>Ga0187845_1000181_pt1 | contig 36590 bp, 36 predicted proteins | sample SpaLakP09_SKY_68_FD_134515 | JGI IMG/M metagenome (GOLD analysis project Ga0187845, IMG submission 134515) | Oligotrophic lake water microbial communities from Sparkling Lake, Wisconsin, USA - SP09_SKY_68 | ecosystem: Environmental > Aquatic > Freshwater > Lake | place: USA: Sparkling Lake... | reverse complement strand
CCACTTCCCGGAGAAACTGATCCCGCTGATCATCGCCAATGCGCAAGCCGGCAAGCCGCTGCCGATCTACGGCGACGGCCAGCAAGTGCGCGACTGGCTGTACGTCAGCGACCACTGCGCCGCCATCCGCCGCGTGCTGGAAGCGGGCCGCCTGGGCGAGACCTACAACGTCGGCGGCTGGAACGAGATGGCCAACCTGGACGTGGTCCACACCCTGTGCGACATGCTCGATAAACTGAAGCCGAAAGCCGAAGGCAGCTACCGCGACCAGATCACGTTTGTGAAAGACCGCCCGGGCCACGACCGCCGCTACGCCATCGACGCGCGCAAGCTGGAGCGCGAGCTGGGCTGGAAGCCGGCCGAGACCTTCGACACCGGCATCCGCAAGACCGTGCAGTGGTACCTGGAGCATGCCGACTGGGTGGCCAACGTGCAGACCGGTGCGTACCGCGACTGGGTGGAGACCCAGTACGAGCAACAGCCCGCCGCCGTCGCGGGCGCCAGCGCATGAACATCCTGCTCTTCGGCAAGGGCGGCCAGGTCGGCTGGGAGCTGCAGCGCAGCCTGTCGGTGCTGGGCACCGTCACCGCGCTGGACCACGACAGCACCGAGCACTGTGGTGACTTTGCCAACCCCGCCGGTGTGGCCGAGACGGTGCGCGCCCTGCGCCCCGACGTCATCGTCAATGCCGCAGCCCACACCGCCGTGGACAAGGCTGAGAGCGAGGCCGACTTCGTCCGCACGCTGAACGCCACCACCCCCGGCGCCATCGCGCAGGAGGCGGCCAAGCTGGGCGCCTGGCTGGTGCACTACAGCACCGACTACGTGTTCGACGGCAGTGGCAACCGGCCCTGGGTGGAGACCGACACGCCCGCCCCGCTGAGTGTGTACGGCCGCACCAAGCTCGAAGGTGAGCAGCTGATCGCCCAATCCGGCGCCAAGCACCTGATCCTGCGCACCAGTTGGGTCTACGCCGCACGCGGCGGCAACTTTGCCAAGACCATGCTGCGCTTGGCGCAGGAGCGCGAACGCCTGACGGTGATCGATGACCAGTGGGGCGCCCCGACTGGCGCCGATCTGCTGGCCGATGTGACGGCCCACGCCATCCGTCATCTGCAGCAGCACCCCGAGCACGCGGGTCTGTACCACTGCGTCGCTGCCGGTGAAACGACCTGGAATTCTTATGCAAAATACGTGCTGTCGCGCGCTAGTATTGAAAATTCAGCTATTAAAATTATAGCAAACGAGGTGGCGCCCGTGCCCACCAGTGCTTTCCCGACCCCGGCGGCCCGCCCACACAACTCGCGCCTGAACACGGCCAAGCTGCAGACCACCTTTGGCCTGCAGATGCCGCACTGGCAGGCCGGTGTGGCGCGCATGCTGGCTGAAATTCTCTGAACGGCACCCACACATGACGCAACGCAAAGGCATCATCCTGGCCGGAGGCTCCGGCACTCGGCTGCACCCGGCCACCCTGGCCATCAGCAAGCAACTGCTGCCGGTGTACGACAAGCCCATGATCTATTACCCGCTGAGCACCCTGATGCTGGCGGGCATCCGCGACATCCTCATCATCAGCACCCCGCAGGACACGCCACGTTTTGCGCAGCTGCTGGGCGATGGCAGCCAGTGGGGGCTGAACCTGCAATACGCGGTGCAACCCAGCCCGGATGGCCTGGCGCAGGCGTTTGTGATCGGCGAGGCCTTTCTGGCAGGCGCCCCCAGTGCCCTGGTGCTGGGTGACAACATCTTCTACGGCCATGATTTCCACGAATTGCTGGGTAATGCCCGGCAACGCACGGACGGTGCCAGCGTGTTTGCCTACCATGTGCAAGACCCGGAGCGCTATGGCGTCGCCGAGTTTGATGACCAGGGCAAGGTGCTGTCGCTGGAAGAGAAGCCTAAGCAGCCCAAGAGCAGCTATGCGGTCACGGGCCTGTATTTTTACGACGGCCAGGTGGTTCAGATGGCCAAGGACCTCAAGCCCTCGCCCCGCGGGGAGCTGGAAATCACCGATCTGAACCGGCTGTACCTGGAGCAGGGGCAGCTGAATGTCGAGATCATGGGACGCGGCTATGCCTGGCTGGACACCGGCACGCATGAAAGCCTGCTCGAAGCGGGCCAGTTCATTGCCACGCTGGAGCATCGCCAGGGGCTCAAGATCGCTTGCCCCGAGGAAATTTCCTGGCGGTCCGGCTGGATCGACAGCGAGCAGCTGGCACGCCTGGCACAACCCCTGTCCAAGAACGGCTATGGCCAGTATCTGCAGCGCCTGCTGAACGACAAGGTCTATTGATCCGCCATGCAAGCTATCCGGCAATCCATTCCCGATGTCGTGCTGATCGAACCCAAGGTGTTCGGTGACAGCCGAGGTTTTTTCTACGAGAGCTTCAACCAGCAAGCCTTCCAGGCGGCCACGGGGGTGCAGTGCGACTTTGTGCAGGACAACCACAGCCGCAGCAGCCAGGGCGTGTTGCGCGGCCTGCATTACCAGCTACCGCCCCGGGCACAGGGCAAACTGGTGCGCGTGGTGCGTGGGGCGGTGTTCGATGTGGCGGTTGACATCCGCAAGGGCTCGCCCACTTTTGGCCAATGGGTGGGGGCGCTGCTGACGGAAGACAACCACCGCCAGCTCTGGGTGCCGCCCGGCCTGGCCCACGGCTTTCTGGTGCTCTCCGAGTCGGCCGACTTCCTCTACAAAACCACGGATTACTACAGCCCCGAGCACGAGCGCTGCATCCGCTGGGACGACCCGCAGCTGGCCATTGCCTGGCCCTCCGTGGAGGCGGCCATCCAGCTGTCGGCGAAGGACCAGGCGGGACGCTGGCTGGCCGAGGCAGACCTTTGAGCGCTTCTGCGGTGCGGGCGACCAAGGCATGCGGCGCCGATGGGGCTCCCGCCACGCTTCGGATCGCCATTCTGGGCGCGCGGGGCATACCCGCAAGCTATGGCGGGTTTGAGACGTTTGCGGAGCAGCTGGCAACCCGCCTGGCATCGCGCGGGCACCAGGTCACGGTCTATGCGGAGTGCGGCGATCAGCCGGTCGCCGACACCGTCTACCAGGGGGTGCGGGTCCGCTCGCGGCGTCGGCCCCGCTGGGGGGCGGCATCGGTGCTGGCCTACGACTGTGCCTGCCTGTGGGATGCGCGCCGTGGCTACGACCTGGTCTACATGCTGGGCTACGGTGCCGCATGGGCCTGCTGGTGGCCCCGGGTGTTCGGGGTGCCGGTCTGGATCAACGTCGATGGGCTGGAATGGGCCCGCAGCAAGTGGGGCTGGGGTGCCCGCACTTACCTGCGTTGCATGGAGTGGGTGTCCACCAAGGTGGCCACACGCCTGATTGCAGACGCCGAGGCCATCGCCCAGCGGTTCCGCCAGAACTACCCGTCGGGCGCTCCGACCAGTTTTGTCGCGTATGGTGCTGAGCTGGTTCCGGCCGAAGCGGCCGACCCATCGGTGCTTGCCATGTGGGGCCTGCAAGCGCACCGTTACATGCTGGTGGTGGCCCGGCCGGAGCCCGAGAACCATATTCTGGAGATCGTCCAAGGGCATCTGCTGCATGGGGGCGACTGGCCCCTGGTGGTGGTGGGTGATGTGTCAGGCGGCACGCCCTACCAACAGCAACTGAAGGCGCTGGCCAGTGAGCGGGTGCGGTTTGTGGGGGGCATCTATGATGTCGCCCAGTTGCAGAGCCTGCGCGTGCATGCAGCCTGCTACCTGCATGGCCACTCGGTGGGGGGGACCAACCCCTCATTGCTGGAGGCCTTGGCCTGTGGAAACTGGGTCATCGCGCATGACAACCCCTACAACCGGGAGGTCGCGCGCGATGCCGCGGAGTATTTCAACACCCCTGAGCAACTGGCGCGCTGCCTGGACCGGGTCGCAGGCCAAGGGGCTGGCCTGCAGGCCCGGCGTGCGCAACATGCGCGCGCCATCGTTTCGGAGCACTACACCTGGGACGGCATTACCGACGCCTATGAAGTGCTGATGCGCGCCGAGTGCAAGCCCCTCGATCCTGTCGGAGCGGCCAAGCCGTGAGCACCCCCAACGCAGGTGGGCTGGTTGCAGGGGAGCGGTGTGATGGAGAGACCCCTGTCAACGCTGGATTGGTGGATGTATTGCTGGCCACCTTCAACGGAGCGAAGTACCTCGTGGCGCAATTGGAGTCCATCCTGAGCCAGACGTACCAGAATTTCCGCATTCTGGTCAGTGATGATGGCTCTTCGGACACCACCATGGAGATCCTGCACCAGTACCGGGCCCGTTTGGGCGAACGGTTGATCCTGGTGCCGAACCCCTCCGCCGGGAAAGGGGTGGTCCGCAACTTTGAGAATCTCATGGTGGCGAGCCTGAACGACGGCCTGGCGCAATGGGCGGTGTTTTCGGACCAGGACGACGTCTGGCTTCCGGAGAAGATCGCCACCACCCTGGAGGAGATGCGGCGGATCGAGTGCGAAGACGGGCGGGGTATTCCTTGCCTGGTCCATTCGGACCTGGTGGTGGTAGACGAGGGGCTGTCGGTGCTTTCTCGGTCTTTCGCCCGCTACCAGAAGATGCCCCCCGAGAACTGCTCTCCGCTGTCTCTCCTGAGCGTGAACCAGGTGACAGGCTGCACCATGATGGTCAACCGGGCGCTGCTGCGCATGGCCCTGCCGCTCCCGCCAGAGACCATCATGCACGACTGGTGGTGTGCCCTGGTCAGTGGCAGTGGGCGCAGGTCATTCATCGATGCCCCTTTGATTCTTTACCGGCAGCACGGTGCCAACCAGGTGGGAGCCAAGGACCGGGGGTTGAAGACGCGGCTGCTGCGCATGTGCACCGATGGCCCTGGCGTGGTCCGCAGGGTGAAGGCATTGGGGCATACCACATATCTGCAGGCGCAGGCGCTGCAGCAGCGCCTGCGCGAGCAGAAGGCCGATGGGGCCTACGTGTCAGAATACCTGTCTTGGAGAAGCCAGCCTTTGTGGCTGCGGCTTGCTGGCTACCGCCACTATTATGTCGGCCCCGAGCTGGATCGACTGAGCCGCTGTTTGCTGTGGCTTCAATGATTCCCCTGCAGGGTGAATTTTGATAATTCCCGAGTGTCTGGTCCGGAAATGTGCAAAGGCGTAGGTAATGAAATCTTCGGCTGAAGTAATCGAATTGGAAAGCGTTGATGCCGCCACGCCCAAGCTGGGGGAAATGCTGCTGGCCGAACAGAAGCTCTCCCGCAATGACCTTGAAAGGGCCCTGGAAGTGCAGCGCTCCATGGGCGGGCGGCTGGGCCGACTGCTGATCAGCCTGGGCCTGGTTTCCGAAGTGGATGTGTATGCGGCACTCTCGCGCCAGGCCGGATTGCCTTTGGTGCGCCAGGATGCGTTCCCCAAAGACAAGCCACAAACTGCGCGGCTGAATACCAGTTTCCTTTTGGCAAACAACCTGCTGCCGCTTGGCGATACCGACGACGCGGATGCCGATAAGCCACTGCCCGACTTTGCATCGGTGGACCCCGGGAGTGCGCAACTTCGTGACGCTCTGCGGCTGGTGTTTGGACAGGTGCCCCGGATTTGCTTCGGGCTGGAGTCTGAAATCTCCAGCCAATTGAGCGAGTGGTACCTGCAGGACGCGTCCCAGGATGACGAGGCCAGTGGCGACCAGCCCGAGGCGTCGGAATTCATCGAGCACCTGCGCGACATGGCCTCCGAGGCGCCGATCATTCAGCGGGTGAGCCAGATCCTGGCGCAGGCCGTGGCCGCGCAGGCCTCGGACATCCATATCGAGACCTACGAAGAAAAGTCCGTGGTGCGCATCCGGGTGGACGGGGAAATTTTCCCCATCGACGAAATCGACAACAAGGACGCACCGGCGGTTGTTTCGCGCATCAAAATCCTGTCGCAGCTGGACATTGCCGAGCGGCGCATGCCGCAGGATGGCCGCACCAAGCTGCGGGTGCATGGCAAGGAGATGGATGCACGGGTGTCCACCATTCCCACCATGTTCGGCGAGTCGGTGGTCATGCGCTTGCTGGAGAAAAACTTCGACCTGCTCTCTCTGGAGAGCCTGAACTTCACGCCCCCTACGCTCAAAACCATGCGGCAGATGCTCAGCGTTCCGCATGGCATCTTCCTGGTGACTGGGCCAACGGGGTCGGGCAAGTCCACCACCCTGTACGCGTCGATGCAGGAGCTGGAGGGCGAGAACCTCAAGATTCTCACCGTGGAAGACCCGGTGGAATACCGCCTGCAATGGCTCAACCAGGTGCAGGTGCAACCCCAGATCGGACTGACCTTCGCCAAAGTCCTGCGCTCTTTCCTGCGCCAGGACCCGGACGTCATCATGATCGGCGAAATGCGTGATGGCGAAACCGCCGAGATCGCCGTGCAGGCCGCCCTGACAGGCCACCTGGTCCTTTCGACCCTGCACACCAACAGCGCCCTGGGTGCCATCGTCCGCCTCATCAACATGGGCGTCGAGCCCTACCTCATCACGGCTTCCGTGGTGGGCGTGCTGGCCCAGCGCCTTGTGCGCAAGCTGTGCGAGCAATGCAAAGAGCCTCTGCCGCAAGAGCAGGCTGACGCAGCAGCAGCATCCCTGGGCATGCAGGCGCCAGAGGGGCAGACCCTGTACCGGGCGGTCGGGTGCCCCGCCTGCCGTGGCACGGGCTACCGGGGGCGGGTGGCTATCCATGAACTGCTGGTACTGACAGAAGACGTCAAGAAGGTCGTGCTGGAGCGGGGCTCGTCGCTCGGCAGCGACGACGGCGCTTATGCCGGTGGGAACTTGTTGCAGGATGGCGCCACCAAGGTCTTCAAGGGTCTGACGACCGCAGAGGAAGTTTTGCGCGTCGCTCGTCAAAATGATTGATTTCCAATACGAGGGCGTGATGCCTGATGGCAAGCCCTGCCAAGGCTCCATCCGCGCGCCCAATGAAGAAACCGCGAGACTGCGCCTGATCGGGCAGGGGGTGACGCCCGTGCGCATTGACGACACGGCCCGTGCGCTTTCTCCTGACGCGCCACAAGGCCGTGGTGCGCGGCTCAAGCGGGCAGACATCCTGCTGTTCAGCCGCGAGATGGCGCACTTGAAGCAGGCGAACATGCCCCTGGACAAGGCCTTGGCCATGCTCAAGGAAACGGCCGAAACCGATCGCCTGAAAATCTTCATCGCCAAGGTGGAAGAAAGTGTGCGCGGGGGCAAATCCCTCTACCAGTCGTTGCTGCCGTTCGAGGCAGACCTGGGGCGCCAGTACCTGGTGCTGATCCGTGCAGGGGAAACATCCGGCTCGCTGCACGTTGTGCTGAAGGAGCTGACCGTGCAGCTGGAGGCGGACGACAAGCTGCGCAACTATGTCATCTCGTCCATGACCTACCCCATCATCCTGCTGGTGGTAGCCGTGCTGTCGGTGGTGCTCTTGCTGGCGTTTGTTGTGCCCCAGTTCCGCGAGATTTTCGACTCCATGGGCGACAAGCTGCCCTATTCGACGCGGCTTGTGGTGAACATGAGTGACGCGATCCGTGGGCACTGGATGGCCATTCTGCTGGGTGTGACCGCGCTGTTGTTTCTGGGATCGCGGTGGGCCGCGACCGCAGGTGGCCGCTTGCGGCTCGACAGCCTGCTGCTCGATGTTCCGCTTTTTGGCAAGGTGCTTCGCAACCTGCAGTTTGCGGTCTACTTCAGGACTTTCGGCATCCTGCTGCAGCGCGGTGTGCCCATGGTGGACGCCTTGCGCATTGCGGTGGACACGCTGACCAACACCGCTCTGCGCAAGGACATCGAACCGCTGGTGAGTCTGGTGAAGGCGGGCAAGCGGCTCTCCACGGGTTTTGTCTCGCCCTATCTGGGCAAGTCCAGCACGCCACAGTTGATTCGGGTGGCGGAAGAAACCGGGCAGCTTGATGCAACCTTGCTGGGTTTGGCGGATCGTTATGAGGACGAGGGCCGACGCACCATGGGGCGTGTTCTGGCCGCCATGGAACCACTGATTATTATTGTGCTCGGTGCATTGGTTGCATTTATTATTATTGCCATCCTGGGTGGTGTTTTGTCTATCAATGACACCATTTAGATTTTGTTTTGATTTTTACAAATACTCATGAATATCGTGAATATCTCCAATATGCAAAAAATTGCGCAGCCCCGCCATTCCCGGGGTTTTACCCTGATCGAGTTGCTGGTGGTGCTGGTGCTCCTGACGCTGCTTGCGGGTCTGGTCGGCCCCCAGGTGCTTAACCAACTGAGCGGTGCTAAGTCCAAGACTGCCAAGATTCAGATCAACGAAATTGAACAGAGCCTGGACCTCTTCAAGCTGGACGTGGGCCGCTACCCCAATGACGCCGAAGGCCTGCGCGCTTTGGTGGAGAAGCCCGCCACCGCGCAGGGCTGGACGGCGCCCTATCTCAAGAAGGGCCTGCCAACCGACCCATGGGGTGCCGCCTACCTGTACAAGAACCCCGGCCGCCACGGCGGCCCGGACGTGTTTTCCCTGGGGGCTGACGGCAAGCCCGGTGGCGACGGCGAGAACGCCGACGTCTATAACTAAGAATTGCCCGTAGTGCAGGATGCCCGCCCAGTGATCCACATTGCATGATGATGCGTTTGCGCGCACGTTGCGCAAGTCAGGCAAGCCGGGGGTTCACCTTGCTGGAACTGCTGGTGGTGCTGGTGGTGGCTGCCATCGCGGTGTCGGTGGTCGGCGTCGGTGGGCAGTCATTCATGGAGCGATCCCGCTACCACCAGACCGTGCGTGATATTGCCAATCAACTCCAGCAGGCAAGGGCACTCAGCGTGCGGGAGGGGCGATCCGTGGTTGTCACCTATCAGCCTGAAGTCCGCAAGCTCCTTGTGGATGATCGTCTGTACCTGGATATCCCCTCTGCGTTGCAGGTCCAGTGGGATGCCCTGGAACGCGGCAGTACTGGGGTAGCGTCTGGGTCAGGCATCCCGCTCTTTGTATTCAATCCCGATGGCGGTGCCCGGGGAGGGCGGTTGGCGGTGTTGCGGGGGGGGCAAGGCTTGGCCTTTCGGGTGAACTGGCTGCTGGGCACGGTAGAGCAAGCTGCTGCCGTGGCGCCGTCATGACGGTGATTTGCCGTCTGTGGCAGTGCCTTGGCCTCCGTGCTGGCGGCGGGCACAGGCAGGCCCTCCGGGGGCCACGCCAGCAAGGTTTCAGCTTGTTGGAGGCGCTTGTCGCCATGTCCATTGCTGCCATTGCCCTTGCCAGTCTCTACCGTACGGTGGGGCAAAGCTCTAAGGGCGTGATGGATGTTGAATCTCGGATCGAAGCGGCGCTGGTAGCCCGCTCGGCGCTGGCCAGTAGCACGTTTGCAGAAGATGCAGAGCGGCAGCTAAGTGGTGCTTCGGGGAGTGGCACTGGCATGTCGAGATGCATGCGGAGCAGATTCCCTTGCGGGAGCAAGACGGGCGACCTGTGCCTGGAGAGCCCTTGCGTGCGGCCAAGGTCACCGTCTACGTCACGCGTGGCAAGGAGGGCCCTACGGTCATGACTTGGACCACCTGGAAACCATACCGGTCAACGCCATGAACCGCCTTCTCCAAAATCGATCGCGCGGTTTTACTTTGCTGGAACTGCTGATTGCCCTGGCCGTCACGGCGGCGGTGGTTGCGCTGATGTTTGCAGGCTTTGGTGTGATTGGTCGCTCTGAAGAGCGCAATCAGCGGGTGATGGAGCGCTCGGAGCGGATGCTGGTGGTCAGCCAGTGGCTGGGGCGAAAATTCGATGCATTGCGCTTGCTCAGTCGGCGTGACGGGAATACGTTTGTCAATTTCTTCAGTGGCAACGCTGCGGGGGTCATTTGGGTCGCCCCTTTGCCCGAGCGCGGCGATGCGGGCGGACTCTATGTGTTTCGCATGGACCCTCTGCGCCATGAGAACGGCCGTATAGACCTTTCTGTTGAGGCTGTTCCGTACGATGGCGCGCTCATGGCGCTGGACTGGAGTAAGGCCTTGCGTGAGACCCTGCTGCGGGATGTGCGGACCTTGCAGTGGTACTACCAGGATGGACGCTCCGGCGAATGGACGCAGCAATGGGACGCGTCCAGAGCGGGTTACCCTGCAAGGGTTCGTGTCGAGATCGCCGACGAACGTGGCGCATGGCCATCCCTGGTATTCCCCCTGGCGAGGGCCCGGTGATGGCCTTGCGTGTACACAATGTTAGGGGTGCGGCGCTCATCATGGTGCTCTGGCTGGTGGCGGCACTGTCGCTGGTGGTGCTTGCGGGTGCGCAGGGGGTGCGGCAACAAACCCAGCGGACAGCGCTAGATATAGAGCGCCTGCGCGTGGAGTCTGTTCTGGACGCCGCAATACAGTTGACCGCCCAGCGTCTGCTGCTTGGCAGAGGCAAGGACAGCCAGTACCAGATCCAGCGACTGTCGTTGGGGCAAAGTGATGTTTGGGTGGAAATCACACCATCAGGAGGGCTGGTAGACGTCAACGTCGCCAGCGAGGCGCTGCTCCAGGCGCTTTTCCAGAGGGCGGGAGGGCTCTCGTCTGGCGAGGCAGCTATCCTCGCCTCTCGAGTGAAGGACTACATTGATCCCGACGATACCCCCAGTGGGGTGGGAGGGGCTGAGGCTGCCCAGTACCGTGCTGCTGGCTGGCCTTCCATGCCCCGGAACTCGGCGCTGGAAGACCTTTCAGACCTGAAATCGGTGCTCGGAATGACGGCGGGGCTCTATGAGATAATCGCGCCCCATTTGGGCATCAACGGGCAGCAACGCATCGAAATCGACTCCGCTCCCCCCGCACTGATCGACGCCCTGACGGGTCAGCAGGGTCTTGGGGCGCGCATTCATAAATCCCCACCGGAAATGAGGGCGGGTGTGCTTCTTTCAGGAGCCGCCGCCGAGTTCTTCACGCCTGCCCGGTCGTCAGGTGGGCAGACTGTACGTGTGCGAGCTTTCACCCAGGCAGAAGGCGACCGCTGGTGGCAGCGCGAGGTGTGGATCGACCCCAGCGAGCGCCCAGACGCATTGACGCCGTGGACAACCCGCTCGGTAGAGCCTACACGCCGCTTTAACAAGCCGGAACAGGAATTCAAGCCATGACAGGTCGGGGGCAGCTATCTCTTCGTGTGCAAACCGCGCTTGACCGGTTCGCATGGGGCATTGGTGACCTCAGGCGAGTGTTGGTGGAGCATGGCGCCTGGCCCGCCAGCGCTAGCGTCGCCGTGGCCTCCGATGGGGGGCGTTGGTCTGTGACTGGGGGGCGTTTGCGCAAGCGGGTTGGCGGCCGCAAGGCCGTGAGCCTGTTGGTGTCAGAAATGGAATGCCTGTGGGGGACGGTGCAACTCCCCGCCATGCCGCGCAAAGCTTTGGGCGGTGCGGTGGAAGAGGCGCTGTGGCGCGTGTCCCCCCTGCCGCCGGATCAGATCATTTCAGCTTGGAAAGCCGAGCCGGAGGCCAACGGAGGGTGGTCCATCCAATGGGGAATGTGTCGGCGCAGCGTGCGCGACCAACTGCTGACCCAGCATGGGCTACCCGCAGATGCGCCTGTTTTCCTGTTGCGGGAAGGGCGAGCTTTTCCTGTGCGTAACCAGGCCTGGCAGAAGCAGAACAGTCGCCAGCGGTGGGTGGATGGTGCAGCCGTGGTGCTGCTCTTGCTGACGTTGGTGGCGCTGTCCCTGCCTGCGCTGATGCCTTTGGTATTGCAGCGCCAGGCTGTGGTGAGGGCGGTCGAGCATGTCAACATGCTGGTGCCCAAGGCAGCGCCCCTGCGCCAGAAGATGGATGAGCTGCGCCGCCAGGCCGACGTGGCCGAGGAGTTGCGCAAGAATGCTGGCACCGATCTGCCTCTGGCCAGCGTAGTTGACGGCCTGTCGGCCGCCTTGCCAGGCGATACCTGGCTGGACCGCATCGAAATAAACGGCTCAGAGATCCGCATCACGGGATTGACTTCCAACGCTCCAGAACTCATCGCGCAGCTGGGGCGCCACCCCGCGCTGGCCGATGTCCGGGCCACGGGGGCCAGCGTGCGTGAAGGCGCGTCGAACAAGGAGCGCTTCACCTTCGAAATGCGCTGGCGTGGCGAAGGAGCAAAGCCATGAAACTGATGAATCCTTGGTTGCGCCGCGCGGTAGTTGTTGTGCTGCTGCTGTTCTTTGGAGGGCTGGTATGTGCTGCGCTGGTGTACCAGGCCCTCTGGGCCCGCTATGACAACGCATTGCAACAACTGGAGCCCCGCAGCGAGCGGCTTGAGGGTGTGGTGAATGCGGGCGCCGACATCGAAACCCTGCTGGGCACTGCCAACGGTACGGTGGCTCCGTGGCTGCATCCTGGTGGCGAAGCTGCGCAGAACGAGGTTCAACAGAAGCTGCGCCAGATGATCGTAGCCTCTGGCAGCACTCTGGTGTCTTCCCAGGCGGCCCTGGAGCCGGGGGCGGAAGGGAAGCTGGCGCGCATACGCCTCACGGCCACAGTCACGGGCGACTGGTCCAAGCTGGTGGGCTTCATGGAGAGCCTGCAAATGCACCGCCCGCCGTTCTGGGTGCGTACGGCCAGCATCACGCGCGAAGGCGCCAGCGCGGGCGCTGGCCCGCAGGCTGCGCGCCTGGCCTTGCAGCTGGAGGCGCCCCTGGCGCCAGAAAAGGTCACCCCATGATGATCAAGCCATGGTATCTGGCCCCTTTGCTAGCCGCTGCAGCGCTGGCTGCAAGCGCCTATTGGTGGCAGGCCGAAAAAGACCGCTGGGTCCCTCCCAAGGAGCGTCGGCCCGACCTGCCCAAGGTGGAGCCCATGCCGCAGTCCGTGCCGATGCGCGCCAGGCAGGCGTTGGAGCGCCCCGTGTTATGGGTTTCCCGCCGACCCCTGGATGTGGACGACAAAAAAGGTAGCGTGGCGCGTGAGCTGACGCAGTCGCGGCTAACGGCCGTGCTGGAGTCGGGAGGGGAGCGTGTGGCTATTTTGCAGCGCGCCGATGGCAGCACCCTCAAGATCACAGCAGCAACCCAGCCCTGGCGCATCGTGTCGTTTGATGGCCGCAAGGCCGTTTTTGCCTCAGCAGACGAGGGGCAGGTAGAGCGGCCGCTGGAGGCGGGAAGTCCCGCTGCGGCGCCTGCAAAAACCAGCCCTATCGCTGGCCCCATCGGCGACCGTGCGCGCAATCCTGCTGCAAACCAGTAACAGCAGGTGCTAAGCCACCGTAGTGCACCCCAATATTGTGGAGTTATCCCCTATGAACATTCGGCCTTCCATTCTTTTGCTAGCTTTGTTGGCCTCTGGCTGTGCCAGCACGCAGGGTGGGCCCGCTGCAAGTCCTGTATCCCCGCCTGTGTCTGCCGCCGTGCCTGCTTCTGTCGTCGGCAGCACGGCAGCGCCTGCCACTAAGGAGGAGGTCCAGGCGCCAGCGCCCGCTCTGTCTGTTGCACCGACGGTGGCCGGCAGCTTGCCTGCCTCCACTTCGGAAGCAGCCAAGACTCCTGAAATCAAACGGCCTGCCGGAGGCTCCCGGATGTTCCCCGGGGACGACAACCTCTTCAAGCGCAGTATCGCGCCGCGCGTGGATCCCGTGCTGGCCCAGGGCGACAAGGTTGCCCTTAACTTCGAGAATGTCACGGTGGGCAACCTTGCTACCGCTTTGTTGGGAGATCTGCTCAAGCTCAACTACACCATCGACGCAGGTGGCGACACCGTGGTGAGCCTGCACACGCGCCAGCCGCTGCTGCGCAGCCAGGTGCTCGATGTGCTGGACGCAGTGCTCTTGCCGCACGATCTGGCCATCGTTCGCGACAACGCGGGCGTGTACCACGTTACCAAACGCACGGTCACCCTGGGCGCGCGCCCGGTGGTGGGGGCCTCCAACTTCAAGGATCTGTCGGGCTCGGGCACGGTCATCGTGCCGCTGAACCACATCGCGGCTGCCGAAATGGCCAAGATCCTGGCGCCCATCGCCCCGAAGGAGTCCATCGTCTATGTGGACAGCATGCGCAACCTGCTCGTACTGCAGGGCAGCAAATCCCAATTGGGCGGGTGGCTGGAGATGGTGGAAGCCTTTGATGTGGACTTCCTCTCCGGTATGTCGTTGGGGGTGTTTGTGCTGGAAAATGCCAACGTCAACGTCGTGCGCGATGCCTTGCAGGCCATGCTGGGATCGGACAAATCCGCAGACCCCTACGGTGGCGCCGCCCCTGCTGCGCCTGCTGTCGCTGCCCCGGGGGGCGCAGGCGCAGCGACAGCTGCCAGTGCTGCATCTGCACAGGCGACCGGCCCCCTGGGGGGGCTCATCCGGGTGTTCCCGGTCGAGCGGCTCAATGCCCTGGTGGTGGTCACCCCCCGTGCCCACCTGCTGACGCAGGTCGAAACCTGGGTGCGGCGCCTGGACCGTCCCACAGACACGCTGGAAGCCAGCCTTTTTGTCTACCCTGTGCAAAACGGCTCGGCCTTGCAGTTGGCAGAAATGCTCAACGGCCTGTTTGGTGGGCAGTCTACTCAGGCCAAGTCGGGCGGCGGTGTGGCCGGTGGCTCGGCTCCCACGCAATTCACCCAGGGGGCGGGCAGCGCCGGTCTGGGTTCGGGTAGCTCAGGGGGGGGTAGCCCTTTTGGCGGCAGTGGCAGCGCGGGCTCGGGCAGCAATACCGGCACGGGCACTGCGGGTGGCTCCGGCTTCCAGTCCATGGCAAACAACAGCAACAACAAGGCCTCACCCAACAACGCCTCGCTGACGTCCACCAGCCAGCTGGATGGCAATGTGCGCGTGGTGGCCGACGAAAAGCGCAATGCCCTGCTCATCCGTGCCCCACGCACCGAGTACCGCCGCATCGAACAAGCGCTGCGCGAGTTGGACAAGGCGCCATCCCAGGTGCTCATCGAAGCCAGCATCGTGGAAGTCAGCCTCACGGGCAATCTGCAATATGGGGTGGAGTGGTTCGTGCAGAACAGCCTCTCGGGTGGCCGTGAAGGGCAGGCGCTGCTCAACATGAATAAAACAGGCGACATCGGGCCCAAGCAGCCGGGTTTCTCATACACCATTCTCAACAAGGCCGGTGTTGTGCGCGCCACGCTCAATGCCCTGGCCGAAAAATCCCAGGTGCGCCTGCTGTCCAGCCCGTCCGTGCTGGTGTTGAACAACCACAACGCCACCATCCAGGTGGGGCAACAGCAGCCCATCAAGAGCTCCACCTCGGTCACCACGGGCAATCTGGTGACCGAATCCATTGTCTATAAGGATACGGGGGTGATGCTGTCCGTCACACCCTCGGTCAATGCAGGGGGCTTGATCACTCTGGACATTTCGCAGCAGGTCACAGATGTGGGCGACCTGGATACTGCTACGGGCCAGCGTGCGTTCCTCACCCGCCAGATCCAGACCCGAGTGGCGGTGCGCTCCGGCGAGCCTATCGTGTTGGGCGGCTTGATTCGCGAAAACGACACCTCCGGTCGCAATGGCGTGCCCTTGCTCTCCAGCATCCCGGTGGTGGGCGCCCTGTTTGGCAATACCACTAATAACAATAACCGCACTGAGCTGTTGGTTCTGATGACTCCTCGGGCTCTGGAGGATGACGATGCCCTGCGCAGTGCCAGCGCCGAGATGCGCCAACGCATGCGCAGCATGTCTTTGCAGTCGGCCCCGTCAATGGACCGGAGTGGGTCTTCTGGGCCGACAGCGCTGCCCCCGCTTCCACGTTGAGGCTGGGGCCGCATACGGATAAATGTAGTTAGTAAACGCTTTGCCCCTGTCTGTTTTCTAGGAGAATATGCATGAAATTGCCTATGTTTCAACGCCGCCGTCTGCTGGGTTATTTGGCGGCACCAGCTGTGACCGTGTTGGCTGCGGGCTTGGTTGGCTGCGCGAGCGGTTCATCGCCCGCCTCGGATCGCCAAGTGCTCCTTCAGCGCGCTACGGCGTTCTGGAAATCGGTGCAAGACAATGATCCTGTCACGTCCTGGAACTACGAAGAGTTGTCCAAAAAACCAGGCTGGACCTTGCAGGCTTACCTGAAGCGCGAAGGCATTCTCTATCAAGCGGTACAAGTGCTGGAGGTCCGCTCACTAGAGGGCGACAAAGCTGTGGTGGATGTCAAAGTCACCTATTCGATTCCTGTGCTGCGGATGATGGATCAGGAAGTGGTCTTGAAGGATGAGTGGGTGCGGGTGGATGGGCTTTGGTACCACGCGGAGCGCAGAGGCATTCTTTGAAGTGCGCAACTGCCGATGTGCTTCGTTGTGTTGCTGCAACAAAACATGGGTGAAAAAAATGAAAATGATGCAAGGATTGAAAACCCTGTGTTCACGGGCTAAGATACTCGCAGCCCAAACGGTTTGACGGATGGGTTGCACAGCCCGCAAGGGTGGGAAGCTTCCTTCTTTTTTCTAAGGACATTTAAGATGAAAAAATTTGCTCTGGCAGCCGTTGCGGCAGCTGCGCTGACGGCTGGTGTGGCTCAGGCTTATACGGTCGGTACGTTCTCCAACGGCCTGGTGGTTCCTAACGTGATCCACAACGGCGCTGCCAACACGACCGCTGTCGGTCTGGTGAACCAATCCGGCCGCACGATCCCCGTGTTCTGGACTTGGTTCGATGTGAACTCCGGCCACGGCGTGGACGGCTGCTTCCCCATGACCAACAAGCAATACACCGGTTTCAACTGGGCTACGGCTTCCGGCGTTGGCATGGAAGGCAAGCGTGGTTACCTGGTGTTCGCAGTGGGTTCGGGCGGCGCTGCTCTGACGGCTGCTACCGCTTGCGCTCCTGCAAACGCCACCCTGGCTACCCAAGCTGACGCTGCTAACTCCGGTCAGCTGGCTGGCAATGCCTTCTATGTGGACGTCGCTGGCAAGAGCGTGGCCTTCACGCCCGTGATCGATGGTCCTCTGACCCTCGCTGCTCTGACCAACCTGTCGACCATGGACGCTCTGAGCCTGGTTAGCGTGGCTGGCGCTGCAACCGTGGCTCCTACGACCCAACTGTCGCTGCGCTATTTCATCGACGGCGCTCTGAACGCTGGCAATGACACTCGCATCACGGTGTGGTCTACGGGCAACCAAATCGGTACGCACACTGTCAATATCTATGACAACGCGCAAAACCGTCAGTCCGTGAACTTCCAGCTGAACGAAAGCGAACTGTCGTGGTTCGATCCTGAAACCATCCCTGGCCGCCCAGCTGCGTTCCTGGACGGTATCATCGAATGGAACCCAGGCGTTGCTCCTGCTAACGCTCCAGTGGCGCCAGCTCTGGTTGGTCCTCTGCTGTCCGCTGGTGGCGGCTCCGTGGTGGCTTACTCCACCATCGTGGCTCCTGCTTTCGGTGCTGTGCAAACGCTGCTGGGCGCACACCGCCTGTCCGGCGCATTCTAATGACTTGATGGCGCGGCTTGCTGCGCCAGAGAGGCTTAGACTGGGTGGCCTTGTGTCACCCTCAAAACAAATAGCGCCTTTGGGCGCTATTTGTTTTGGTGTGTCAGAAATAGGAAACTTGGAATGATAACGGGACGCCCTTTACAAGTGGTCGCGACCACTCTCGCTGCTCTGCTGCTTGCTGCCTGCCAAACCACGCCTGTGCCCGCTCAAGGGGCGCTATCGGGTGCTGCTTCCGGCACTCGTGATGCCTCTGAGCTGCAACCTGCTCGTACGGGGATTGATGTGAACATGGCCTGGGGGGGCGAACTGCGCTGTGGTGCTGCAGGTTGCCGACTGGTGGCGGTGGAGCATGAAAAGAGCACGGTGGTGCTGTATGAAGTGCAGGGGCGTAAGGCGCGGTTGCTGGACAAGCAATCCGTGGCCTATCACCCAGACAGCGCGATCTGGCTCAGCGACGACCTGGTGGTTGCGGCGGTGGAAAACAGCTTCAGCCTGGATGTATTCCGTGTGGTGCAAGGGCGTTTGCAGCCCCTGCGCCAGATTCCTTTGGGGATTTCTCCGCGCGACGTGGTGCTGGTGAGCGCTTCTGAGGGGCGTTACAGCTTGCTGGCCACGCCCTACACGGGCAAGGAAGTGGTCTGGGTGGATTACGCCCCGGATCAGCCTGAGACTGCCACACGTGTTCAGCGGGTCAAGTGGTGCGAGGCGCCATGGCACCCCGTGCGCGTGCAGCGTGCGCCTGGTGCGTCGTCAGGGGGGGTGGTAGCGGCTTGCCTGGATGAGAAGCGGGTAGTGTTGGCGCCGGAAGACAACCTGCAGGGTGCTGCGCGCAATCTGCTGACGGTGCCTGTGGAAACTCGCATCATTCCGCGCCATACACGCCCATCGCCTTCGGGGCGCTGGTTGTATGTGGCGCTGGAGACTGGCGGGCGCAACTTGCGTTTCAATATGGACAGCGGGGAACTTCAGTGGATTGTTGCCCCTCAACCGGTGGGGACTGTGAGTGTTCTGCCGCTCGCCGACGATCTCGTGATCTGGGCGATGGATTCGCGTTTGGCTTTGCAGCGTTTGGGCGCCGATGGTTCGGTGCTGGAGACACGCTGGCTGCCGGTGGATGGCTTTGCCACAGGCTTGCAGCTCGCAGATGCTGATGCAGATGGCGTTCAGGACCTCGTGGTCTTCAACTCTGCCGCGCTGCCCAAAAAAATGGGTGTTGAAATTATCTATGGGCCGCTGTGGGAACAGGCGAAGCCCCAAATGCCGTAAAGAGGACGAAAGAGATGATGTTGAAGAAAATCAAGCACTTGGTTGCTGCTGTGTTCTGTATGACGCTGGCTTCCGCATGGGCTCAGTCAGCCCCGGCCAAGCCACTGGCGCGCTTGGCCAATGGCGAGGTGGTGAGCGAGCAGGATCTGTCGGACTACCTGGAAAGTCGAATCGACCTCCGGCAGATCGCGCGCAATGCCTGGGGGGTAGAGGGTGTGGTTCAGGAAATGGCCATGACCCGTGCGTTGGTGCTCGAAGGTGGTAGGCTGGGTTTGCCACGCAGGGGTGAGGGTGCGCCCAAGCGCTTTGATGACGTGTATGGTTTGGCTGTTTACAAAAAACAGACCCCGGCCTGTGAGGCCCCGGCCAACGAACAGGATGCGCGCAAGTACTTCGACGCGCACCCCCAGGCTTTTGTTGTGCCAGCGCAAGCGCGGGTAGAGCGGATTATTTTGCCAGCTGCCACTGAGATTGGCGGCGGTTCAGCCATGGCTTGGCTGCAGGACCAGGCCCGCGCGGTGATTACGGGTAAGCGCAAATTTGGTTTGGTTGCCATGCGTGCAAAGGGCGAATATTCGCTGGATGCGCAGGGCGACCTGGGGTGGATAACGTTGGATGGTGACCACACCATCATGCGCGCTTTGAAGACGGTGAAGGCGGGTGAGTTACTGGGGCCAGTGCAGGATGACGAGTTTGTCTATCTGTTCTCGGTGTTGCAAAAGCGCGAGGCGCGCCAGCTGTCGTGGGACGAGGCCAAGTCGTTTGCTGCCACCCGTGCAGTGAGCTACTGCCGCGAAGAAGCGCAGACACAGATGCGTGCGGATTTGTTCAAGCGCTATGGCGTGGAGATTGACCGGGCAGCTATTCGTGAACTGATGGCCAAGGCCAATAGTGCGGCAACCAAGGCAGACGAGAAGGTGGAAGCAAAGCCTCAGCAGTAGCATCCCCTGGCCCTGCACAGAATTGGTCCTTGCAGGCGGATTTGTTAGACTACTGAGTTCGCCTTCTCTGGGACTTGCTGTTGCATCGCATGGCTGATATTCGCGCGTCTGTATTAATACCAGTCAAAAATGGTGGGGCCCTGCTGGGCGATGTGTTGGAGGCGGTGTTGGCCCAGCAGGCGCCTTGGCCCTTCGAAGTGATTGTGGTGGACTCCGGTTCATCGGATGGCTCCGTGGACTTGGCACGCCGCCATGGTGTGCGCGTCGAGACCATTCCCGCTGCAGAGTTCGGCCATGGTCGCACGCGTAATCTGCTGGCGTCGATGGCATCGGGGCAGTTCCTGGTGTTCATCACGCAGGATGCCCGGCCCGCCAGCCCGCAGTGGCTGGTCAACATGGTGCAGGGCTGTGATTCTGATCCTGCGGTAGCAGGGGCCTTTGGGCCGCACCGGGCCCATCCCCATGCCCGGCATGTCACGCACTGCGAGCTGAGCCAGCACTTTGCCGGTTTTGGCGACAAGCTGTCGGTGGTGCGCCTGGAAGACCGCGCCCGTTTTGCAGCCGACCCCGGTTATCGTCAGTGGCTGCATTTCTTTTCCAGCAACAATTCGTGCATCCGCCGTTCGGTGTGGGAGCAGTTGCCCTTGCCAGAAGTGGCCTTTGCCGAAGACCAGACCTGGGCCTTACGCGCCATCGAGGCGGGTCATGCCAAGGCCTTTGTTCCCGATGCGGTGGTGTACCACTCGCATGATTTCGGCGTGTGGGAAACCTTGCAGCGCAATTTTGACGAGGCACGCTCGTTCAATCTCTATTTTGGATATCGCATTCAGGACAGCCTGCCCCGGGCCCTGAAGTCGGCCGTGCACCTGGCCAAGCGGGATCTGGCGTGGCTGCACACGGGTGGGTTGCGGGGCTGGCGCCTGTTCAAGAATGCTGGGTACATGGCCTGCATCGAGCTTGCGCGTGTGGTGGGGCAATACCTGGGGACGCGCCACGATCGCCTGCCCGCTTGGCTGTTGCGCTCGGTTTCACGCGATGAGCAATTGCAGCGCGCAGGGGCGGCCTGACCATGGCATTGAATCTTAAGAAGAAAATCTGGCGCGTCAAAGAGATGGTCCGCAAGGAAGGGGTGGTCCCCGCCCTGCGTGCCGTGGTGCGCCGCCTGCGCCAGGGGCCTGGCCGGTACGTCGATGTCTTTCGGCATTACGACTTTGCGCTGCCCTATGTGCTGCATGCCTTGCCGGGCGATGCCAGGGCGGGAACCCTTCTGTGGTTCATTCCTGACTTCAACCTGGGCTCGGGCGGGCACCTCAATATCTTCCGAACGATCTGGCACCTGGAGCAGATGGGCTACACGTCCACCATCGTGATCGGCAAGCCCGTCATGCACCAGAACGCCCAGGAGGCTCGCGAAGAAATACGTGAGCACTTTTTCCCATTGCAGGCCCAGGTGCTGTTGGGGCTAGACCAACTGCCTGCATGTGAGTTTGCTGTGGCCACGGGCTGGGACACGGCCTATGCGGTGCGGGCATTCACGGGCGCCCAGCACAAACTGTATTTTGTGCAGGACTACGAGCCCCATTTTTACCCGGTGGGGTCGGAGTCGGTGCTGGCTGAAAACACCTACCATTTCGGGTTCTTCGGCATCACGGCCGGTGGCTGGCTGGCGCACAAGCTGGCGCAGGAATACGGCATGACCACCCACCCGGTGGGCTTTGGCGTGGAGCTGGAGCGCTACCGCCGCCTGCCCCGGCGCGAGCCGGAAATTCGCCGGGTGTTCTTCTATGCCCGCCCTCCTACGCCCCGGCGTGCGTTTGAACTGGGCCTGCTGGTGCTGAATGCCGTCTGGGAGCGTTTGCCCGATGTGCAGTTTGTGCTGGCGGGCTGGGACACGGCGGGCTACCACATTCCGTTTCCGCACCTGAATTGCGGCACGTTGGCGCTGGACGATCTGCCTGACCTGTACAGCCAGTGCGATGCCGCGCTGGTGCTGTCGCTCACCAATGCATCGCTGCTTCCTCTGGAGTTGATGTCAAGCGGCTGTGCCGTGGTGTCCAACAGGGGGGCCAACGTGGAGTGGCTGCTCAACGATGATGTGGTGATGCTGGCGGAGTCGTCGCCTGAAAAACTGGCAGACGCTGTGTGTGCCTTGCTGGAGGACGATGCGCGGCGCCACGCCATGAGCCAGCGTGCAGAAGCGTTTGCCCGAAGCCAGACCTGGGATGCCGTGGCCCGTGATTTCGAAGTGGGCTTGCAGCGCGCCCGTGCACAGAAGCCGCGAGGCGAGTCCTGATGCGGTGTGCCATTCTGGGGGGGGCTGGCTTCCTGGGGCGCCACATCGGACGCTCCATGGCGGCCGAGGGCATGGCGGTGTGGTCGGTGGACCGGATGCTGCCGCAACCGGGGAGCGCCCCCTGGCTGGCGGGTGAGGTGCAAGCGGATTGTTTTGACTTGGCCTCGTGGTGGGACAGGGTGGGCGGTGCGGATGTGATTGTTCACCTGGCTTCGTCCACAGTGCCAGCCACGGCGAGTGAAGACCCGGTGCAGGACGCTCAGACCAACCTGGTGGGCACCTTGCGCCTGTTGCAGGCGCTGCGCCAGAAGGGAGCTCGCCCCAGGCTGTTGTTTGCCTCGTCGGGCGGAGCCGTGTACGGGCGACCACAGTTTGTTCCGCTGAGCGAAACGCATCCGACCATGCCGATGGGCGCCTATGGAGCCACCAAGCTGGCGATTGAACATCATTTGCGTATAGAAGAGGCGCAGCATGGCCTGCCTAGCCGCATTCTGCGATTGAGCAATCCGTATGGCGAGTGGCAGCAGCCCCATGGTGTGCAGGGGGTGATTGCGGTGTTTGCGCATCGCGCATTGCATGGCCATTCGGTGGACGTCTGGGGCGACGGCTCTGTGGTACGGGATTTCGTCTACGCTGCCGATGTGGGGCGGGCTTTTGTGAGCGCAGCGCGCCATGAAGGGCCGACCAGGACTTTCAACGTTGGCGGTGGTACAGGTCACAGTGTCAACGACATCATTCACACACTGGAGCGCTTGCTGGGCAAGGCTGTGGAGCGGCGGGTTTTTCCGGCGCGTCCGTTCGACCCCCCGGTCAACGTGCTGGACATTCAGCGCGCCCAGGAGGAGCTACTGTGGACGCCAGCGATGGCTTTTGAGGAAGGCGTGGCCATGTCAGTGCAGTGGTTGCGGACGGTGCCATGACGCGCCCGGAATCATCGGTGACAGCCGTGTCTTCGGCCGCCCCCAGGAATGCGCGCCAGTTGTGGGTTTTGTGGCGCTACTGGATGGTGCGCGAATTCAAGACCCGCTACGCCGGGTCGGTGCTGGGCTTTGCCTGGGCGTTCGTCCAGCCGCTAGCTTCCCTGGCGATCTTTTATGTTCTGTTTGGCCTGGTGCTGGCCGTGCGGGTGCCCGGGCTGGATGTGAACAATGGCTACCTGCTGCATTTGCTCGCCGGTCTGGCGGTGTGGCTGCCTTTCACCGATGCCATTGGGCGGGGGGTTGGGTGCCTGGCCGCTTATGAGGATTTTCTGCGCAAGCAGCCCATGCCCGCCGAAATTCTGCCTGCCGTGTCGGTGGGCGGCAGTCTGTTGGTGCTGGGTATTGGCTATGGCTTGCTTCTGGTGCTGTCGGTGGGGCAGGGAGTGGGGCCCTATGCCTCGCTGGCTTGGTTGCCCGTGCTGGTTCTGGCTCAGATTGCACTGACCTATGGCCTTACGCTGTTGCTTAGCATGGCTCATTTTCTGTGGCGCGATGTGGGCTCCATGGTGGCCTTTGGCTTGCAGCTGTGGTTTTATCTGACACCCATCGTGTACCCGCTGTCCCAGGTGCCGGAACAGTTCCACCGCTGGTTCTTGTTCAATCCGCTGGCGTGTCTGGTGCTCATGGTGCAAGGCGCGGTGCTGCATATGCCTGTGCCGCCTGGAACCCCTGTGGCCCTGGCGGTGTGGGTGGTGCTGCTTGGCGGTGGCGGGTGGTGGTTCTTCCGCTCAATGAAGTCTGCGTTGGGCGAGGCGCTGTAAATCATGACCATTCGCTTTGAGGGCATCGAAAAGACCTACATGGTCTACGCCCGTCCCCAGGACCGCCTGTGGGAATGGGTAACGCGCAGCCAGCGCCACCGGGTGCATGTGGCACTGACGGGTGTGGATTTTAAAGTCCAGGCGGGCGAAACGTTCGGCCTGATCGGTGAGAACGGCGCGGGCAAGAGCACCTTGCTGAAGATCGCTGCAGGCACCATCCGACCGACGCGTGGGCAGGTGACTCAGGAGGGGCGCGTGGCCGCGCTGCTGGAGTTGGGTGCGGGTTTTCACCCCGAGGAGTCGGGCTACGACAACATCCGCTTCATGGCTGCCCTGCATGGCCTGGAAGGCGTGGCGATGGAAGACTTCATCGTGCGGGCCACAGCATTTTCGGAGTTGACGCCAGAGACCCTGGAGCGGCCGGTGAAGACTTACTCTTCTGGCATGTTTATGCGGCTGGCATTTGCCGCCGCAACCGCCATCGACCCGGATGTGCTGATTGTCGATGAGGCGCTCTCCGTGGGGGATCTGCATTTTCAGAAGAAGAGCCTGAACCGCATCCTGGAGCTGCGCGAACGGGGTGCGACGGTGCTGTTTTGCTCCCACAATCTCTACCAAGTGCGCAGCCTGTGCCAGCGGGCCGCGTGGGTCCATGGCGGGCGGATCCAGGCCATCGGGGCGACCGAAGATGTGGTCACGGCCTACGAGTCCCATGAGCGGCGCCGGTATGCGCATCTGCGTGTCGAGTCGAACGAGGCCGCAGAAAAGAAAGATGCAGCCCCTGCTGCGACCACGTCTTCGGGGGCCCCCTCGTAAAAATCGGGGGGCTGACCATCGAAACGGGGGATGGGATCAATCCTGCGCAGGTTGACTCCTTCCAGGATTTGTCGGTGGAGCTCGTGATCGAGTCCTACGCTGAGGCGCCATTCCATGTGCTGTTTGCGATCGTCCGGCCGGACAAGGACAACGTGTTCGGCACCAGCACGCAGTTCCGTGCAGAAGGCAAGCCGCTGCAGGGCGTTGGCACCCACCGCATCCGAATGCGTTTTCCGCGCTTTCCGTTGCTGTCGGGCGAATACCTGTGGAGTGTGTATGTGCTGGACGATTCAGGCATTCAGGTTCTGGACATGGCGGAGCTGATCCAGCCCTTTACCGTGCTGAACCAGAAACACCGGGAGTTTGGCGTGGCCTGGCTGGAGCACGAGTGGGTGCTGGTGGAATGACGCGTGCCTGGTCTCTGGACCTGCTCTTCCCCTCCATGGCCCGCGTGCCCACGACATTGCCTTGGCGGCTTGCCGGGCGGATAGGTCGCGAATCTGCCGCCGAGCGCGAGCCTTTGCTGCGCTGGTTGGAAGGTCTGTTTGCCCGAGTGTTCCCGGGGGCCGCGGAGGGCGAGCACACGCAATGGGCAAAGGCCCATTTGGCGATGCTGGCACAGGAGATGGTGGATGCCATGGCGTTCCACCGACTGGGCTGCAGGGGCGGGCCCGCCATCGACCTGCAAGGGGTTGAACATGCGAGGAGCTTGGCCCGGCAGGGCAAGGGTTTCATTTTGGTGCTTAACCACTATGACCGGCTTCTGAGCGCACCGGTAGCGCTCGCGCGAGCGGGCATCGCCACCAACGTGCTGACGATGCCTGTGCTCGACAACCCCGAACTGCAGGCGGCGCAGCGCCGCTTTCTGCTGCGCAAGATCCAGGGCTATACCGCCGTGACCGGCGGTACATGGCATACCACTAGCGACGGTTTGCGTCCGGTACATGAAGGTCTTAGAGCAGGCCAGGGTTGGGTGATCCTGGCTGATGCGTGGCGGCCAGAATTTGGCCGCCTGCGGGGCCATCCGTTCTTGGGAGGGGTGTTGAGTCTGCCCACGGGCATTGAGCGCCTGGCCCAGTCGACAGGTGCCCCGTTGTTGCATGCTGTGACTCGTGCAAGCAGCCCAGGCCGTCTGGAGGTGCAGGTCGAGCCTCTGCCAGACAACCCCAAACAGGCCATTGATACCGTTGTCCAGCGTTTGGAGCAAGATGTCCGGGCCAGGCCCTGGGCCTGGTGGCAGTGGGGATTGTGGGATCAGATGTGGCAGCAACAGGCGCCAGAATTAAAACCAGAACCAAAGCCGGGGGACAAGCATGACCAAGATTGAGCGCTACGACTACGCATTCGAGCCGGATGGTGATGAGTGGGCAGCGCGGTTGCTGCGCAGGGTTCCGCCAGGGGGCGGTTCGGTGCTGGAACTGGGGCCGGGTCCTGGTGCCATGACCCGGGTCCTGCTGGAGCGCGGCCACCGGGTGACGGTGGTGGAAAATGACCCCGAGGCCCTGGAGGTGCTCAAGGCGTTGGGGGTCGAAGTCATCTCGGGGAACCTGGACGGCACCGATTGGCTGGAAGCGATCGCCGGCCGCCGTTTTGACGCGGTGCTGGCATGTGACGTGCTGGAGCACCTCAGGAAGCCCGAGGAGGTGCTGCTCCGTCTGAGCGAGTTTGTCGCGCCCATGGGGCAACTGGTGATCTCCGTGCCCAACATCGCCTATGCCGGCGTGGTGGCAGCGATGCGCAATGGCATCTTCGACTACTCGGACAAGGGCCAACTTGACCGAACCCATGTACGGTTTTTCACCAAGCGCAGTATTGAAAAGGTGTTGCTGGACTGCGGCTGGTCGCCCAGGGTTTGGGAGGCCAACCGTGTGCCAGTCGAGTGCAGCGAATTTGCCTGGTATTGGAGTGCGCTGTCCGGCGACCAGCGCCAGGCGCTGTTGGCAGGGTGGCAGGATTTTGATGTCTACCAGTGGATGGTGGTGGTGACACCTTCGGTGGATGCCGCTGCCTGGGAGCTGATCGAGGCCCGTGGTGCCGCCGACAAGCTGCGTGATGATCTTCAGGCCCTTACCGTGGTGCACCAGCGCGAGCGTGCGTCGCTGCTGGAGCACCAGAAGGCCTTTTCGGAGGCCAAGGACATCATCGGTAAGCTGCAGTTCGAGGTCAGGGAGTTGCGCGCAGAGATGGATATGGTGCGGGCCGAAAAGGCGGCGATTGAGACTGAACTGGCCGCCAAGTTGGCAGCGCCCCCTCCTCCGGGGGGGGGCTGGTCTCGACGCTGGCGCCGGCTCATGGGTGGTGCCTGAATGGATGGGATGGCCATGGTGAGGGCAACATGCTGCTAGGGGTTCCCGATTTCACGGTGTCGCATGCGGGGATCGATGTCCTTGGTGCCAACTGCAGGATTGACCCGTCCGTGTCTGTGATGCGCTTTGGTCAGCGTGCCGATGTGTTGAGCCTGGCTGACGGGGTCAGTCTGTATGCGCAGACGCGATTGGTGTTGGGCGATGTGGTGGCGGACCCCTGTGTAGGAATCCGCATTGGTGCGCGCACTATCGTGAATGTAGGGGGCTACCTATCTGGCGAGGGCGGACTGGAGATTGGTGAAGATGTGCTGATCGGGCCCCACGCCAAGCTCCTGTCTGCGGGCCATGCCATCGACGAAGGGGATGTGATCATCGCTCGCAACCGCATTACCCGCGCCAAGATCACGATCGAAGATGGGGCTTGGATAGGGGCGGGCGCCATTGTTCTGGAAGGTGTGACCATCGGTCGTGGTGCCGTGGTGGCTGCCGGCGCGCTGGTCCGGCAGGATGTACCCGCAGGGATGGTGGCGGCGGGTATGCCGGCGAGGCTGATCCGTGCGCGGCGTGGTGATGCCTGGCCGCAGCCTGCGCCGTCTGTTACAGGGCTTCGGCGCGTTTGGTCCATGGTCAAGGGCATCTGGCGCTGAGCAGAGTGAATCGGATACAGATGAGTACACGGAATGGAAAAAGAGGGCATGCGGCATGTCGCGAGAGGCGGTAGGTTTGGCGCGCGCGGCCATGCTGCTTGCTTCGTTATGGGTTGTTTTCCCATCCGTAGCCTGGGCCGACGCAGTCTGGGAGTTTGTGGACGGTGACGGCGTGGTGCATATGGGAAATGGTTCCCCGCCGCCTGCCTCGCGGGGGGTGACTTGGCTCAGCCGTATTCCATCGATCAAGACGGATAGGGTTGGCAAAGAGCGCGAGCCATCGGCTCTGCAGTTTCCTGGTTTTGATGCAGCCAAGCCGCACCTGGAGGCCGCAGCCCTGTCGCAGTCTCTGGATCCGGCTTTAGTGATTGCCGTGGCTGCGGCGGAGTCGGCCTTCAACGAGAAGGCGGTATCCCGCAAAGGGGCTCTAGGCCTGATGCAGGTGATGCCTGCCACTGCCGAGCGTTACGGCGTCTCTGCGCGACCTGCATCAGAGGGAGGTCATGCCGCCATGGAGCCCAAGGTGAATGCGCAGATCGGAAGCCGCTACCTGGCGGATTTGCTGCGCATGTTTGATGGCGACAAGGAACTGGCTTTGGCGGCCTACAACGCGGGCGAAGGCGCTGTAATCAAGCACGGACGGCAGATACCTCCCTATCCGGAAACACAGCAGTATGTCGCCAAGGTCATGCGCATTTACCGTACCCTGGTCCGGTAAGGCGCAGATATTGTGCGGACGAGACGCGGCATGATCCGCTCGAAGACCATCATGGGGGTCAGGCGTCCAACTGGATCTGAGCTATTCCCACCGCCAAAATCCCAACTATTTCACGCAACAGGAGTCAATCGGTGGTCGTGCGTAGCTTTGGCTAGCGGTTTCTCACAGGCATTTGCGCCGAGTCCGGGTACGATCGGCCGCTCATGATCTGGTTATCTGTGGTGGCATTCATCGTCGCAGCGTTGGCTGCAGGGTACATCGTGCGATGGATGCGCAGCCACGCTTCCGCGTACGGCAACGGCATGCCGCAGCGCTTTCATTTTGGGGATGTCCCTCGCCTGGGCGGGGCTGCGTTGCTCCTGGGCATCGTTTTGGGGTGGAGCCTGGGGGTGCTGCAGTCACTGCAGTGGGGCGATCCTGGTTCGTTGAGGCTGGGGGCCTGGGTGTGGGGATGGCTGGCGGTGCTGCTGCCCGCTGCGGTGGGCGGGATTGCGGAGGACATGACCCAGCGCCTCTCTGTCCGCTACCGCTTGATACTTACCGGTGCATCGGGTGTCCTGGCCGTTGTGCTGCTGGACCTGACCCTGCCCCGCATGGGCTGGCCCTGGCTGGATGCCGTGCTGGCGGCGGCCCCCTGGCTGGGGATCGCCATTGTGGTGCTGGCTGTGGCGGGCTTGCCCCATGCATTCAACATCATCGACGGCTACAACGGCCTGGCGGGCATGGTCGCCCTGATCGTCTGCCTGGCCCTGGCCCATGTGGCCTTGCAGGTGGGGGACCGGGCGCTGGCGGCGCTGCTGGTGTCCACGGCGGCGGCCACGGGGGGGTTTCTGGTCTGGAATTACCCGCGGGGCATGCTGTTTGCCGGGGATGGGGGGGCCTATGTATGGGGCGTGGTGATTGCCATGGCCAGCATCTCCCTGGTGCAACGCAATGCGGATGTCTCGCCGTGGTTCCCCATGCTGTTGCTGATTTACCCCGTCTGGGAGACGGTTTTCTCGATCTACCGCAAGGCGGTGCGGGGGGTGTCGCCGGGGGTGGCCGATGCCCTGCATTTCCACCAGCTCATCTACCGCCGCATTGTGCGCGGGGTTTTCCACGACGATGAGTCGCGCCGCATGCTGATGCGCAATAACCGCACTTCGCCCTACCTGTGGGGTTTTACCCTGCTGACCGTGGTGCCCGCTGTGCTGTTCTGGAACAACACGCTGCTGCTCATGGCGTTCTGTGGGCTGTTTGTGGTCAGCTACGTGATGGCCTATCTGGCCATCGTGCGCTTCAAGGTGCCGCACTGGCTGCGCCACTGACCAGCCCCGGACCGCCGGGTTCTGCCGGTCACCCCGCGCCCGGGTTTGTGGGGTGCACTTCAACCTCCTGACAGCTGTGCGCCCCGTGAATGCGGCACAATTTGCGCTTCACCCTGTTTGTTTTTCTTCTTCCGGATGGCACGCCCCCATGACCGACCTTCTTTCGATTGCCCCCCGCGACAAGGCTGAAATCCTGGCCCAGGCGCTGCCTTCCATCCGCAAGTTCCATGGCAAGACCATGGGCATCAAGTACGGCGGTAACGCCATGACCGACCCCGCCCTGCAGGCGGACTTTGCCGAAGACGTGGTGCTGCTCAAGCTGGTGGGCATGAACCCCGTGGTGGTGCATGGCGGTGGCCCGCAGATTGAGACCGCGCTGAACCGCCTGGGCAAGAAAGGTGAGTTCATCCAGGGCATGCGCGTGACCGACGCCGAGACCATGGAGGTGGTCGAATGGGTGCTGGCCGGTGAAGTGCAGCAGGACATCGTGGGCCTGATCAACCAGGCCGGTGGCAAGGCGGTGGGCCTGACGGGCCGCGATGGCGGCATGATCCGCGCCCAGAAGCTCAAGATGGTGGACAACAAGAACCCCGCCATCGAGCACGACGTGGGCCAGGTGGGCGATATCGTCTCCATCGACCCGAGCGTGGTGAAGGCGTTGCAGGACGACGCGTTCATCCCCGTCATCAGCCCCATCGGCTTTGGTGAGAACAACGAGAGCTACAACATCAATGCTGATGTGGTGGCCAGCAAACTGGCCGAGGTGCTCAAGGCCGAGAAGCTGATGCTGCTCACCAACACCCCGGGCGTGCTGGACAAGGCGGGCAACCTGCTGACCGACCTGACGGCCCGCCGCATTGACGAGCTGTTTGCCGACGGCACGATCTCCGGCGGCATGCTGCCCAAGATTGCCGGTGCGCTCGACGCCGCCAAGGCCGGTGTTAACGCCGTGCACATCATCGACGGCCGGGTGCCCCATGCCATGCTGCTGGAGATCCTGACCGAGCAGGCCTACGGCACGATGATCCGGTCGCACTGACCTTCAGCGCTTCTTTTTGACACTTCTGCGGCCTGCCATGCGCTTGCTCTTGGTCGAAGACGATGTGATGGTGGCCAGCGGCATCAAGCTGGGGCTGACCGATGCGGGTTATGCCGTGGACTGGGTCGGCAGCGGTGAGCGTGCCGAAGAGGTGTTGCGCACCGAGTCGTTCGACGCGGCCATCATCGACATTGGCCTGCCAGCCATGGACGGCCTGGAGCTGACGCGCCGCCTGCGGCGCCCGGACATGGCCAGCCCCGCCATGCCGGTGCTGATCCTCACGGCGCGCGACGCTTTGCATGATCGGGTGCAGGGGCTGGACCTGGGCGCGGACGACTACATGGTCAAGCCCTTCGAGCTGCCCGAGTTGCTGGCCCGCCTGCGGGCCCTGCTGCGCCGCTCGCAGGCCGCCACCACGGCGGTGCTGAGCTTTGGCCGGCTGGAGCTGGACACTGCCGGCCGCCGCGCGAGCATCCGCAGCGATGCGGGCGAGCAGGTGATCGAGCTGGGGCCGCGCGAGTGGACGGTGCTGGAGTACCTGCTCATCAACGCCCCCAAGCCCGCCAGCAAAGACAAGCTCCTGCAGGCGCTGACAGGCTGGGACAAGGAGATCACGCCCAACGCGGTCGAGGTCTATGTCTCCCGCCTGCGCGGCAAGCTGGAGCCCCACGGCGTGGCGCTGCGGTCGATCCGGGGGTTCGGCTACCGGCTGGAACTCCAGAACCCCTGACTGGGCGGCGGCCCCGGTCTATTTCCTCTTCCCTCCTGCCCGCCATGCTGCTTCGGACCCCTTCCCCTAAGCGGCCCGGTTTGCGCGCCATGACGTCCGACCTGCGGACCCGGCTGCTGCTGATGCTGGTGCTGCCGCTGTGTGCACTGGCGCTGGTGGGTGTCTGGCTGGACTACCGCTCGGCCGACGAGGCGGCCGTCCAGCACGACCAGCGCCTGGTGCGCCTGCTGCCCGCGCTGGCCGACTCGGTGCTGGCGCCGCCCATCCGCGACAACGCTTCGCCCTTGCTGCTGCTCGCGCCGCCGATCGAGGAGTTCCTGCGCCAGAACGTGGGGTTTTCTGCTTACAGCGTGCGCGACACCTCGGGGCGGCTGCTGCTGGGGGACAGCTGGGTGCATGGGGCGGTGCCCACCACGCAGGCCCCCGAGTTCCACAGTGTGGAGTTTGGCGGCGTGACCTACCGGGTGGCCGTACAGCGCGGCCGCACGGGCGCGGGCGAGCTGGTGGTGGCATTGGCCGATGGCTCCGACCCGCGCCAGAAATGGGCCCAGCAACTGCTGCTCAGGGTGTTGTTGCCCAACCTGGTGCTGTTGCTGGCGGCTGGATTCGCCATCCACTGGGCGGTGCGGCAGGCGTTCAAACCCCTGGTGGGCCTGGCCGAGGCGGTGGAGCGCCGCTCGCCGCGCGACCTGAGCCCCATCGACGAGGCCGCTTCGCCCGACGAAGTGCGCCCGCTGGTGCACTCGCTCAACCGCCTGTTTGCCCTGGTCAATGCCCAGGCCGAAGGGCAGCGCCGGTTTGTGGCCGATGCGGCCCACCAGTTGCGCACGCCGCTGGCGGGGCTGCAGGCGCAGGTCGAAGCCTGGGCCATGATGGCCAAGGCGGCAGCCCCACCGCAGGTTTCGTTCCCGGATTTTGATCGAAAAATGCCGTTTGCGCGCGAGGACAGGGCGCAGGGTGCTATTGTTTTAGGAGTGGATCAGATCGAGAAGCTGCGCAACGCCACGCGCCGCACCTCGCAGCTGGCTCACCAGCTGCTGGCACTGTCCCGTGCTGATGCGCGCAGCCTCGATGCCCAGCCGCCGCAGCGGGTGGACTTGAAGGACCTGTGCGAATCCCTGCTGGAGAACTTTTTGGACGCGGCCACCGGCAAGGGGCTGGACCTGGGGCTGGACGTGCAGCTGGTGCATGTCACCGGCCATGGCTGGTTGCTGCGCGAGCTGCTGTCCAACCTTGTGGACAACGCCATCAAGTACACGCCACCGGGTGGTGTTGTCACCATCCGCTGTGGCCTGCGCCAGGGCCGCAGCGGCCCGCCGCGTGCCTATGTCGAGGTGGAGGACGATGGCCCCGGCGTGCCCGAGCCCGAGCGCACCCGGGTGCTGCAGCGCTTTTACCGCGTGCCGGGTGCGGGCGGCGAGGGCACGGGCCTGGGCCTGGCCATAGCGGACGAGATCGCGCGTGTGCACCGAGCAGCGCTCACGCTGGGTGCTGGCCCGCAGGGGCGCGGGCTGCTGGTGACGGTCGTGTTCCCCTTGTAGCCTGCCTGGCCACGGCGGGGCCGCCGGGCCCCGGAGGGCTGTGCGAGAATCATTTCCATACACGATTGACTTGTGCAAACAGGTGGGGCGACAGCGCTCCCCTGGCGTTGGTGGCCTGCCTTCTATTGCCAGTGACTGCACCAGCCGTGACGATTCTTCCTGCCCCGCCGCCCCTGCGCATGCCTTGCTGGCAGGTGGTGGGCGCCAGGCCTTACCGGAGCCCCTGTCCCGCATGTCCGAACTCTCGCCCCAGCCCGAGCCCGCGTCCACCGACGACACGGGGGATGCCCCCGCCGCACGCAAGCGGCCCAAGCCGGGCGAGCGCCGCGTGCAGATCCTGCAGGCGCTGGCGGCCATGCTGGAGCAGCCGGGTGCCGAGCGCATCACCACCGCCGCACTGGCCGCGCGCCTGTCGGTGAGCGAGGCGGCGCTGTACCGCCATTTCGCGAGCAAGGCACAGATGTTCGAGGGTCTGATCGACTTCATCGAGCAGACCGTGTTCACCCTGGTGGCGCAGATCACGGGCCGCGATACCGGGGGCGGGGTGCCTGACCCGGCGCAGTCGGCCGAGGTGAGCGCCCGGCAGGCGGCGCGCATTGTGGCGCTGTTGTTGCAGTTTGGCGAGCGCAACCCCGGCATGGTGCGGGTGATGGTGGGTGATGCCCTGGTGTTCGAGCACGAGCGCCTGCAGCAGCGCATGAACCAGTTTTTTGACCGCATCGAATCCACGCTGCGCCAGTGCCTGCGCCCGGCCACGGCGGCATCGGCCACGCCCACGGTGGATGCGCAGGTGGCGGCCAGCGTGCTCACGGCGTTTGCGCTGGGGCGGCTGCAGCGCTATGCCCGCTCGGGTTTCAAGCGCCTGCCGTCGGAGCATCTGGACGCCAGCCTGGCGCTGATCTTGTAGAGCACTTTTTGCCCTGGCCCGCCGCTGCGGGCTGAGGCCGGGAGTGGCAGGGCAGGGCAGGGCGGCACTGCTGCGCGGTGGTACCGCCGCAACGCGCGTTTGGGTGCCCCTCCCTATTTTTTCCAGGGGTTTTGGCCATGCCCTGAAATTGCTGCAGAATAGAACGAACGTTCGTTTTTATTTGCAAGCATGCCCGCCACCTCCGAATCCAGCCAGGCCAGTCGCAGCCCGCGTGCCCGCAGCAGCACGGGCCGTGCCCTGCAAAAAGGCCAGCAAACCAAGGCGGCCATCGTCGAGGCGGCGCTGGGCCTGGCCACGCACATCGGGCTCGAAGGCCTGTCCATCGGCGCGCTGGCCGATGTCACGGGCATGAGCAAGTCGGGCGTGTTCGCCCACTTTGGCTCGCGCGAAGAACTGCAGATCTCCGTCATCCGTGAATACCACACCCGCTTCGAGCAGGAGGTGTTCTACCCCGCCATGTCTGCTCCGCGTGGCGTGGGCCGCCTGTCGGCCCTGTTCGACAACTGGATGAAACGCACCTCCATCGAAATCGACTCGGGCTGCATCTACATCAGCGGCGCCGTCGAATTTGACGACCGCACCGGCCCCGTGCGCGATGCGCTGGCCAGCTCGGTGCTCACCTGGCATGCCGCCATGCGCCGCGCCATCGAGCAGTGCAAGGTACTGGGCGAGCTGCGCGCAGACACCAATGCCGAGCAGATGCTGTTCGAGATCCACGGCCTGATCCTCGCGCTGCACTACGAAGCGCGGTTCCTGCAGACCCCGGGCTCCATGGGCCGCGCAGTGCAGGGCTTTCACAACATCCTGGCGCGCTACAGCGCCGCACAACCTGGCGCCAGCGCAGAAGCAGCACCCGTTGCTACCGCTGCCAAGCGCCGCAAAGTTTCCAACCAAACCACCACCTCCAAGGAGTAAACCCCATGCCTATGTACACGCCGCCCCTGCGCGACATGCAATTCGTCATGCACGAAGTGCTCAAGGTCAGCGATGAATTCAAGGCCATGCCGCCCCACGCCGAGGTGGATGTGGACACCATCAACGCCGTGCTCGAAGAAGCCGGCAAGTTCACCGCCGAAGTGACCTTCCCGCTGAACATCAGCGGCGACACCGAAGGCTGCGTGCTCAACAAGGCCACCCACGAAGTGAAGACTCCCACGGGCTTCAAGGACGCGTATGCCAAGTACGTCGAAGGCGGCTGGGCGGCACTGTCGTGCGACCCTGCCTACGGCGGCCAGGGCCTGCCCTTCGTGCTGAACCAGTGCCTGTACGAGATGATGAACTCGGCCAACCAGGCCTGGACCATGTACCCCGGCCTGTCGCACGGCGCGTACGAAGCCCTGCACGCCCACGGCACCGAAGAGCAAAAGAAGATCTACCTGCCCAAGCTGACCAGCGGCGAGTGGACCGGCACCATGTGCCTGACCGAACCCCATTGCGGCACCGACCTGGGCCTCTTGCGCACCAAGGCCGAGCCCCAGGCCGACGGCACCTACAAGATCACCGGCAACAAGATCTTCATCAGCGCTGGCGAACACGACATGACCGCCAACATCGTGCACCTGGTGCTGGCCCGCCTGCCCGATGCGCCCAAGGGCAGCAAGGGCATCAGCCTGTTCGTGGTTCCCAAGTTCAATGTGAAGGCCGACGGCAGCCTGGGCGAGCGCAACCCGATCTTCTGCACGGGCCTGGAGCACAAGATGGGCATCCACGGCAATGCGACGGCGCAGATCGCCATCGACGGCGCCATCGGCACCATGGTGGGCCAGCCCAACAAGGGCCTGGCCGCCATGTTCGTGATGATGAACGCAGCCCGCCTGGGCGTGGGCAACCAGTCGCTGGGCCTGACCGAAGTGGCTTACCAAAATGCGCTGGCTTACGCCAAGGACCGCATCCAGATGCGCAGCCTGTCGGGCGTGAAGGCCAAGGACAAGGACGCCGACCCCATCATCGTGCACCCCGACGTGCGCAAGATGCTGCTCACCGCCAAGGCGTATGCCGAAGGCGGCCGCGCGCTGCAGATCTTCTGCACGCTGCTGCTGGACAAGGTGCACAGCCACCCCGATGAAAAGGTGCGTGCCGAATCCGAAGAGATGGTGGCGCTGCTCACGCCCATCGTCAAAGCCTTCATCACCGACAACGGCCACATCTCCACCAACGCCTGCATGCAGGTCTTCGGCGGCCACGGCTTCATCAAGGAATGGGGCATGGAGCAGTACGTGCGCGACAACCGCATCAACATGATCTACGAAGGCACCAACACCATCCAGTCGCTGGACCTGTTGGGCCGCAAGATCCTGGGCAACAACGGCGCCACGCTCAAGAAGCTGGGCAAGCTGATCGGCAAGCTGGTGGAAGAAGAAGGCGTGAACGAGAAGATGGCCGAGTTCATCAACCCCATCGCCATGCTGGGCGACCAGATGACCAAGTTCACCACCGAGATCGGCTTCAAGGGCATGCAGAACCCCGACGAAGTGGGCGCTGCCGCCGTGGACTACCTGCGCGTGGCGGGCCACCTGGTGTTCGGCTACCTGTTCGCCCGCATGGCCCAGGTCGCGCTGCGCGAGATCGCCGCTGGCAACACCGACCCGTTCTATGGCGCCAAGCTGCAGACGGCCCGCTTCTACTTTGCCAAGCTGTTCCCCGAGACCGCCACGCTGATGCGCACGGCGCGTGCCGGCAGCAAGGTGCTGATGGACACGGATCTGGCCTTGGCCTGATCAATGAATGGTGCGGATTTATAGTCTTTTTGCCACGGAGCGCCTATGTATAAAGCGGTAGCAGCTATTGTTTTTGTAGCGTCATCGGTGCCTGTCTGGGCACAGGCGACGCCCGAGGGCCTGTGGCGCAACATCGACGACAAGACCGGCGAAGCCAAGGCTGAAATCCGCATCCGTGACACCGGCGGCGGTGTGCTGAACGGGGCGCTGGAAAAGCGCCTGTCCAAAGACGCCAAGCCCGACGAGGTCTGCGACGAATGCTCGGATGACCGCAAGGGCAAGCCCATTCTCGGGCTGGAGATCATCCGT
>Ga0187845_1000180_pt1 | contig 36696 bp, 36 predicted proteins | sample SpaLakP09_SKY_68_FD_134515 | JGI IMG/M metagenome (GOLD analysis project Ga0187845, IMG submission 134515) | Oligotrophic lake water microbial communities from Sparkling Lake, Wisconsin, USA - SP09_SKY_68 | ecosystem: Environmental > Aquatic > Freshwater > Lake | place: USA: Sparkling Lake... | reverse complement strand
TGAGGGCCTTCAAACTCTCAGTGATACTGTTCCCACTCGGCTGTCCGCAGTGGCACGCTGAGTACCCCGCGCATCTCAGCCTCTCCGGGCTGTGGACTTACACCACGCGCCGGGACATCACCCTTTTTCCGCCTTGGCTTTTGCGTCGGGAGGGGTCTTGCCACAGGCCACAAGCAGGGTTGCAACAACTACGGCAAGTACGGTCTGGCGCAACATCGGCATCTCCGAAAAACGGTTTTCAGGCTGAGCCCGCACAGGAAGTACGAAAGGACTTCCTCGGCTGGCGAAGGACTGGCCGCGATACAAGCGGCAAGGCTGAGGTCTGTGGAAGGCGCGCAAGCTTAACCGCGCTGGCCGCAGATGCAAGGGCCCATGCGCCCACCGGCAGCAAAGGCCGATGAATCGCAGGAAACCCGGTCTGGGCGGCAGGCCGGCCCCTGGTTTCTTGAATCACCGCTATTGAAATGCCCGGGGCTGGCACCCAACTGGGCTTTCAAGACGAACAACGGAAAACCCTGTGCCTATTTTGATGCTTGGCTTGCTGACCCTGCTGCCGCTGGCCTGGCTGCTGGGCGAACCCTGGTGGACCGAGAGGCGCCGCGAAGGCCTGCGCCGCCAGCCCTTCCCCAATGAGTGGCGCGAGATCCTCAAGCGCCGCGTGCCCCAGGTCCGGCGCATGCCTGTTGATTTGCAGCTGCAACTCAAGCGCCATATCCAGGTGTTTCTGGCCGAAAAGGCCTTCATCGGCTGTGACGGCCTGGCCGTCACGCCCGAAATGCGAGTGACCATCGCCGCGCAGGCCTGCCTGCTGCTGCTGAATCGCCGCCGGCCGGGCTATTTCCCCAAGCTGCGCCAGATCCTCGTCTATCCTGGCGCCTTTATCGTCAATCGCCCTGCCACCGACGGCGCCGGCGTGCTGCAGGAGCAACGCCAGGTGCTGGCCGGGGAGTCCTGGACCCAGGGCCAGGTGATACTGTCCTGGCAGGATGCGCTGGAAGGCGCGGCGGTGGCCGACGACGGCCGCAATGTGGTGATCCACGAGTTCGCCCACCAGTTGGACCAGGAAAAAGGCCATGCCAATGGTGCGCCGGCCCTGCCCCGCACCCAGTACAAGACCTGGTCAAGGGTCATGCAGGCCGAGTTCCAGCAGCTGCAATGGGAGGCCCAGCAGGGCCAGGACTCGCTGCTGAGCCACTATGGCGCCACCGACCCGGCCGAATTCTTTGCCGTGGCCAGCGAGGTGTTCTTCGAGCAGCCACTGCCGCTGGCCAAAGCCCACCCGGCGCTGTATGAACAGCTGAGCCGCTACTACCGTGTCAACCCGCTGAGTTGGTAACTCAAACCCGCCCCTCTGCCTGAAAGCAACACCCATGAAGATCGATTTCGTCTCCGACGTCTCCTGCCCCTGGTGCGCCATCGGCCTCAAGTCACTGGAAGCCGCGCTCGAACGCGTCGGTGACGAGGTCCGGGCCGAGCTGCACTTCCAGCCCTTCGAGCTGAATCCCAAGATGGCGCCCGAGGGCCAGGACATCACCGAGCACCTGAGCGAAAAGTACGGTATCTCGCCGGCCCAGATCGCACAGAACCGCGAGGCCATCCGCGCCCGTGGCGCGTCCGTCGGCTTCGAGTTCAGCCAGGGTGGCCGCAGCCGCATCTACAACACCTTTGACGCCCACCGCCTGCTGCACTGGGCCGAGAGCCAGGGCGAGGGCAGGCAGGCGGCGCTCAAGCATGCGCTGCTCAGCGCCTACTTCACCGAAGACCAGAACCCCAGCGACCACGCCCTGCTGCTGAGCAAGGTGGCCCAGGTCGGCCTCGATGTGGAACGCGCCCGCGCCATCCTGGCCTCGGACGAGTTCACCGCCGAGGTCCGTGAGCGCCAGCAGTTCTATCTGCAGCAGGGCATCAACTCGGTGCCGGCGGTAATCATCAACGACCGCCACCTGATCTCGGGCGGCCAGCCACCCGAGGTGTTCGAGCAGGCACTGCGGCAGATTGCGGCGGAGGGTTGACTCGTAGCCCGGATGCCAATCCGGGGCCGGCGCCACACCCGCTACCAGGCCCCGGATTCCATCCGGGCTACGCCGAGATCAGCGCCTTCAGTTCCCGCTCGAGCAGATGCGGCTCGCCCAGATTGATCTCGATCAGGCGGCGCAGATGGGTGATGCTGTCGATGTCGATGCTGCGGCACAGCAGGCCGACATGGTGGCCCTGCACATAGGCCACCTCAGCGGCCATGGCGATGCTTTCCTCCATGTCGTTGAGGCGCACGCTGAGCAGGCAGGGCACGCCCACCGGCACCTGGGCCTCGGGCGGCAGGCTTAGCAGAGCGCCCTTGAATGACAGGTCCAGCACCTTGGCCTCGAACCGGTGCTGGGTGGTCGTCAGCTGGGCCGGCGCATCAAAGGCGATGCGCACAAAGTGTCGGCGTTCGGTATTCATGACGACCTTCGTGGAGGTTGAGGGCTGCTCCCATGCTATCCCAACTCCCGGCTCAGGCAGCGGGTCGCCCCGGGGTGAATCGGGGCGGCCCGTGACATCAGGCCCGTGCGCAGGCGCGGCGGCGGCGGCGTGCCAGCCCGCCGACCATGGCCAGCCCAGCCAGCATCAGGGCATAACTTTTGGGCTCGGGCACGGCACTGATGAACTTGTCACGCGAAGCGGTGGCCAGGTCAGCATAATTGCTGAACATGCCGTCCATGCCCATGGCCAGATACTTCTGGTACTCGGTGTCGGCCGCACCGGCATCGGCCTTCGCAAACGTCCAGCCGTGCACGACCAGGCCGGCGGTGTGCGCCTGGTCGATGAAGCTCTTGGTCACGGCATAGGTACCGTTGTTGATCAGCAGGCCCAGCCCGTCGGCAAACGAGGCCACGTCGCTGAGCGACAGGACGGTCAGGCCGCCGGGGCCGCCAATCACGCCCATGCGCGCCACGCCATCGGCACCGGTCACGGCCACACCCAGCTGCACCAGGGCCATGTCCAGGCCCAGCGCATGCTGCTTCACATCCAGACTGCGGACGGTGGTGTCGCTGAACGACTGGATGAAGACCTTGCTGGACTTGTCCACATAGTCATTCAGTATCAATGTGGACAGGATCTTGTTCTCCATCACCGGGTCGGCCTGCTTGGCCTCCGGGTAGATGCCCACCGTGCGGCCGGCCAGCAGGCTTTGCTGCTTGGCCAGGTCAATCACCTCCTGGAAGGTCGGGATCTTGAAGCTGGCGTCGGTGGGCGTGAAGCCGGGATAGCCGGTCTTGCCGGTGCCGGTGGGCTTGACCGTCAGCGTGCGGACCTCCGCAAAGGTGAAGTCGGCCACCTTGTAGGCACCGTTGCGCTTGGCGAACAGGCCGGCCACATTGGTCGTGCGGTCCAGCGTGTCGTCGTGAATGGCCACCAGGACGCCATCCTTGGTCAGCTGCAGGTCGGGCTCGATGTAGTCGGCACCCAGCTTGACGGCCAGCTCGTAGCCGGCCAGCGTGTGCTCGGGCAGATAGCCGCTGGCACCGCGGTGGGCGATGACGATGGGGTCGGTGGCCAGGGCCGGGGCACTGGACAGTACCCCGACGAAAGCCAGTGCAACGGCACTGGCGCAATGACTGAAGCGCAGCTTCAAAGAGGGCATGACGAAGTCTCCTTTTGTTGTCGCCCCGAGGGGGCCGACAAATGATCCTCGCCAGACCGTTTGACAGGGGCATGACCCCCTGGTGACAAGTGCGCTCAGCGCCCCAGCAGCACGTCTTCATAGGCATGCAGCGCCGGTGCGCCGCCGGTGTGCAGGAACAGCAGGCGGTCGCCGGGCTTGAAGCGCTGCTTGCGCACCAGGTCCATCAGGCCGGCCATCGCCTTGCCGGTATAGACCGGGTCGATCAGCACACCCTCGCTGCGCGCCATCAGCCGCACCGCCTCGACCATGGCCGGCGTCGGCACCGAATACTTCGGCTGCCAGTAGCCACCCACCGTCACCACCGCCTCGCGCGGAATGTTCAGCCCTGACCCCAGCAGAGCGGCCACCGCCTGGGCCTCCTTGTGCACCAGCGGGTCCTGATCGACGGGATCGCGGCTGGTGCCTATGCCCAGGATGGGCGTCTCAATCCCGAGAGCGGCAAAGCCAGCCAGCAGGCCGCCATGCGTGCCCGAGCTGCCCGAGGCAAGCACCACATGGTCGAACTGCAGGCCCTGCTGCGCCCATTGCTGCTGCAGCTCCTGGGCGCAGACCACATAGCCCAGGCCACCCAGCGCATTGGAGCCGCCGCCAGGGATGATGTAGCCCTTGCGGCCTAGGCGCCCCAGCTCGTCGGCCACTGCCTGCATGGCCGGCGCCATGGGGCTGCCACCGGGCAGCACGGTGATGGCTTCGACGCCCATCAACTCGAACAGGAAATTGTTGCCGCTGGCCTCCTTGCGATAGCTATTGGCGACCCGCTCTTCGATCACGAAGCGGCAGCGCAGGCCCTCCTTGGCGGCGGCGGCCAAGGTGATGCGGCAGTGGTTGGACTGCGGCGCGCCGCAGGTGATCAGCGTATCTGCCCCCTGGGCCAGCGCCTCGGCGACCAGGAACTCCAGCTTGCGCGTCTTGTTGCCACCAGGCGCCAGGCCGAGCATGTCGTCGCGCTTGAGCCAGATCTGCGGGCCAGGCCGGCCATCGTTCAGCGCGGCGCTGAAGCGTGGCAGGGCCTCGATCGGCGTCGCTCCGTGGCTGTAGATGCGGCGAGGAAAGCGGCTCAGGTCCAGCGTCTTCATGATCAGTTCTCCGGTGGCAAACGATTGTGAAGCAAAGGGCGAACGGAAAGCCTGGAAACGGTGCGCAATGCGCATTGCCCGCAGTTTTTCGCCCCGCCGCGGAAACCCTCTGCTAATCTGCCTCATCGACACAAAAAATCAGGGAGCCGTCGATATGGTGGACCGCCATGTGCGCGTGCGGCGGCGCGAGGCCGACGCATGAAGTGGGGCTGGGGCTGGCCGCGCCTGCTGATACCGCTGCTGTTGGGGGCACTGCTGCTGGCGTTGGCCTGGCTGCTGCTGGGCCGCGCGCAAGACGGCTCGCTCGAGCGCCTGAAGGAGCGCGGCGTACTTCGCGTCGGCTATGCCGTGGAGGCGCCCTATGCGCTGGTCGGGCCCGGCGCCGAGGTCACTGGGGAGTCACCCGAAACGGCCCGTCGCATCGCCGCGCGCCTGGGGCTGAACCGCATCGAGTGGGTGCAGGTGCCCTTTGGCGAGCTGATCCCCAGCCTCAACGAACGTCGCTTCGACATGATCGCCGCCGGCCTGTTCGTCACCGCTGAACGCGCCGACAAGGTGCGCTATGCCGACCCCAGCGTTCGCGTGCTGCCCGGCTGGCTGGTGCGCAAGGGCAATCCCAAGGGAATCAGTTCCTACGGCGCCGCTGCAGCGCGTCGCGATGTGATGATCGCGGTGCTGGAGGGCTCCGTCGAGCAGCAGCGGCTCGGCGCCCTTGGCCTGCCCAGGGCCTTGATGCTGGCCGTGCCCGATGCCCAGGCCGGCCGCTCGGCCCTGGCCACGGGCGCGGCTGGCGCGCTGGCCCTGTCGCTACCGACCACGCGCTGGATGAGCGGCAGCAGCCCCGAGACCTTCGATGCCCTGCCCGACCTGGGACATGAGGGTCCGGTCGCCCATGCGGACTGGGTGGCTTTCGCATTTCACCGCGAAGACCTCAGCCTGCAGCGGGCCTGGAACCAGGCACAGCGCGGCTGGATAGGCGGCGCCGAACACGCCCGCCTGGTGCGCCGCTTCGGCTTTGCCCGGGACGACCTCGGCGGCGAGGTGCACATCGAGGAACTGCTCAAGCGATGAGTGCCACGCCCCGCTTTCCGGCGACCTATCGGCGCAGCGCATGGACCTGGATCAGCCTGGCCAGCGCGATGCTGGTCTCGGGGCTGATCGCAGGCCTTCACTTCTACCAGCATGACCGCATGGCGCACGCGACCGCTCTGGTGCAGGGTCTGGGCCGAGCGGGCGACGACCTCGCGACGGGCTTTCTGCACGTCTCACTCAGCGGCTCGGCCAACGAGCCCTGGCAGCGCGAGCAAGGCCTGGCCCTGCTGGCTCAGGCGCTGGACGCCTACGAGCGCAGCGCCCGCTCGCTGGACGCCGACATCCCCGAATCGCAGGCGCTTCGAGCGCGGGTGGAGGCGATGCGCAAGCAGCTGCACCAGACCGACACCGAGGACGGCGGTTCGGCCTACGACCTGAAGCTGGACATGCGGCTGAGCATGTACCAGCTGACCCAGGCCGCGGCCAGGCTGGACGCCAGGGTCAGGCATGAACTGGCGGAGCTGGCGGCCCACCTCGATCTGGTGTTCCGCCTTGGCCTGACGCTGTCGGTCCTGCTGCAAGGCGCGATCTGCGCGGCCGTCTACCGCGCCGAACGGGCGCGCGGCCGGGCCGATCTCGAGCTCGACCGCCACCGCCACCATCTGCAGGAGCTGGTCGATTCGCGCACCCAGGCCCTGCAGCTGGCCCTGCAGGAGCGCAAGGAGGCGGACAGCCTGCTGCGCATCATTGCCGACAACAGCCCCGGCCGCATCGTCTACTGGGACCGCGAGATGCGCTGCCGCTTTGCCAACCAGACCTTCTACCAATGGTTCGGCAAGACACCCGAGCAGGTGCTGGGCCGCAGCGCCGAAGAGATCTTCGGGCCCGAGCGCAAACGGCAGCAGCAGGAGCGCATCAGTGCCGCCCTGAGCGGCGAGGCGCAGATCTTCGAGCGCGAGGAACGCAGCGCCGGCGGCGAGCAGCGGATCACGCTGCTGCACTACCTCCCCGACCAGCGCGATGGCCAGGTGCGCGGCTTTTATGTGCACACCAGCGACCTGACCGCCGCCAAGGCGGCCGAGCAGCGGCTGCAGCAGCTCAACCAGGCCTTGACCGAGGCGCTGGACAAGGCCGAGCAGGCCACCCGCACCAAGAGCGCCTTCCTGGCGAACATGAGCCACGAGATCCGCACGCCCATGAACGCCATCATCGGCCTCACCCATCTGCTGCTGCGCGAGCAGCCGCCGCCGCTGCAGCGCGAGCGGCTCAGCAAGGTGGCCGATGCCGCCCAGCACCTGCTGAGCCTGATCAACGACATCCTCGACCTGTCCAAGATCGAAGCCGGCAAGCTGACCCTGGAGCGCATGGACTTCTCGCTCGACTCGATGCTGACCCGGGCGCTGGCCCTGGTGGCCGACAGGGCTCACGAGAAGGGCCTGGAGCTGGTGGTGGACACCGACCACATGCCCGGCCTGCTGCGCGGCGACCCGACGCGGCTGTCGCAGGCGCTGCTGAACCTGCTCAGCAATGCCGTCAAGTTCACCGAGCGCGGCTCGGTGACCCTGCGCGCCGATCTGCTGAGCCAGACCGGCAGCGGCCTGCGCGTGCGCTTCGAGGTGCGCGACACCGGCATCGGCATTGCTGCGGACCAGCTGGCCGGCCTGTTCAATGCCTTCGAGCAGGCCGACAGCTCGACCACCCGCCGCTTTGGCGGCACCGGCCTGGGCCTGGCCATCACCCGCCAACTGGCGGAGCTGATGGGCGGCACGGCCGGCGCCAGCAGCGTGCCCGGCCAGGGCAGCCGCTTCTGGCTGGAGGTTCAGCTGGCCCATGCCAGCCAGGCCCAGCCGCCGCTGCGCCATGCCTTGATGGAGGGCCGGCGCGGCCTGGTGGTGGACGATCTGCCAGAGGCCCGCGAGGCGCTGAGCGAGATGCTGCTGGGCCTGGGCCTGCAGGCAGAATCGGCCGAGTCGGGCACGCAGGCCATGGCGCTGCTGACCCAGGCCCAGGCCGATGGCCGGCCCTACGACGTGCTGGTGCTGGACTGGCTGATGCCCGGCATGGATGGACTGGAGCTGGTGCAGGCGCTGCACCAGCGCGAGCTGGCGGGCCAGGAAGAGGTCTTGCCCGCCTGCGTGATGGTCAGCGCCCAGGACGACCCCCAGCTCTGGGGCCGTGCCCGTGCGCTGGGTGTGGCCAAGCTTCTGGTCAAGCCGGTGTCGCGCTCCACCTTGCACGACGCCCTGCTGCAGGTGCTGGCCCACACGGCTCCCGGGCCAGCGTTCGAGCCCCAGGCCGGCGGCGAAACCGAGCAGGCCTTGCGCCGTCTGCACCAGGGCAGCCGGGTGCTGCTGGCCGAAGACAACGCCATCAACCAGGAGGTGGCCACCGCCCTCTTGCGTGCCGTGGGCCTGGAGGTTGATGTGGCCGACAATGGCCGCGAGGCTTTGGCCCTGGTGCAGCAGCATGACTATGCGCTGGTGCTGATGGATGTGCAGATGCCCGAGATGGACGGCCTGGCCGCCACCCGGGCCCTGCGTGCCCTGCCAGCCCTGCACGAAGGCGCGCCGCTACCGATTCTGGCGATGACGGCCCATGCCTACAGCGAGGACCGCGAGGCCTGCCTGCAGGCGGGCATGAACGACCATGTGGCCAAACCGGTGGACCCGCGGCTGCTGTACGAGGCGCTGCTGCGCTGGCTGCCACAGGCCCCACTACCGCTGCTGCAGGCGGCGGAGCCTGCGCCGCCCACCTATGTGTCGGACGAGGCGCAGAGGCTGGCCGGCATTGCCGGGCTCGACCTCGCCGCCGGCCTGCACGCCTGCGGCGGGCGCTGGCACATCTATCGCACGGTGCTGCACAAGTTCGTGCAGATGTATGCCAAGGGCCTGCCCGAGCTGAGCGACGAGGCCTCGGCCCCCAATGCGCTGCGCCAGGCCGCGCACTCGCTGCGCGGCGCCAGTGGAACCATAGGCGCCACGGCGGTGCAGGCCTTGGCAGCACGGCTGGAGCAGCAGTCGCATCCACCTGAAAGCCCGTCGGCACTGGCCGACACGGCGCGGCAGCTGCGCCACAGCCTGGAAGCTTTGGTCCAGGCCCTGCAGCAGCGCCTGGTCTGAGCCCTGACTCAGCCGGCCGCGTCGAAGGCCGCGCGCAGCCAGGCCAGCAGATCGGCGTCGATGTCCTCGGGCCTGCCCAGGCGGGTGCTGTACTGGCACATGCCGCCCGGAGGAATCACCTTGAGCCGCGCATGCTCGGGCAGCTGCCTGGCGTTGAGGCCCAGCTCCAGCAGGTCCTTGGTGGCCGGGCCCAGCGTGGCGAACTGCTTCTTGCGGCGCAGGCTGACATTGGCCTTCTTGGGCGCGATCTCGTAAGGGCCGAAGCCGTTGATGGCGGCAATCACCGCCTCGTGCAGCGGCCGCAGATGGGCCTTGGGCCCGGCGTAGATCGCATCCAGCGGATCGGCCTCGGCGGCAGGGGCCGGGTCTTGTGAAGCGAGTGTGACGACCGTGTTGGCATCGCCATAGCCCAGGCCCAGGGTCTGCATCAGCATGCTGCGTTTCTCGCCATGCTTGGCCAGGCCGCTGGCGGCGAGCAGCTGGCGAAAGCCGTCCAGGTTGTGGCCGGTCTTGGCCTCGATATTGCGCAGCTGGGTCTGCAGTGCGGCATTCGGATCGCCCATCTTGCTCTCCTTGAATTGAGCCGCTCACAGCGGCCAGTGGCGGGACTGGGTCTTGGCCGGCAGCACGAACTCCAGCCAGTCGAACATCAGGTACATCAGCCGTATGCCCAAGGGCGGCTTGCCGGTCTCGACGATGGACTTGAGGTTGCTCAGAATCATCGTGCCGCCGCTTTGCATGCTCTTGGCTGTCGCGGTGCCGGGCGGCATGCCGATCACGCGCAGCGTCACCTCGACGCTGGCGCCGACCTGCTTCAGTTCATAGGCCACCTGGCAGACCGGGTCGTCATGCTGGGTGAAGCGGTGCGTGTGCACGAAGCGGTGCGGCGGATTGAACTCGACCACCTCGCCCACCACCATCACATGCTTGCCGGTGCCGGTGCGCATCTGCATCGCCGCGCCGGGCACCAGACCGCCGCGGGTGTGCAACCAGGCGTTGAAGACCGCGCCCTGGGCGGCATCGGTCTTGGTCAGCTCATGCCAGACGCGCTGGATGTCGGCCTTGATCAGGATGCGGAACACCGCGTCTGGGGTCTCATCAGCCATGGCGGCCTCCTTCTTTCTTGCGGGTGGGCAGGGGTGTGACCAGGGCGCCCTCGGCGCTGTACTTGAGCTGGGTCAGCTGGGCCGCCCAGTAGGCGCTGTATTCCGTGGTCCAGCGCTCGTGTATCCACTGGATGGGCGTGGGGTCGAACCACAGCAGCTTCTCGCGGCCGACCCGCTCGGCGATCACCAGACCAGCGCGTTCCAGGGTGGCGATGTGCTTCATCACCGCAAAGCGCCCCAGGTCGGGCTCCAGCAGTTCGCAGAGGTGGTTGACATTGCAGCCAGGCTCCAGCTTCAGCGCATCCAGCATGCGCCGGCGCGGCTCGGAGGCCAGCGCGAAGAACAGCGCATCGAGCTGGTCGGCATCGGGGGTGTCATCAGGCGCGGCACTCATATGTGCCAATATGGTCACATGTCACCGAGGCGGCTGTCAAGTGGCGACTGCGGAGCCTTGCGCTAAGCTGGCCTTTTCCGGGCCAGCACGGCCTGGCGGGAGCACACCATGTTCGGCATCGCAGACTACGGCGCTTTCGTCGCCGCCATCATCATCTTCCTGATGATCCCCGGCCCGGGTAATCTGGCCCTGATCACCTCCACCGGCAAGGGCGGCATCGCCGGCGGCCTTGCCGCGACGTTGGGCGTGATCGCCGGCGATCAGGTGCTGATGTGGTTGGCAGTGGCCGGCGTGGCGGCCCTGTTGAGCGCCTACCCCACCGCCTTTGCCGCCGTGCAGTGGCTGGGCGCGGCCTATCTGGCCTGGCTGGGTTTCATGATGATCAAGGCCAAGCCGGGCGCCAAGCCGCTGCTGAACATCCGGCCCGGCCAGTACTTCCGCCAGGGCATGCTGATCACCCTGCTCAACCCCAAGGCCATCGTGTTCTATATGGCCTTCTTCCCGCTGTTCGTCGATCCGGCCCGCCACCAGGGCCTGAGCACCTTCGCCGCGATGGCGGTGACGATTGCCGCGCTGACCTTCGCCTACGGCCTGGCCATGACGCTGCTGACCCACCATCTGGCCGAACGCATGCGCGCCAACCCGGCCGTTTCCAAATTGCTGGAGCGGGTGGCGGGGGTGTTCTTGATCGGGTTCGGGATCAAGTTGGCGTTGAGTCGGTAGGGGCTATCGGGCGGGCATGGAGGTTCAGATAAAAGACCTGACCCCGCTGCTCGCGCTCGACCGGCCTGCTCGGCCAAACCTTGCCGGCGTGCGGTACCGCAACGACACCTGGGAAACCAGGATCGCTACTGCCGGACCACACTGACGCTGCGCGAGCCCTTCACTTTCACCGTGAAAAGCCTGCCCCAAGCTCGGACGGCTCTGACTACGGCTTGACGTAGTCCGACACCACCTTCCACTTCGCGTCCTGCAGCTGAGACAGCCGCGAGACATCGCTGCCCAGGTGCTTGGTGGGGCTGAACGAGCCCTCGGCGCTGCCGAAGATGTCCGGCGGAATGACCATCGTGTCCATGGCCTTGACGAAAGCATCGGTGGTCAGGTTCTTGCCGGCCTTCTGCGCGCCGCGGATGAAGGCGTCGATGGCGTTGTAGCCATAGATCGAGAACACCGTCGGGTCGTCGTTGTACTTGGTCTTGTACTTGTTGGCCCAGAAGCGGATCGGCTGCGAGGCCTCGTCCAGATAGGGGTTCTGCACGGTCATGGTGGCATACAGGCCGTCCATGGCCTTGCCGCCGAGCTTGTGGATCAGGTCGGTGTAGGCGGCGCTGGAGCCGAGGAAGGTCGGATTGAAGCCGGTCTTGCGCGACTCGCCTATGGTGCCAATCGTTTCGCGGATGATGGTGCCCAGCACGACGAAGTCGCAACCGGCGGCCTTCATGCGCGCCACCTGGGACGAGAACTCGGTCGCGCCGCGCTTGAAGCTGGTCTTCTCGGCCATTTCCATGCCGGCGGTCTTCAGCCCGGCTTCGGCGCCGCGCAGCACCTCAAGGCCGAACTCGTCGTCCTGGTAGATGCTGCAGACCTTCTTGGCGGATTTTTCCTTGACCAGCTTAGGCACGGCCAGACGCATCTGGTCAAAATAGGTGGCGGCAAACGAGTACTTCAGCTTGTGCAGCGGCTCGTACATTTCACGCGCGGCGGTGATCGGAAAGAAGTTGATCACGCCCTTCTCGAACTGGATGGGCATGGCCGCCATATTGCCGGCCGTGCCCAGATGGCCGATGACGGCGAAGACCTTGTCCTGATTGACCAGTTTTTGCGCGGCCAGCACGGCACGCTTGGGGTCGTAGCCGGAGTCCTCGATCACCAGCTTGAGCTTGCGGCCGTTGACGCCGCCCTGCTCGTTGATCTCATCGATGCGCAGATTCATGCCCAGGCGTATCTGCTTGCCGAAGCCGGCCAGCGGGCCGGACAGATCCTGGATCGAGCCGACGACGATCTCGTCTTTGTTGACACCCTGGGACTGCGCCTGCGCCAGCCCAGACATTAACCCCAGGCTCAAGCCGGCGGCACAGACCAAGACTGAGAACTGCTGCTGCTTCATCACTGTCTCCTTGTTGTGGGTGGGCTATCAAGCACCACGGTACATCGAATCAATCAGCGCGGCGTACTTCTGCTGCACGAACGAGCGCTTGAGTTTCATCGTCGGGGTAAGTTCCTCGTCCTCGGCGCTGAGCTGGTTCTCCAGCAGCCGGAACTGCTTGATCTGCTCGACGCGGGCGAACTTCTTGTTGACCTTGTCCAGCTCGGCCTGGATCAGGTCCTGCACCGCTTGCGCGCGGGTCAGGCTGGTGTAGTTGGAGAAGGGCACGTCATGGTCCTGGGCGAATTTCTCGACGTTCTCCTGGTCGATCATGATCAGCACGGTCAGATAGGCCCGCTTGTCGCCTATCACCACCGCGTCGGTGATGTAGGGCGAGAACTTCAGCTCGTTTTCCAGCTCGCTGGGCGTGATGTTCTTGCCGCCAGCGGTGATGATGATGTCCTTCATCCGGTCAGTGATGCGGAAATACCCTTCCGCATCGACGGTGCCCACATCGCCGGTGTGCAGCCAGCCGTCTGCATCTATCGTCTCGGCCGTCTTCTGCGGCTGGTTCAGATAGCCCATGAAGACATTGCGGCCCCGTATCAGCAGCTCGGAGGTGGCAGGGTCCAGCCTGACCTCGACGCCATCGGCCGCGCGGCCAATCGTGCCCGGCCGCAGCTGGTTGGGCAGCATCACGGTGCCCAGGGCGCAGGACTCGGTCTGCGCCCAGCCCTCCAGCATCGGCACGCCCAGGCTCAGGTACCAGCGTATCAACTCGGGCGAGATCGGCGCCGCGCCGGTGAGCAGCGCCCGGCAGCGGTGGATGCCGATCAGCTTGCGCACATTGTTCAGCGCCAGCCAGCGGGCGATTGTGAACTTCGCCTTCAGCCCGCCATCGACCGCCTCGCCGGCCAGCACCTTCTCGGCCACCTTGGCGCCGACGCCGATCGCCCAGCCGTAGGTCAGCTGCTGCAGCGGCGTGGCCTCCTTGATGGCAATGGCCACCGAGGAATAGAACTTCTCCCAGACGCGGGGCACGGCAAAGAAGATCGTCGGCGCGATCTCGCGCACGTTCTCGGCCACGGTGTCGGGGTTCTCGACGAAGTTCAGGACCGCACCCGAGTAGATCGCCGAGTAGGCCCCGACCATGCGCTCGGCGATATGGCACAGCGGCAGAAAGCACATGCGCTCGTCGCGGGCGTCCTGCGGCAGCCAGCCGATCGACTGGCGCATCGAGAAGGCCAGCCCGCCATGGCTGTGCATCGCGCCCTTCGGTTTGCCGGTGGTGCCCGAGGTGTAGACCAGGATGGCCAGGTCCTCTGGCCCGCGGCTGGCGCGGCGGGTGTCGAACAGGCCCGGATGCTGCTGGTCATGCGCACGGCCCAGCTCGCGCAGCGCGGCCAGGCTGATCACGCCCGGGTCTTCGAAGCGGTGCAGGCCCTCCATGTCGAACACGACGATCTTCTTCAGCAGCGGCAGCTGGGCGCGCACGCTCAGGGCCTTGTCGAGCTGCTCCTCGTCTTCGACGAACAGCACCGAGCTGCGGGAGTCTTCGCACAGATAGTGCACCTGGGTCGGCGCATCGGTCGGGTAGATGCCGTTGGTCACACCACCGGCCGACTGTATGGCCACGTCCACCAGCACCCATTCGACCACGGTGTTGGCCAGTATCGAGGCCGTGTCGCCCGGCTCCAGGCCCAGCGCCGCAAGGCCCATGGCGATCTCGCGCACCGCCACGCCGGTCTCCTGCCAGCTCCAGCTGTGCCACAGGCCCAGCACCTTCTCGCGCATGAAGACCCGCTCGCCGCGCGCCGCCACGGCGTTCCAGAAGAGCTCGGGCAGGGTCTCGCCGGCCAACCCCTGTGTGCTGGTCGGCATCGCTTCACTGGCATCCCATAGATTGCTCATGGCTGTGCTTGACTCATTTCATCGCCACGTCTTCTTTTTCTTCCAGCGCTGGCCTTCGCGGGCGCCGGTTTCCTTCATGCCCAGATAGAACTCCTTGATGTCGTCCTTCTCGCGCAGCCGCGCGCAGGTGTCTTCCATGACGATGCGGCCGTTCTCCAGCACATAGCCATAGTCGGCCGCGTTCAGCGCCATGTTCGCGTTCTGCTCGACCAGCAGCATCGTCGTGCCGCGCTCGCGGTTGATGCGCACGACGATCTCGAAGATCTCCTTGGTCAGCTTAGGGCTCAGGCCCAGGCTGGGCTCGTCGAGCAAGATCAGATCGGGGGCCGCCATCAGCGCCCGCGAGATCGCCAGCATCTGCTACTGCCCGCCCGACAGCAGGCCGGCCGGCTGCAGCGCCCGCTCTTTCAGGATCGGGAAGTAACCATAGACCAGGGCCAGGTCACGCGCAACGCCGTCGGGGTCGCGCCGCGTGTAGGCGCCCATCGCCAGGTTGTCGCGCACCGACAGCAGCGGGAACACCTCGCGCCCCTCGGGCACATGGCTGAGGCCACGCTGCACGATCAGCGCCGGGTCCATAGCCGTGATGTTCTCGCCCTTGAATTCGATAGCCCCCTTGCGCGGGTCGAGGATGCCGGAGATGGTCTTCAGAATCGTTGACTTGCCCGCGCCGTTGGCCCCCAGCACGGTGGCAATCTCGCCCTGGCGCACCTGCAGGCTGACACCCTTGACGGCCTTGATCGGGCCATAGGCGCTCTCGACATTCGAGAGTTTGAGAATGACAACACTCATGCTGCAGGCCTCCGCAACGACGACGCATCGTCGGCCGTGCCCAGATAGGCCTCGATCACCGCCGCATCCGCCTGCACCTCGGCCGGCGAGCCCATCGCCACCCGCTCGCCCTGGTTCATCGCCAGCACGCGGTCCGAGACCTTGGAGACCAGCGACATATCGTGCTCGACCATCAGCACGGTGATGCCAAGGTCCTTCTGGATGTCCTGGATCCAGAAGGCCATGTCGTTGGTCTCCTCGGCGTTCAGTCCGGACGAGGGTTCGTCGAGCAGCAGCAGCTTGGGCTCGGTGGCCAGCGCACGCGCCAGCTCCACCACCTTGCGCACGCCATAGGGCAGGCCGGCCACCAGTGTGTCGCGGTAGTGGGCCAGGTCCAGAAAGTCGATCACCTCCTCGACCTTGTGCCGGGTCTGGCGCTCAGCCTCGCGCACACGGCTCGTGAACAGCAGCTCGCGCCAGAGGCTGCGCGGGTGGTGAATGTGGCGGCCGATCAAGAGGTTCTGCAGCACCGTCGCATGCTCGAACAGCTCGATGTTCTGGAAGGTCCGCGCAATGCCCAGGCCGGCCACCTGGTGCGGCGGCACCCGGCTCAAGGGCTTGCCCTCGAACTGGATACTCCCGGTGGTTGGCGTGTACAGGCGGCTGATCAGGTTGAAGACGGTGGTCTTGCCGGCACCGTTGGGGCCGATCAGGGTGAAGACCTCGCCGCGACGCACGTCGAAGCTCACCTTGTTGACGGCCAGCACGCCGCCGAAGCGGACGCTCAGCTCGTGGGCGGAAAGCAGTGTTTCGCTCATATCAGATGCTCCACCGGGCTTGGAGCGACACACGACACCATTCGAACTGTGTAGCGGCAGGGACGAGGGCGCACCGGCCGCTGCGGGCTGAAGCATCGTCCGGCCCTGAACGGACCGGACCTCGGCTTCTTTATGCCCGCAGCGACCGGCACGCCCTCGCCCCCGCTGGCACCGGAGTGCACGGCGCGCACGAATTTGGGTTGCGGGGCATCAGCGCATTCGCAGAGGGGGTGGGGGGCCGGCCACGGCGGGCATAAAGAAGCTGGAGGTCGGTCCGAAGAGACCGGCCCAAGCTTCAGCCCGACGTGGCCGGCCCCGCGTCCCCTCTGCCGCCACAATGACAAGTCGAGCAGCTTCATTTCAGGCGATCCGACTTCTGGAACGACTTCTGCCGCTTGAACAGGCCCTGGCGGTAGAACGGGAACAGCTGGAACCAGGTGCGTATCTTCAGCCAGCGGCCGTACAGGCCCAGTGGTTCGAACAGCACGAAGACGATCAGCACCAGGCCGTAGACCACCGCCTGAAGGCCGGGTGCCTGGCCCACGGCCTCTGGCAAATAGTCCTTGGCCAGGGTGATCAGCTGTGGCATCGTGATCAGGAAGATCGCGCCCAGGAAGGCCCCATGCACCGAGCCGACACCACCGATGACGATCATCAGCAGCAGGTCGATCGACTGCAGGATGTTGAACTGGTCGGGCGACAGAAAGCGGATCTTGTGCGCGTACAGGGCGCCGCCGATGCCGGCCATGCCGGCCGACAGCGCGAACGACAGCGTCTTGTAATAGGCCAGGTGGATGCCCATGCTCTGCGCCGACACTTCGGAGTCGCGTATCGCCACAAAGGCCCGGCCGGTCGGCGAGCGCAGCAGGTTCAGCACCGCGAGGGTGCAGCCCACGGAGCAGACCAGGCAGACGAAGTAGAAGGCTTCGGAACTGTCGAACGACCAGCCAAAGGCCTGCAGGCTGGCCACCGCCATGCCGGCATTGCCGCCGGTCACGCTCTCCCAGCGAGCCAGGCCCTCCTCGACGATGGCCGCGAACGACAGGGTCGCGATGCCGAGATAAATACCCTTCACCCGCAGCGCCGGCAGGCCCACCATCGCGCCCACCCCGGCCGAGAGCAGGGCCGCCACCGCCATGGACACCGGAAACGGCCAGCCCTTGGCCGCCAGCACCGCCTGGGTGTAGGCGCCAACACCCAGAAAGGCGGCATGGCCGATCGAGAACAACCCGGTGAAGCCAGACAACAGCATCAGCCCCAAGCCGACGATGCCGTAGATCAGCACAAAGGTCAGCTGCGCCAGCCAGTAGTCGGGGAAGGTCCAGGGCGCCGCCACCAGCAGCAGCAACAGCGCGCCGTACCAGCCGACATGGCCGCCGTGCTTGGCCAGGTTGATGTCCTGGTCGTAGCGGGTTTTGAAGAGGAATCGCATCAGACTTTCTTGCGCAGGCTTTCGCCGAACAGCCCGTTCGGCTTGAACATCAGCATCACCAGCACCACCACATAGGCCGCCACGTCCTTGAAGCCTTCGGGCAGATAGAAGCCCGACAAGGCCTCGACCAGGCCTATCACCAGCCCGCCGACGATGGCGCCCGGCAGGCTGCCGAAACCGCCGACCACGGCCGCAGGAAAGGCCTTCAAGCCGATAAAGCCCATGTTCGCGTGGACAAAGGTGATGGGCGCCAGCAGTAGCCCGGCCAGCGCCGCCACCGCCGCGGCCAGGGCCCAGACCAGACCGTTCAGCCGCTTGACCGGAATGCCCATGTAGAAGGCCGCGATCTGGTTCTGCGAGGCCGCCTGCATGGCGATGCCGACACGGCTGTATTTGAAGAGGGCGAACAGCGCCGCGCACAGCACGGCGGTGGTGGCCACGATCACCAGTTGCTCGACCGCCAGCACCACGCCGCCGAACTCCAGCACCTCGCCCTTGTAGGGCACCTCCAGCGCACGGGTGTCGGTGCCCATGCCGGGAATCATCGTGATCGCGCCGCGCGCCACGTAGCCTATGCCTATGGTCAGCATGACGATCGAAAACGCCGGCTGGCCGAGGATGGGGCTGACCACCAGCCGCTCCAGCAGCATGCCGAACAGACCCATGGCCAGGATGACCGACGGCACCGTGATCCAGAACGGCAGGCCGGCCACCGTCAGCAGGGTCAGGCCCAGAAAGGCGCCCAGCATCATCAGATCGCCCTGGGCGAAGCTGACGGTTTCGGTGGCCTTGTAGATCAGGCAAAAGCCCAGCGCAATCAGGCCGTAAATGCAGCCTTGCGCCACGCCACCCATCAAGACCTGCAGTACCTGGGCAAGTTGCAAAGCGCCTGTCTCCTGGCGAAAAAAACTGATGCCCCCAAGGCCGCCGCATTGCCGCGTCCGCCCCCCGAGGGGGAGCAAGGAAACTTGGGGCGACCCGGCATTTCCTTGGTAGCTGGAAGCTCGCATTGCACTGGGTAGCGCCGGTTGATATGCTGGCAGCACCCAAGACAAGCAAGCAATTGCTTTCTTTACTTTGTTCGCTTTGTACAGAAGGGCTCACCTGCTGTGTGCCCGGAGAAACCCGACATGCCCGGCCCCCGCCGCAAGACAGCAAGCGAAGACAACCCCGCGAATCGACGCGAAGACCTGATCCGCGTCGCCGCCCGACTGTTCCGCGAGAAGGGCTTTGATGGCACCACCGTGCGCGACATTGCCACCGCCGTGGGCATGCGCTCCGGCAGCCCGTTCTACCATTTCGCCAACAAGCATGAGCTCTTGATGGCGGTGATGGAAGAAGGCCTGCGCCTGGGCCTGGAGCGCAGCGAGGCGGTGATTGAAGATGCAGCGCTGCCGGCCATGGAGCGCTTCAAGCGCCTGGTGCGCACGCACTACGGCATCCTGCACGACACTGGCAGCGATTTCATCCCGGTCATGCTCTACGACTGGCGCTCGCTGCCCGACCAGTACAAGCGCCGCATCATCGAGCTGAAGGACCGCTATGACGAGATCTGGCAATCGACGCTGGAAGACCTGCAGCGCCAGGGTCTGATACGCACCGATGCCAAGCTGGCGAGGCTGATGATTCTGGGCGCGATCAACTTCTCGGCCACCTGGTACCACGCCCGCTCGCGTGCCAAAGGCTCGGTGAGCCTGGACGCGCTGGCCGAGCAGACGGTGGCCCTGGTCACCCATCCGGCTTGAAAGCTGAAGTGAAACCGATCGACTCGCGATTGAGTGTCAGCGCCTTGCTTGTCGCTGCGATGGGGTGGCAGAGAGGCCGGGGGGCCGGCCACCACGGGCTGAAGCTTGGGCCGTTCCTGAACGGACCGACCTCCAGCTTCTTTATGCCCGCGGTGGCCGGCCCCCCGACCCCTCCGCGATGCGCTGGTGGCCGCCAGCCCCACACAGTGACCGTGTCTTGCCGCCTTCCAAGCCTACACACCCGCAACAGCTGGGATGTGGGCGTGCCGGTTGCAGCGGGCATAAAGAAGCCGGAGTCCAGTCCGTTCAGGACGGGGCATGGCTTCAGCCCGCAGCGGCCGGCACGCCCGCATTCCAGCCGCTACAAGCTGAATTTGTCGGGTGCCACACCAAGCGCACCGGAGCATGTGAGATGAAGAAGATCCGCCTCGCCGCAGGTCTCGGCTTCTACGGCGACAACTGGGAGCCGATACGCGCGGCGATCGAGTTCGGCGAGGTGAACTACGTCTGCTCCGATCACCTGGCCGAGCTGACCCTGGCGATTCTGCGCAAGGACCAGGCCAGGGATGCAGCAGCCGGCTTCACCCGCGACCTGGTGCCCATGCTCAGCGCCCTGTGGCCGATGGCCCAACAAGCGGGCGTGAAGTTCGTGCTCAATGCGGGTGGCCTGAACCCGGCCGGCGCCCGTGACGGGCTGCTCGCCGCCTTCAAGGCCAAGGGCTGGACGGCGCGCATTGCCGTCGTCACAGGCGACGCCCTGCTCGACCGCATCGACGACTTGCGCGCCCAGGGGCAAGCCCTGGCACACCTCGACACCGCAGCACCTATTGATGAGGTACGCGAGCGCCTGGTCTTCGCCAACGCCTATCTCGGCGCCGCGCCCATTGTCGAGGCGCTGGCCCGCGGCGCCGACATCGTGCTGACTGGCCGCGTGGCCGACGCCGCGCTGTTCCTGGCGCCGCTGATCCATGAGTTCGGCTGGTCGCTCCAGCCCAGTGATGCCGAGGGCTGGAACCGCCTCGCGCAGGGTCTGTGCGTCGGCCATCTGCTCGAATGCTCGGGCCAGGGTGCCGGTGGCAACTTCGGCTCGGCCGGTGCCTGGCAGAAGGTGCCGGACCTGCCCCACATCGGCTACCCGATCGCCGAGGTGTTCGAGAACGGCAGCGCCGTCATCACCAAGGCGCCCGGCACCGGCGGGCGCATCAACTTCCATACCGTGCGCCAGCAGCTGCTCTACGAGGTGCATAACCCGGCGCGCTATCTGTCGCCCGATGTGGTGCTGGACATGAGCACCATCCAGCTCGACGAGCTGGGCGGTAACCGCGTGCGCCTGCGCGGCGCCACGGGCTCGGCTCCACCGCCAACGCTGAAGCTGGTGGCCGGCTACGAGAACGGCTGGATGGGCTCGGCCGTGCTGGGCTTTTGCTGGCCCGACGCGATGGCCAAGGCACGCGCCGTGGTCGCCTCGATCAAGACCCAGATGGATGAAAAGCGGATGCGCCACGAGGAGCTGCATGTCGAATTCCTGGGCCACAACAGCTTTCTGGGGCCGCACGCCGACACCAGCCGCGAGGCCGAGCTGAATGAGGTCTGGCTGCGCATGGCGGTGCGCGCTGCCGACAAGCGCGTCGCCGATGCCTTCCCTCGCCTGTTCCCCTGGATGGCCCTGTCCGGCCCGCCCTTCATGGGCGGCTTTCACGGCATCCAGCCGGCCAGCCAGTTGCTCGGCCTGTGGCCCAGCCAGGTGGCGCGGGAGCTGATCGAGCCGCTTGTGAAGGTCGAACTCAGCGAGGTGCAGCCATCATGAAGCTCAGGCTCGCAGAAATGGCACATGCCCGCAGCGGCGACAAGGCCGACCGCGCCGACCTGGGCCTGTTCGCCTGGGATGCCGCCGGCTATGCCGCCCTGGCCCGTGTCATCACCCGCGAGCGCATCGCCACGCACTTCGCCCATCACCTGGGCAGCGCCGACCCCGGTCGTGTCGATCTCTACCTGCTACCCAATCTGCTGGCGATAAAGCTGGTGCTCAACGGCGCGCTGAACGGCGGCGCCGCACTGAGCCTGCGCAGCGACAACCTCGGAAAGGCCCTGGGCGCGCAGCTGCTGCGCATGGAGGTCGAACTGCCCACAGACGAGGCAGCGATCGTGCTGGCCGGTGTGAAGTTGGCTCTGGAGAATTTCTAGGGGCGCACGATGGATGGTACGAACTGCGTGTTGCTCGAGATCGATGGCCCGGTCTGGACCCTGACACTGAACCGCGCCGAGGCCCGCAACGCCATCGATGGCGCCACCGCACGCCGCCTGGCCAAGCTGTTCACCGCCTTCGATGCCGACGCCAGCGCCCATGTGGCCGTGCTCACCGGCGCGGGCGGCCACTTCTGCGCCGGCGCCGATCTGAAGGCGCTGGCCGGCGGTGAGCCGAATCGCATGCTGAAAGTCGACGCCGATATGACCGCCCCCGGCCCGCTGGGCCCGACCCGGATGCGCTTGAGCAAACCGGTGATCGCCGCCATCAGTGGCTATGCCGTGGCCGGCGGCCTGGAGCTGGCGCTGTGGTGTGATCTGCGCGTGGCCGATGCATCGGCTCGCTTGGGCGTGTTCTGCCGCCGCTTCGGCGTGCCCCTGGTCGACGGCGGCACGGTGCGCCTGCCGCGCCTGATCGGCGAGAGCCGTGCACTGGACATGATTCTCACCGGCCGCGCCGTCGCCGCTGCCGAGGCGCTGCAGTTTGGCCTGGTCAATCGCCTGGTGCCAGAGGGCCAGGTCTTGATTGCCGCGCAGCAGCTGGCTCGTGAACTGGCCGCCCTGCCCCAGCACTGCCTGCGCAATGACAGGCGCAGCGCGCTGGGCCAGAGCGGCCTTGAGTTCGATGCGGCGATGGCCGAGGAAACGCGCCTGGGCCTGGCGACCCTGGCCAGCGGCGAGACGCTGCAAGGCGCCGGCCGCTTCACCTCGGGCTCAGGCCGGCACGGCGCATCAGAATAGAAAAGGGCCCGGGGATACCGGGCCCTTTGAACGCTGTGGCGAGGCTGAATCAGTCAGCGTCCTGGAACGCCTCCTCGCGCTTGTTCTTGATCGACGGCAGCATCACGATCACCACCATCAGGAAGGCCGCGATCAGCAGGCCGGCGGACAGCGGGCGGGTCATGAAGGTGCTCCAGTCGCCGCGCGACAGCAGCAGAGCGCGGCGCAGGTTCTCTTCCATCATCGGGCCCAGGATGAAGCCCAGCAGCAGCGGTGCCGGCTCGCAGCTCAGCTTGTAGAAGGCATAGCCGATCAGCGCGAACAGGGCCGTCATGAAGACGTCGAAGCTGTTGTTGTTCAGCGTGTAGGTGCCGATGCAGCAGAAGGTGACGATGGCCGGGAACAGGAAGCGATAGGGAACCGTCAGCAGCTTGATCCACATGCCAATCAGCGGCAAGTTCAGGATGATCAGCATCGCGTTGCCGACCCACATCGAGGCGATCAGACCCCAGAACAGCTCGGGATTGCTGGTCATCACCTGCGGGCCGGGCTGGATGCCCTTGATCGTCATCGCGCCGACCATCAGCGCCATCACGGCATTGGGCGGAATGCCCAGCGTCAGCATCGGGATGAAGCTGGTCTGCGCGCCGGCATTATTGGCCGACTCGGGCCCTGCCACGCCCTGGATGGCACCCTTGCCAAACGGGATGCGCGGGTTCTTGACGATCTTCTTTTCCAGCGTGTAAGACGCAAACGAGGCCAGCAGCGCACCGCCACCGGGCAGCACGCCCAGGATGGAGCCCAGCGCCGTGCCGCGCAGCACCGAAGGCCAGGCCTCCATGAAGTCCTGCTTGGTAGGCCACAGACCCTTGACGTCCTTGGTGAAGACCTCGCGGTTCTCGGCCGGCTGGCCCAGGTTGGCGATGATTTCACCGAAGCCGAAAATGCCCATCGCGATGACAACGAAGCCGATGCCGTCGGTCAGCTCGGGAATGTCGAACGAGAAGCGCGGTGTGCCCGAGATCACATCGGTGTTGATCTGGCCCAGCAGCAGGCCCAGCAGAATCATCGAGATCGCCTTGACCAGCGAGCCCGAGGCCAATACCACGGCGCCAATCAGGCCCAGCACCATCAGCGAGAAGTACTCGGCCGGGCCGAACTTGAAGGCCAACTCGGTCAGCGGCGGTGCGAAGGCGGCAATGATGATGGTGCCCACGCAACCGGCGAAGAAGGAGCCCAGGCCGGCCGCGGCCAGCGCCGCCCCGGCTCGACCCTGCCGCGCCATCTGGTAGCCGTCGATCGCGGTCACCACCGAGGACGATTCACCGGGCACATTGATCAGGATGGCGGTGGTCGAGCCACCGTACTGGGCGCCGTAGTAGATGCCGGCCAGCATGATCAGCGCCGGCGTTGCGTCCAGTGCGTAGATCGAGGGCAGGAGCATCGCGATCGTCGCGACGGGGCCCAGGCCCGGCAGAACGCCGATCAGGGTGCCCAGCATCGCGCCGCCAAACGCGTACATCAGGTTTTGCAGCGTGAAAGCCACGCCAAAACCGAGCGCCAGATTGTTCAGTAAGTCCATGTCGTGCTCCTTAGGCGCCGGCGGTCAGAAACACAGGCCAAAGCGGAATGATCAGCTTCAGGCCCCAGATGAAAATGACCCAGCTGCCTATGGTCAGAACCACGCTGTTGATCAAGGCGTCTTTCCAGTGGAACTCATCGCCGGCCAGTGACGAGATGGTCACCAGCAGCGGCAGGGTCACCGCCATGCCCAGGCGCGGCAGCGCGAGACCGAACATCACGATGGCCGCCACAATGATCAGCAGCGGCCGCCAGGCCACAGCACCGATCGGGTCACCGCCCTCGGACTCGATCGTGAGGGCCTTGAACAGCACCATGCTGCCCAGGATGGCCAGCAGCACGCCCAGCCAGAACGGAAAGTAGGCCGCGCCGGGTCGCGCGGAGCTGCCGAAGCTGTAGTTGGTGGAGGCCCAGGCAAAGGCCACCCCGATCACCACGAACATCAAACCGGACCAGAAGTCCCGCTGACTTTTTATTTTCACTTGAGTCTCCTGCAAGCTTGTTGGATGCAGGCGATTCTGTGGAGCGCCATGGGGTGGCGCGTCTGTGGATTACACGTAGCATCCCCTAGGGATGACCCTAGGCTTTCGTGGTCCGGGTGGCTTGCTGTGGTGCACCGAGGTGGCCCCGGATTGCATCCGGACTAGCGGGTATTCGTAGCCCGGAAGCAATCCGGGGGCAGAACCATCCTGGCCGAGCCTAAGCCTCCCAGCCCGGCGTGCTGCGCAGCACCTCTTCCACCGTCGTCAGCCCCTCGGCCACCTTCATTGCCCCCGCCAGGCGCAGCGGCCGCAGGCCCTCCTGCATGGCCTGGCGGCGCAGGGCCGTGAGGTCGGGGGTCGGGTGCAGCGTCGCCTTGACGGCTTCGCTGACGGTCAAAAGCTCGTAAAGGCCGGCACGGCCGCGGTAGCCGGTGTTGCGGCATTCGATGCAGCCCACCGGCCGGTAGGGTTTGACGCCACCGTTCATGCGCCAGTGCTTGACCAGCTCGTTGAGCGAGTCGCGCGTGGTCTCGGGATCGGGTTCCTTGCACGCCTCGCACAGCGTGCGCACCAGGCGTTGCGCGAGCACGCCGATGACGGTGGGACTGATCAGGTAGCCGGGCACGCCCAGATCGGTGAGGCGTGTGATCGCCGAGGCAGCGTCGTTGGTGTGCAGAGTGCTGAACACCAGGTGGCCGGTCAGCGCCGCCTGGATCGCCATCTCGGCCGTTTCCAGGTCACGGATTTCACCAACCATGATGATGTCCGGGTCCTGGCGCATCAGCGCGCGCAAGCCTTCCGCAAAGCCGAAGTCCAGCACGTTTTGCACCTGGGTCTGGTTGAAGGCCGATTCGATCATTTCGATCGGGTCTTCGATGGTGCAGACATTGACCTCGTCGGTGGCCAGGCGCTTCAGGGTCGAGTACAGCGTCGTGGTCTTGCCCGAGCCGGTCGGCCCGGTGACCAGGATGATGCCGTGGGCGCGCGCGGTCAGCTCGTTCCAGCGCTTGGCCTCGTGCGAGGCGAAGCCCAGGGCGGCCGTGTCCTTGACGGTGGTGTCGGGGTCGAAGATGCGCATCACCATCTTCTCGCCGAAGGCGGTGGGCAGGGTCGAGAGGCGCATTTCCACCTCGTCGCTGACCGGATTGCGGGTCTTGATGCGGCCGTCCAGCGGGCGGCGCTTCTCGACCACGTCCATGCGGCCCAGGAGCTTGATGCGCGAGGTCATCGCCGCCAGCACGGTGGGCGGCAGGCGGTAGACGGTGTGCAGCACACCGTCGATGCGGAAGCGGATCACGCCGGTGTCGCGGCGCGGCTCCAGATGGATGTCGCTGGCACGCTGGTCGAAGGCGTATTGCCACAGCCAGTCCACCACCTGGACGACGCCCTGGTCATTGGCGTCCAGCGCCTTGTTGTTGCGGCCCAGCTCGACCAGTTGCTCGAAGCTGGCGGGCTGATTGCTCTCGCCGCTCTTCTGCGCCGCGCGCACCGAGCGAGCCAGGGTGAAGAACTCGGTCGTGTAGCGCTGTATCTCGAGCGGATTGGCCACCGCCAGTATCACGCGCTTGCGCGTGTGCGACTCGATCTGCGCCACCCAATCGAGGTCGAAAGGCTCGCAGGTAGCCACGGTCACCTCGGTCAGCCCCACCAGCACCGGCAGGGAGCGTCGTGCCTCGGCATAGCCGGCGGACATGATGTCGCCGATGCGGCCCACGTCGGACTTCAAGGGGTCGATGCGCAGATGCGGCAGGCCGGCCCGCCTGGCCAGCCATTCGGTCAGCACATCCAGGTCCAGCGCCTTGCCATCCGCCTGCCGCGTCAGATTGGCATGAGACAGGCGCACCAGGCCATGCATCGAGGTGTCGGCCGCGCCAAAGCGTTGCTCGGTGCGCTGCACCTGGGCCTCGTCGATCAGGCCGTCCTCGAGCAGCCAGCGCAGCATCTCGCGCCAGGACAGGCGGCCCTTGTGAACTTCCTTGCGCGGTGCGGCGATGCTGGCTGATTTCATGGCGTGTCGGAGGGGTCGTCAGCTGGCGGGGTTGATGATGGATTGCGGCAGCGGCCGCACCATGCGCAGCCATTTGCGCGCCGGCAACTCGAACCGCGACTCGATATTAGCCGCGCGGCGCTCCAGGGTGTCACGATCCGGCACCTGCACGCCGCGGGCGGCGACCAGAATCGTGTTGCCCTCCTTGGTCGGTGTCAGGCTCCAGACCTGGTCCGAGCCGAAGATCTGCGCCACGCGCCGGGCGCTGCGGGCAAAGCTGGCATCGCGGCCGAACAGATTGACCGTCATCACACCACCGTCATCGAGCACGCGGAAACAACCGGCATAGAAGGCCTCGTCGTCCAGCACCGGCGAGGCGGCGTCCTGGTCGTAGAGATCGACATTGAGTACGTGCGCCGTCTGAACGTTGGCATCGTCGGCCACCCATTTCGACGCATCGGTGTTCAGCACCGTCAGGCGCCTGTCGTCATCGGGCAGATGGAACCAGGCGCGGCAGGCGGCAATCACCGAGGGGTTGATCTCGACCACCGTCGTGGGCATGCGCAGCACCTTGTGCGTGAAGCGGGTCAGCGCCGCCGCGCCCATGCCCAGTTGCACGGCATGGCCATCGCTCAACTCGCCCTCGGGCCGCCACAGCATCCAGGCCATCATCCGCCGAATGTAGTCCAGCTCCAGCGCTTGAGGTTTGCGGATGCGCATCGCGCCCTGGACCCAGATGCTGTCCAGGTGCAGAAAGCGCACGCCATCGAATTCGGACATGGTGGCCGGGGCCAGGGCTATCTTCTTGCTTGTTCTCATGGGGCTCGCCGCGGGGAATCACCAACCATGATAAGCGCCGGGCTCAGGCCACAGCGGCCTGCAAGGCCAGCCAGGCCGTGAGCTTGTGCGCATAGGCCAGGGTATAGGCGGGGCTGCTGGAGGGCAAGGCGACGATTCGGTAGCGCCCCGCCTCGGCGCCCAGCTGCTTGAGGCCGATGCGCGCGGCGGTGCCGCCGTTGAAGGCGAGCGTCGTCACGGCCGGCAGATTGCCGAGCAGATTCAGCAGGTCGCTGCCGACGTGGGCGCGGATGTTGCTGTCCAGGCTGCCCTCGCGCCGGGCCCGGGTGATCACGTCCCAAAGACCCACGCGGTGCCGCAGCAGCGTGGCCAGGCGCTCGGCATAGGCCAGCTCGTACAGCGGCTCGCCCACCACCTCGCCCATCAGGCGCCAGAAGTGGTTGCGCGGATGGCCGTAGTACTGCTGCACCTGCAGTGAGGCCACGCCGGGAAAGCTGCCCAGCACCAGCAGGCGGGTGTCCGCACCCACCACCGGGGCCAGGCCTTGCTGCAGCGTCATCAGATCAAGGAGGCCAGGCGCGGCAGCGCCGCGCGCACATTGGCGGTGGTGATGGCCGCCGTCTGCTCCAGGCTCCAGCCGCGCAGCTCGGCCAGCTGCTGGCCTATGCGCGGCAGCTCGGCCGGCTCGTTGCGGCTGCCCTCACCCGCCGCGCGCTGCTCGGCGGTCTTGTAGAGCCAGTGCGGCGGGATGTCCGGGGCATCGGTCTCCAGCACCAGGGCCGTCTCGGGCAGGTCTTTGGCCAGGCGGCGGATCTGCAGCGAGCGCTCGAAGGTCAGGGTGCCGCCAAAGCCCAGCTTGAAGCCCAGCTCGACAAAGGCCTGGGCCTGCTGATCGCTGCCATTGAACGCATGGGCAATGCCTCCGGCCACCTTGATGCGCCGCAGATGCTTCAGCAGTTGGTCGGCGCTGCGCCGCACATGCAGTATCACCGGCAGCTCGAAGCGCTTGGCCAGCTGCAGTTGCATCGCATAGAAGCGCTCCTGGCGGCCGGGGTCGAGGCCCGGCACGAAGTAGTCCAGGCCGATCTCGCCGACGGCCACCAGGCGCGGATCATGGCGATGGGCCAGCAGCGCCGCCTCCAGCTGCACCAGATCGTCGTCGGTCGCGCGGCCGGTGTACAGCGGATGTATGCCCAGCGCATAGCTGAAACCATGGCGGTGGGCCAGCTCGCGCACGGTGTCGAAGTTGCTGCGCTCCACGGCCGGTATCACCATCTGGGTGACACCCGCCTGAACCGCCCTGCGCACCACTTCATCGCGGTCGGCATCGAACTCCGGCGCATCAAGATGAACGTGGCTGTCTGTAAACACAATTCTCCAGTCAGTTGAGGACAGAGCATGCCGCCAAGCGGCAAGGTCTGTCCCCAAGAATTTTCAATTAACGGAAGACAACCGTGCGCTTGCCGTTCATCAGCACCCGGTGCTCGGCATGCCACTGAATCGCCCGCGCCAAGGTCACGCACTCGGTGTCGCGGCCTATGGACACCAGCTGCTCGGGCGCCATGCTGTGGTCGATGCGGGCCACTTCCTGCTCGATGATGGGGCCCTCATCCAGGTCCGAGGTCACATAGTGGGCCGTGGCGCCGATCAGCTTGACGCCCCGCTCGTGGGCCTGGTGGTAGGGCTTGGCGCCCTTGAAGCTGGGCAGGAAGGAGTGGTGGATATTGATCGCCCGGCCGGCCAGAAACTGGCACAGCTCCTGCGACAGCACTTGCATGTATCGCGCCAGCACCACCAGATCGACCTGCTGCTCGGTGAGCACCTCGCGCACCTTGGCCTCCTGGGCAGCCTTTTGCTCGGCCGTGCTGTTCAGCAGTGGCAGGTGATGGAAGGGAATGTTGTGCGAGGCCGCGAGCTGGTAAAAATCGCGATGGTTGGAGACGATGGCCACGATCTCCACCGGCAGGTGCCCCGTCTGCCAGCGGAACAGCAGATCGTTCAGGCAGTGGCCCAGCTTGGACACCATGATCACCACGCGCGCCTTGGCCTCCTTGGCGACCAGAGTCCAGTCCATCTGCAAGCGCGTGGCCAGCGCCTCGAACCCTTGCCTCAGGATGGCCGCGTTCTGCGACGCATCCGCGCACTCGAACTCGATGCGCATGAAGAAGCGTTGGTGGTCCGGGTCGCCATGCTGGGCCGAGGTGATGATGTTGCCGCCACGCTCCAGCAGATAGGCACTGACGGCATGGACGATGCCCGACTGGTCGGGGCAGCTGAGTTTGAGGATGAAGCGGGGCTTGGTGGTCATGGTGGGCAAGAGCTGTTCTTGCCCGCATCCTACAAGCCCCGCCGCATACCCCCGTGGCCCGGATGCAATCCGTGGCCACATGTCGCCGAGCCCCGGATTCCATCCGGGCTACTTCAACCAAGTCAGCGCATCGACCGCCTCATAGCCCAAGGCATGTGCCACCTCCGCATTTGTCACCTTGCCACCGGCCACATTCAGGCCGGCGCGCAGATGCGCGTTGTCCAGCAGGGCCTGGCGCGCACCCTTGTTGGCCAGCTCCAGGATGAAGGGCAAGGTGACGTTGTTCAGCGCCATCGTCGAGGTGCGCGGCACGCCGCCGGGCATATTCGCCACACAGTAGTGGACGATGCCGTCCACCTCGTAGGTCGGCTCGGCGTGAGTGGTGGCGCGGGAGGTCTCGAAACAGCCGCCCTGGTCGATGGCCACATCGACAATCACCGCCCCGGGCCGCATCAGCTTGAGCATCGCCTTGGTGACCAGCTTGGGCGCCGAGGCACCGGGGATCAGCACGCCGCCGATGACCAGATCGCTGTCGGCCAGATGGCGCTCTATGCTGTCGCGCGTCGAAACCGCCGTCTGGATGCGTGTGCCGAACTGCGCCACCAGGCGGCGCAGCACATCGACCGAGCGGTCGATGACCACCACCTGGGCGCCCAGGCCGATGGCCATGATCGCGGCATTGGAGCCCACCACGCCGCCGCCCAGAATCAGCACCTTGCCGGCCTCCACGCCCGGCACGCCACCCAGCAGCAGCCCGCGCCCCCCCTTTGAGCGCTCCAGGCAGGAGGCACCGGCCTGGATGGACATGCGGCCCGCCACCTCGGACATGGGCGCCAGCAGCGGCAGGCCGCCATTGGCGGCGGTGACCGTCTCATAGGCAATGCAGGTGGCGCCGCCGGCCACCAGGTCCCTGGTCTGCTCGGGGTCGGGGGCCAGGTGCAGATAGGTGAACAGAGTCTGGCCGGCGCGCAGCTGGGCCCGCTCCACCGCCTGCGGCTCCTTGACCTTGACGATCATGTCCGCCTGGGCCCAGACCTCGGCTGCCGTATCGGCAATGCGCGCGCCGGCGGCGCGGTAGTCGGCATCGCTGGCGCTGATGCCAGCGCCGGCGCCGGTCTGCACCAGCACCTCGTGACCATGGGTCACGGCCTCCCGCACCGAGCCCGGCGTCATGCCGACGCGGTATTCGTGGTTCTTGATTTCCTTGGGTACGCCTATCAGCATCTTGTTGTCTCCTCAATGTGACGGAAGGCCGGCGCCGGATGGGCGCACGCGGCCCGGTTCTGCCCCAGGTGATCGCCCCGGGACATGGCGTCCAGAATAAGCGATCCCGCCAACTGCCGTACGCAGGAAATCCTTGCCTGGCAGCCCAAGGGTTTACGCGGCAATTCGCGCGCTTCGCCGTTGTCGGCAGGCTTTACAGCCAGGCGCGCTGCGGCATTGCCGCGAATCGCTCGCGCCCAGGCAAGCAATTGATTCACTTATGAAATATCAAAATCGAGCAGCGGTGGCACAAAAAATGCACTCGCCATCCCCTGCGTTGGGATCAAACAAAGCAGTGCGAGGAACGCACAAATCAAAGCCTGACCCTCTGGGTCGGGGACTCAACCCAAGGGAAAGGTAAGCATGTCGAAACTTCACTTCAAACCGGCCATGTTCGGCGCCCTGCTGCTCGGCGCCACGTTGGCAGCACAGGCCGCGGTGGTGACCGTTCTCCCGAGCGATGCCAGCTGGGGCACCACGGGCAATAGCGGGGGCGGTAGCAGTGCCATCACCGGAGCGGCCCCACATCTGGGCAACGGCTCGATCGAGCTGCATGGCGACCGCACCCGCTTCCAGAAGGCAGCCGGTGACCTGGGCCTGCTCAATGACGTGTTGAGCCTGACCTTTGATTGGTCGATTGCCATGGGCAGCATGTCCAATCTCAGCCCCGACTACACGCCGGCGCTTCGCCTGCTGGTTGTGGATGGTGGTCAGTTCAGCGAGCTGATCTGGGAAGGCGCCTACAACGGCACCTATGGCAACACGACCAAAGGCCAGTGGTATTCCACTGGCGCCAACGACAAGTTCCATCGGTGGGTGACCGGGGGGCCAGGCCAGACTTTTGACGGCAACACCCAGGTTGTGCTGTCCATCGACGACTGGGCCGACGACGCCAGCTCGGGCGGCAACCAGTGGTACAGCGACGCGGCAAGGGTCTACTCGATCAGCGTCGGTGCCGGCTCCAGCGTGGGCGCCGGCTATCAGGCCTATGCCGACAACGTGACCTACACCACCACATCCGGCAGCACCAGCTACAACTTCGAACTGCGCGCGGGCACAGTGCCCGAGCCGGCCAGCCTGGCGTTGGTGGGCCTCGCGCTGGCGGGCGCGGCTTTTGCCGGGCGCAAGACCCGGCGCTGACCCAACGCACCACGCCACCGACACCCCGCCCCGGCGGGGTATTTTTTTGCAGCTCAGGCCGGCACCGGCGTGTACCCCGCTGCGGTGATGGCCTCGCTCAGCTCGGCGCTGTCGGCATAGCCAGGGTCGATCTCGACCCGCAACGCGGGCAGATCGAAATGCACGCGGGCCTCGGGGTCGGCCTCGCGCAGGGCGCGGTTGATCTTGCTGGCGCAGTGGCCACAGCTCAGGTCCTTGACTTGAAATGCAATCATCGGAGGCTCCGCGGGTTTGACAAGCCTCAATCGTCCGGTTTGACACGCGGTTAAGGTCAAGACTCCGCGCCAGATGCCCACGCAGCCGGTGATGTCAATCGCCGGCGCCGCTTGACCCTCCCATGATGACAAGCTTGACGATCACCGAACCGATCACTCCCCCGAGGTCCCCATGACCACCGCACTTGCCAACGCCCTCACCCATGCGCCCGACATCCAGCTGCAGATCGGCGGCATGACCTGCGCCTCCTGCGTGCTGCGGGTAGAAAAGGCACTGCTGAAGGTGCCGGGCGTCGCCGCTGCCAGCGTCAATCTGGCCACCGAAAGGGCCACCGTGCAGGCCGGGCCCGAGGTGGCCGCCGATGCGCTGACCGCCGCCATCATCAAGGCCGGCTACGAGGCCAGCGTCTACCAGGACAGCCCGCCCGTGGTCGAGGACGGTGACGCGCCGGCCGATGAAGCCCTGCATCTGCCGGAATGGTGGCATGTGGCGCTGGCCGGCGCCCTGACCCTGCCGCTGGTGCTGCCGATGCTGCTGGCCCCGCTGGGCATAGGATGGATGCTGAGCGGCTGGTGGCAGCTGGCCCTGGCCACGCCGGTGCAGTTCTGGCTCGGTGCGCGCTTCTATGTGGCCGGTTTCAAGGCGGTGCGGGCCGGGGCTGGCAATATGGACCTGCTGGTCGCGCTGGGCACCTCGGCAGCCTACGGCCTGTCGGTCTATCTGCTGCTGCGCCACGCGGGCCACGGCATGATGCACCTGTACTTCGAGGCCTCGGCCGCGGTCATCACCCTGGTGCTGCTGGGCAAGTGGCTGGAGGCTCGCGCCAAGCGTCAGACCACCGCCGCGCTGCGTGCACTGAACGCGCTGCGTCCCAGCACTGCCCGGGTGCGCCGTGGCGACGAGGAGCTGGACCTGCCGATCGCCCAGGTGCGCATCGGCGACCAGGTCATCGTGCGCCCGGGCGAACGCATAGCCGTCGATGGCCAGGTGCTGGAGGGCCGCAGCCATGTGGACGAGGCGCTGATCACCGGTGAGAGCCTGCCCGTGGCCAAGGAGCCCGGCACCCGGGTCAGCGGCGGTGCGCTGAATGGCGAAGGCGCGCTGCTGGTCAAGACCCTGGCCGTCGGCGCCGAGACCACCCTGGGCCGCATCATCCGCCTGGTCGAGTCCGCCCAGGCCGCGAAGGCACCGATACAGCGCATCGTCGACCGCGTCAGCGCCGTCTTCGTGCAGGTGGTGCTGGGCCTGGCCCTGCTGACCCTGCTCGGCTGGATTTTCTACAACGGAGACTGGGAGCAGGCGCTGGTCAATGCCGTCTCGGTGCTGGTCATCGCCTGCCCCTGCGCACTGGGCTTGGCCACGCCGACAGCCATCATGGTGGGCACCGGCGTGGCCGCCAGCCACGGGATCCTGATCAAGGATGCCCAGGCGCTCGAGCTGGCCCATGCGGTGACAACGGTCGCCTTCGACAAGACCGGCACCTTGACAGAGGGCCATCCGCAGCTGAGCCACCTGCAGGCGGCCGAGGGCGTCAGCGACCGCGAGCTGCTGGCGTTGGCCGCCTCGCTGCAGCGCCGGAGCGAACACCCTCTCGCCCGTGCCGTGACAACCCGTGCTCAGGCCGAAGGCGTGGAGTCGCTCGACGCCCAGGACGTGCAGGCCCTGCCGGGCCGCGGTCTGCAGGGGAGCGTCGATGGCCGACTGCTGAGCCTGGGCAGTGACCGGCTGGCGCTGGAGCTGCGCGCCACGCCGGGCGCGGCGCTGACCGAGTCCGCTGAGCGGCTGCAGGGGCAGGGGCAGAGCGTGGCCTGGCTGATGGAACGGGCCGGCGAAGGCCACCGCATCCTGGGTCTGCTGGCCTTTGGCGACACCCTCAAACCCAGCGCCGCACAGGCCGTGGCCCGGCTGCATCGGCTGGGCATTGCCACCGTGATGTTGAGCGGCGACAACCTGGGTGCCGCCAATGCCGTGGCCCGGCAGCTGGGCATTCAGACGGTGCGCGCCCCGGTGCTGCCGGCCGACAAGGCCGCAGCCGTGCAGGGCTTGCGCGCGCAGGGCCAGGTTGTGGCCATGGTCGGCGACGGCATCAACGACGCACCGGCCCTGGCCGCGGCCGATGTCGGTATCGCGATGTCCAGCGGCACCGATGTGGCGATGGAAACCGCGGCCATTACCCTGATGCGCGGTGACCCGCGTCTGGTGGCCGAGGCCATCCATGTCTCGCGTCGCACCTACGCCAAGATCAAGCAGAACCTGTTCTGGGCCTTCGCCTACAACGTGGTGGGCATACCGCTGGCCGCCCTGGGCCTGTTGAGCCCGGTGATGGCCGGCGCGGCGATGGGCCTTCAGCAGCGTCAGCGTGGTCAGCAACGCACTGCTGCTGAAGCGCTGGAAGCCAGAATCCGACAACAGCGATTGAGGATACGACCATGCCAGCCATCACCATCGGCGCCGCGTCCAAGGCCTCGGGCGTCTCGGCCAAGATGATCCGTCACTACGAGGCGGTCGGGCTGCTGCCGGGCCCGACGCGCAGCGAGGCCGGCTACCGCTTGTTCACCCCGGCCGAGGTGCATGTGCTGCGCTTCATACGCCAGGCCCGCGACCTGGGATTCTCGATCGCCCAGATCGGCGAACTGGTGGGTCTCTGGCAGGACCGCAAGCGCCCCAGCCGCCAGGTCAAGGCACTGGCCCAGGCTCATATCCAGGAGCTGGAGCAGAAGGTCCGGGAGCTGCTGGCGATGAAGGCGACCCTGGAACACCTGGCGCACTGCTGCCACGGCGACGACAGACCGGACTGCCCGATTCTCGATCAGCTGTCCGGCCAGCCACCGGTCAGCGGCGACGCACCCAGCTGAGCAGGCCCAGGCCCGCCAGCAGCAACAAGGCGCTGGCCGGCTCGGGCACCGGCGTGGTGGTCAGGATCAGGCGCTGCTTGGTGTTGTCCTGCATCAGGTCTATGGTCTGCTGCACCAGCGGCGCGCCGAGCTGGCCAGCAAAGCCGTTGAACTCGACGCCGGCAAAGGCAATGCCGACAGTGAAGCCCCCGCCGCTGGCGGCGTTGATGTCCGCGATGGCCTGCGCCGACAGCACGATATCCACATCAGTGCCGACATTCGCCAGGGTCGCCGTGTAGCCGCCATAGACACTGCCCGTGCCCAGATCGGCAAACGCGGCCAGCCCGGCCGCATTGGGCGTCGGCGGGAAGCAGGCGCACGCATTGAGGAACGGCGACTGCAGCGCCGCATAGGCGGTGCTGACATCAAAGACGTTGAACAGCTCCGACACATGGGTCAGGACGGTGAACGGGAACGTGCTGCTCGGCCCTTTCGAGGTGTAGGTGCCATTGCGCAGTCTCAGCGTGGCGCCGGTAACCGGGTCGGTCACACCGCTCAGGTCGAAGCTCAGATAGAGGCGGCTGTAAGCCTTGAACCCGCCGATGCCCATCGGCCCAGGGGCCAGCTCGACCACACCGGCCTGTGAGGCCAGGGTACCAGGCGACAGATTGCTGAACCCGAACAGACCGGTGACCGAGCCCATCGTCGTCGTGCCCATGTCCACCGTGGCCGCCATCGAGGTCCCGGCGGCCGTTGCCGAAGCGGCCAAGGCCGCGCTGCAAACCAGATTCAAGAGTTTCATGCGTCCCCCTGAGTTGCCGTGAAAGCTGCGAAAACGATAGTCCAGCACCGGCGGAATGCAAACACCTAACATCGCTGTAGGCCTCGCTTCAGTGATACAGCGCAGCGCACAGGGACCGGTTCTGTGTCTTTGCGCTCGACACCGTGAACCCTACGCTAGCGTCCCATCCCCCTGGAGCCCGCCGTGATGACCGAGTTGCTGCCCCTGATGACCTACTGCATGGTGATGTCGGGCACGCCCGGCCCCAACAATATGATGCTCACCGCCTCGGGCGCCAACTTCGGCTACCGCGGCGCGTTGCCGCAGATCCTGGGCATCAGCAGCGGTGTATTCGTGCAGACCCTGCTCACCTGCCTGGGTCTGGGCAATGTGTTCGCCGCCTATCCGGCGGCGCACAGCGTGCTGCGCGTTGCCGGCGCGCTGTACCTGATCTTCCTGGCCTGGCAGCTCAGCGGGGCGCGTGTCGGCGAGGCCCGGGCGCCGCGCCCTGCCACCTATCTGCAGGGCGCGCTGTTCCAGGCCGTCAACCCCAAGAGCTGGGTGCGCGCCATCACCATTGCCTCGGTCTTCATGCCGCCGGGCATGGAGCCGGTGCCCGGTGCGCTGCTGGTGGCCGTGGTCAGTCTGATGGTGGGATTTCCCTGCATTTCGATGTGGGCGCTGTTCGGCGTGGCGATCCGCCGACTGCTGACCGACCCGCGCAAGCAGCGCATCTTCAACCTCGCCATGGGTGCTGCGCTGGTCGTGCTGGCGCTGATGTTCTTGCGCTAAGCTGAACGCGTGTTTGCCCTTGACCGCTCCTCCCCCATCGCCCTGGCCGACCAGATCGAGGCGCGCCTGCGCGAGTTGATCGTCGAGGGCAGGTTGCCGACCGGCGCGCGGTTGCCGTCGATACGCCAACTGGCCGCCCAGCTGGCGGTGAGTCCCAACACCGTGGTGGCAGCCTATGACCGCCTGGTCGCGGCCGGCCTGATCGACTCGCGCGGTACGGCCGGCTTCTTTGTCTGCGAATCGCGCGGCGCTGCGCCGGACCCGGTGGCGCTGGAGGCCGGCGAGGAGCAGGAAGGCATCTGGCTGGCCCAGCAGGCCAATGACCAGCGCGCCGGCATGCTGCTGGCCAGCAGC
>Ga0187845_1000178_pt1 | contig 36773 bp, 41 predicted proteins | sample SpaLakP09_SKY_68_FD_134515 | JGI IMG/M metagenome (GOLD analysis project Ga0187845, IMG submission 134515) | Oligotrophic lake water microbial communities from Sparkling Lake, Wisconsin, USA - SP09_SKY_68 | ecosystem: Environmental > Aquatic > Freshwater > Lake | place: USA: Sparkling Lake... | reverse complement strand
GTGGCCATTTGCATGTGATGGCATAAGTAGCTGCATGAAATTAGTCATTGAAACAGTCATCAAGACAGAAGACAACAGAGAATTGGAAACCTTCACCACGCTCATTGATTCCTCGGACATTCAGAAGATCATCAACAAGCAAGGTGTTGAAGCTGCCAACAAAGCCATTGAGAATTTCTCAAACACTTTTCACAAGCAGTTCAACAAGAAGCTCAGTGCCTCTCTTGCCAAGCTGTAACAATTAGCATTTGCAGGCCATAAGTAATGTCATGGCCAAACGCACGGGAAAAAAGACATCACACTTGTGCAAAACAGAGTGTGAAACCATATTGTTCAAATTGGATGCACACAAGACCAGCAAGTATTATGCAGATGTGCTCAAGCAGTTAGAAAAGCTCAATTCAAAACGCAACAAATAATTTTGCAATATTGCAATTTTGTATATTTTATATGCCCCACTTGCTGGACAAGTATAGGGTGATGGTAGTTAATTCTGCTGGTGTGAGTATTCTTTCATAAGCTATGAATTCTCCAATGACACCATTGTGATAGAAGGGTTCTGTACCAATGAATCGGCGTCCCATGGCAGCCTTGGAGGCATTGGTGGATGACACATTGCCAGGTGTTTGGAATGCAGGGTCAGTGCCAGCAGCAGCTTCATTGAAGAACAGTTGCACTTGAGCAGCAGCATAATTGATGGTGGCTGCAAATACACCTGGTGTAACAAGATTCTTCACCGTGGCTGTGGTTATGTCCAATGGCGCGCCACCATCATTCTCATCTGTATCAGTTCTTCTGCCTCCAGAAGAGAAGAAGAAGCCATCATTGCCTGGATTGCCAGGAATGCCAGGCACCTTGACTCGCACAGGAGTGGACATGAATTTAATTCTGGAACCATTGCCTTGGCCAATGCCCACAGTATTTGCAAAAATAGTTTCAGGCACAGTGGCAAAAGCAACGTTTGCATTGCCAAACTGTGACACAGACACCAGAGTCACACCAGAAACACCATTGGAGAAAGTGAGAGAATTGCTGTTGCCAGTCAAGGCAGTTAGATTGGCAGAATTAAACTTGATGTAATTCATGCCAGCATAAGATGACAGCAACGGCCTGGCACTGCTGGTGTTCTGTGAGAAGTGTCTGTTGTTTATGCTCAAGTCCCGCCATGTGGCCACTGGTGCATCTGGTGCACACGGGTTGCCAGATGCATCCAGCACAGTGTCACTGCGACTTGAATCAAGCCATATGGCTGGTGCAACTGGCAGTGCAAATAGCACAGAGTCTTCAACAGTGACAAGCCATGATGAGTTCACCAGTGGTGCAATCACACACAATGTCACATACCAGGTGTCCAGATTGGACGGCAATGTGTATATGTTTGACAGGTTGATGAAAGACTCTTGGCCTGTGGTTGGTCCCACCACTGCATCATATCCTAATGCATTGAGTGCAGCATTGTATGCAGAATTGCCTCTGAATCCTGTGTCATGCAACACTCTCTTGTTTCTGCTATCATACCAGATGTATCTGTCCGGGATGTCGAAATTATCGTACGAGAAAGTAACATAATTAACAAAGGGACTGCCTGTGTTTATGGGTATCTCATATATGCCTTGATTGCCAAGCAATGTGATGGGACTGAATGCATCATGTGGTGTCACTGTGGGTGTCACTGTGGGTGTTACAGTCACAGTAGGAGTCACAGTGTTGGTGGGTGTTACAGTCACAGTAGGTGTCACAGTGTTGGTAGGTGTCACAGTGGGTGTTGCAGTGCGTGTGGGTGTCACAGTGTTGGTGGGAGTCACAGTCACAGTGGGTGTCACGGTATTGGTGGGAGTCACTGTGGGTGTGGTTGTGACTGTCACAGTGGGCGTGGTTGTGACTGTCACAGTGGGCGTCTGTGTAACTGTGACCGTGGGGGTATTTGTGGGCGTCAAGGTGGGTGACACAGTGGGGGTCACAGTGGGGGTCACAGTGTTAGTAGGTGTCAGAGATATGGTAGGAGTATTTGTAGGTGTCACAGTGGGTGTCAGAGATATGGTGGGTGTGGGGGTGGCCGTGATCAAGTTAATATTTGCTGCATCATACCCACCACGATCTTTGATGACAATGCTGAGCTCAGCATCAGCTGTGAATGGTGGCAGTATCAGTGACAGCTTGTTGTCGCTGTCTATGTCATAATTAATAAATTCATAACCAGAGAATGGCTGGAAGGCAGTGGACAGGCTGGCCACATTTACAAAATCAGTAATCTCTGCAAATGAGCTGAGAAAGTTTGATATGATGACACCACTTGATATTTTATCAAAAAAAGACCCACTCAAGTAAATACCATTTGTAAAATTGAATCTGTAACCAAGCAGGGTGAGATCCACCTCCACACCCAATGGCAGAGTGTATGCATCCATTGTAGTGTTTGTGTAGTACACATTGGTGATGTACAGGGGTGCACCAGACAACAGCACTGGTGCATCTGTATTGGAAGTGAGAGCTGGGTAGTTGAATGTGAGTGTGGACAGATTGTTCAGAATGGTTTGATTCACCAGAGCATTGGCAATGAGCAGAGGTGCAGCAGATATTCTGATGCTCTCGGTGTAGTTACTGCCATTAGCAACATTCTTGTAACTGGAACTGATCTTCACTTGTTATTATTTAACAGAAAAAATGAATATTATCCATCTGAATGTGCGGTTAACTATGCACAGCAGTTCAATAATTGTGAACTGCTGTCTAAATAATTCACACGCATGAATTTGATAATCAATGCAGATTTGTGCAATCCACCTACTAGCAGGTTGTCTTTTAGAGAGTTAACCTTTTATGCACATGTGTTCTGTGGCTATTCTGTTGTGCTGGAAACAGACAACAACAAGGACATGTACTACAACTATCTCAAAGGCTGGCCCATGGAATTTGTTGAAGATATTCTGCAGGTGGGTGAAGAGAGCGGGCTGCGCATTGATGCAGAATCTAACTATGCACCCACAGTTCTAGCAGATAGCATTACATCAGGTAATGTGTGCCATCTGCTAGAGTGTATTGGATTTAAGCTTTTTTAGCTTTGCGTGCATTACGGACTTCCGTAATGTTCTTGCGCTCTGCCTTGCACACATCCACAATGGCTTTGAGGCCTTTGCGAAGTCTCGAGGAAGCAGCATTCTGCTCCTTGACGAAAAACTTCTCACAATCTGTGGTTAAAGCTGCGGCCAACTGAGTAATGGTTTCAATTAAGTTTGTTTGCATATGGTGATTTATGCAGATCTATTGTATTTCAACTGTATTTCTCTGCAACAGGCATGTCACCCTTGTATTTGGGAAATTCTTTGATCTTTTTCTTGGGTTTCTTGTTTTTACTTTTCTTACTCATGTATTGCTTGAAGGTCATGGTGTACATATTTATCTTTATAAAATGCTTGAATACATTATAAAAGCACTTATCATAGAGTGGTTGGTGGTGGTGTGTTACATAGAAAAGCCCTTATGCCCTGAGCGTAAGGGTTTTTTTATGATTATAGATAAATAACCATGATGCCCATCAAGAAGTATATAAGTTTACAGTCCAAGCTTGACGAGGTTCTGCAGTCCTCCAACACCAGAGTGTTGTTTGTAAGAGAGGATGCCACTGTCTTAATTCAAAAGGATCAAGAGAAGAATGTGGATGAATTCAAGGTGCCAGATGCTACTGCAGATAAGCTCAAAAAAGAGATACGTGATGCCTCATATGAAGGTGCCATACAATCATTTCTTACCAGCAAGAAATATACAGCTGCAGCTTTTCAAGGCAAAGGGTACAATGTGCTGTTGTCAACAATTTTTGATAGCAGTGATGAAGATCTCAAGAAATTTGTTGAATTCATTAACACCAAGAATGATTTAAAATTCAATGACCATCTTGCTGGCAACGTGGCTGTCTTGGCACGTGGCAAAGGATTGTCTGATGCACTCATAGGCAATTTATCTGGTTTGAATGAGCTGCGAGATGCAGGTGGTAACAGTGTGGGTCCTGGTGAAATTTTGTTTGCCATTGTATTCAGTGATGTGTTCAACAGCACCACTGGTGGTGATTTGGTGCATGCAGACAAGAAGATAGAGGTGAAAAAAAATGAAGGGCATCTGGGACAGCAATCAGGCCGGGGTGGCATGAAGTTGTTGAAAACTCTTTTTCTAGATCCTTTCATCAGAAACCCAGATAAATTGAAACAAATTGATCAAGGTCTGAACATTCGAATGGGTGACATTTTGCTTGCCAGCTACAATGCTGTGGACAACAAGCAAGAATTTGTATCATATGCAATTAAGAAGCTCAACAGCATATATGCAAATAATGCATCTATGGCTGAAAAATACTTCAATGATCAGTTGTTCCGTACCGGTGACGTGAAGCAAATTAACATTGCACTGCTGAAGCTCAATGCAGATGGGTACATAAAAACTGATTATATGCTGTTTATTGATCCGCGTTACAATTACATTGTGACCACAAGAGAAGATTTGATCAAACCAGGAGGCCACATTGATGCAGGCAAAGTGAGGACACTTGGCAACTTCACAATAAATGATCTGTATCCAAAGATTGTCATCAAATGATCACATTCAAGAAATTCATCATCATACAAGAAGGTGGCGCTGGTGGTCACATGTCTCATCCTTTTGATCTGCCCTCTGTGAACCGGGGCAACGATTTGTTGGTTTTCTTCAAGAGAGCTCTGATCAGTTTGAAGCAAAAGCGTGGCAGTGTCAAGTTTGATGGTCTCAACACCAGCATCAAGTTGGTGCGCACTGCAGAGGGTGCATTTCGTTTTGCCTTGGACAGAGGCAGCAACAAAGAAATCGACATTCAGGGCATCACAGTAGACAACATCAATCAAAGATTTGATACCACCACTGGCGGTGGACAGAAAATGATTGAAGTGGGCAAGTTCTTGTTGCCTGTGCTGGACAGTGCCATTGACCTCATAATGCCAGAGTTCAAGAAATTAAAAATGACATCCAACAGCAACAGATTTCTCAACACAGAATACATCACAGGCACCACCAATGTGACTCAGTATGATCGCAACATGCTGGTGTTTCATGGCATCAAAGAATTTTATCTGGCCAAGAGCCCCAAGTTGGCTCGCATTGGCAGAGTGTCTCGTGAAACTTCATATGATACAGTGGCATTGGATGCCATGATTGCAAAACTGAAACCTGTGCTGCATCAACATGGATTTGAAGTGTTTGGTCCCACGCGCGTGGATCTGACACAAGCTGCAGACTTCACAGAAACTCTGAGCCAACCCATCACTGTGGTGTATGCAGCCAACAACAGTGTAACACAGCCATTGTCCAACTGGCTCAAGAAAGCTGTCAACCCTCGCAATGCACAAATAGTAAATGTTGCAGGCAAGAAAGTGCCAGCCATGACCAAGAGCAATTACTTGTATGTGCTGCAAGGCAAGCCCATTGATGCCATTGCAACTGATCCCAAGATGCAGAAGTTGATTGTGGATGGTGCCATTTTGTATCATGCCACGCGAGTGCTGGGCAACAGTGTGTTGCAAGGATTGGGATCTTCTGCTGGTGACCTCACCAAGCATGAAGGTGTTGTGGTGAGGGATCCAAAGATATCCACATCACCTGTGAAGATCACTGGTGAGTTCATTGTGAAGGGCATGGACAGTTCTTTTGGCAAATGAAGACCTTTGCAAAGTTCATGCAAGACCCTAGCAGTCTGAACAACACCACCACCAAGCAAAACAGCTACCGCTACACACCCAAAGAGGATGCACACAGCACAGGCAACATTGAAGCAAACATTGTTGGCACAGAATCAGAAGAAGATGCTAAAAAGAAGAAGAAAATAAAAGATTTAAAGCTAACAAAACCGGTATAAATACAGGTGATGCACACCTTGAGCTTGCTGCTTGAAAAGACGGTAACGTTGCCCACAGTGCATAACTTGCAAGAGCGGAACATCCTGCATGTGAACAGATTAGAAAATTTGTTTGTGCCCAATGTGGACATGGTGACTCCCCTGCTTTGCATCACAGTCAATGGTGTGGAAAAGATATATGAAAACATTGGCACGGCAAGTGACCCGGCAATCAATGTGGCAGTATCCAGTGGTGGCAAGATGGTCAATCTCATGGTGCAGGTCAAAAAAGGTCATGGCAAATTGGAATTGAGTCGCAAGTCTTTGCATTTGATGGATGAACATTACAATGTGAATGAAATTATTAACCCCAAGAAACAGATCAAGAAGACCTTCACACAACAAGACATCAACGTTGCATTGAGACACAAAAAGCCCACCATGGGCATTGTTGCAGAAAAGAATCTTGCAAATAGTGCCAGAAGAGATGCACCAGAGATTGTGAACCTCAGAATCAATCCCATCAAACTCAATCCCGTTGTTGTTAATGACACTGATTCCAGTGAATATGTCAAAGAGACATATGTGAATGTGAATGTGGACCCTGTGGATAAGAATAGTTTCTATGATGCAGAGTACATAGTGAATGAAGCGCTCAATGCAAACAAGCCGGCCAGCTGGTACATACGCCCCTTGTTTGAAACGCCCAAGAATATTAATTTTGTTGAAATATTTAAAAAAGAGCTGTTGTTGAAAGAGTGTTTAAAAAATAAAATTGCTTTGCGAGTTGAAGCGTTGCAACAAATTTTTACCAAAAAGAATCATGTGAGCTGTTTTGTGGATACTAAAAATAATATTTTAGAAATTAAGAATAACGATAATGATCCTGTATTGTTCTCATATAAAGGTCAGTTGGCTGGTTATCCTATAGTAGAAGGCATTAACGTTGCAGTTGTAACCGAGCAGTTAACTGATGTTATAGTTGATAATAGAGAGAGAATTAATCTTGTAAGACAGCTGATTAGTTCAAGAGATGGTTTGATTCTAGAAGAAAATATACTCTCCACACACTCTTCCTCTTTACTTAATTTTCCGCTTCCCACACAAGAAATGTATTTTAGCGCACCTTGTGTCACCAAGCGCTATAATTATACTGTAAATTCAAAGCAGAGGAAGATTGAGATTGTCGATGTGATGACCGGCAATATTGAGCATATTGAGTTAGCAGTAAACGAATCATTTTCGTATACACCATTTTTTCAAGGTGATAATTTAATTGTTAATACTGTAGAACTAAGAGATTATTCTGACGCTGTGGCCCAAGTGGGTTATGTGTATAGAACGAAAAAATATATAGCACCGTCTTTTAAGGAAGTACAAGAGAATACTGCTACTCGAGTGGAACAATACAATTATATTCTGGAAGATGTGATGAAGAAGGAAGAGGAACAATTGACACATCAACATGGCATTGGATCAGACAGAGTGGCAGGTGATTCAGATAATTCTAATTTTAATGCATATCCATTGCTGGCATTGATCAATGATAGCATAACTTACTTGAGACTCATAGCACCACCACTCACCACACCCATCACCCGCATACTGCCAGTGCAAGATGGTGCAGACGCAGAAACACTCAACCCACCACACAACCCATTTCAAGTTACAGCATAACCATGCAGATCTACACTGTGGAACAATAAATAAACTATATGTCATGGATTAATTTTACTGATTTTACTGGCAATTCTGCCACATTTGCAAGTGATTACTTGGTTGGATTCATTGGCGTACAGGAACAAAAATACCCAGTAGTTGCTCTGAAGAATGGACTAAGCGCTGGCTTGTTCACAGCGCAAAACCTGCTGGTCACAGAAGACACTACCATTCGAGGCAACTTGTCTGTGTTGGGCACACAAAGTGTTTTTGAAACCATTGTGTCCATTACCTCTGCTTTGAGTGTTGTGAACACAGGCACTGGACCGGCGCTCACAATCCAACAAACAGGGGTACAGCCCATTGCGCTGTTTTTAGATGATAACAACAACACATTTCGCATAGATGATGATTTTAAAGTTAGCTTTTTCAACAGCCATGCTACTGGTCAATATTCTGTGGCACAAGGCAGCAACACTGTGGCTTCAGGTACCGGTAGCCATGCACAAGGTACCAGCACCCTTGCTTCAGGTACTGATAGCCACGCTGAAGGTAACAGCACTGTAGCTTCAGGTCAGTACAGCCATGCACAAGGTGCCAATACCACAGCTTCAGGTCAGGGCAGTCATGCAGAAGGTTTTGGTACTGCCACTGGTCGCCGCAATGCATTTGCCTCCTACACAGCTGCAACCAAAACGTTTACGTTTGCTCCTGCCATATCAGCCAATTTTGCATATGTTGCAGCAGGTACTGTATTGGGTGGGTATGAATATAATGTGCTTAGTGATTATTTCAACATTGTTGTAGCTAGCAGAAGTGGCATCACAGGAGCAATTGTTGCAACTGCAGATGTCATTGGTGGTAATTCAATCAATGGATATTTGATTGACAATTCGGGCCTGTACAGCCATGCACAAGGTCAGGATACAACAGCTTCAGGTCAGACCAGTCATGCAGAAGGTGTCAATGCCACAGCTTCAGGCGCTTTCAGCCATGCAGAGGGTAGCAGTACTACAGCTTCAGGTAATAGCAGCCATGCTGAAGGTGAAGTTACCACAGCTTCAGGTTACAATAGCCATGCAGCTGGTGGTTATGTAGAAGCAGCTCATGACAGAACCTGGGCATGGAAAGGATCTACTAATGCAGCAGTATTGTCTACCACCAGGTCTGATCAGTTTGTGGTGAGTGCAGCCAATGGTCTGTTCTTGAACAATGCAGTGGGCATAAACACTGACAGCATAGCCAATGCTCTGACAGTTGTTGGCAACATTTCTGCTTCTGGATCCCTTGCAGTTAATCCCCTGACTGCGCGAGACATCTCCATTGTGCACACACCTGCCAATGATGGTACCAACGCATTCATTCAATTGGGTGAATTCACTACTGGCAGTACCACTGCATCTGCATTCTCTGGATTCCGATTGGAATACAATGAACTAACCAATGCATTTGGTTTGAGTTCAATTTTTGGTGCTGCAACTACTGATGTCATAAACATTAACAGTGATGGAGATTTAACAACCAATTCAATTAATGCTCGTGGTACATTATCAGCTAGCAGAATGCAGGCATTTAATGCAGTGGGTATCGGGACATATGGCCCTCTTTATTTTAATTTAGATGTAAACGGGCCTGCTGGAAATGGCAGTATTGGTAGTTCCTATGGTAGCTTAAACATTGGATCTAGCAGCGACATTTTAATAAACCCTAATAATAATTTGTTATTAGGACCAGTTGGAAATGTGGGTATTGGCACAACTGTACCTGCAGAAAAGCTCACAGTTAATGGTAACATTTCTGCAGATGGTTCTCTCATAGGCAATTCACTTACTTCACGCAATATCTCACTTGTGCATACACCAGCCAATGATGGTACCAACGCATTCATTCAATTGGGTGAATTCACTACTGGCAGTACCACTGCATCTGCATTCTCTGGATTCCGATTGGAATACAATGAAGCAACAAATTCATTATCTTTGAGTAGTTTGTTTGGATCCACAATCAACAACACATTGACCATAGATGTTTCTGGCAATGTGACAGTACAGAACAGTATCTCTGCAGGTGGATCCATCAGTGCTAGTAATTTTGCAGGCTATACCCCATACACAGTCACATTCACACCATTCACCTCAGGCGGTGTTGGCACTGGTCCAGGTGGCACTCTGTTTTTCCCTGCTGCACTGTCTGGTACCATACCCAGCAGTGAATTGTCAACCAGATTCATAAACAATCGAGGAGCAATTGATGGTGTGTTATTTTTTGCCAATGATGGAGCAGCGAACACAAAACAATACACACTGGAATTTGCAAAAGATGCTGCGTTCACTTCACAAAAAACATCCATATATCTCAAAGCTACTGGTGAAACACCCAATTCAATCATGAGGCCTGTGAATGGTTCTTTTGCCAATGGTCGCATTGTAATGCCCAGTGCAAATGCTACTCAACCATGGGGCGCCAGTGGCCAATTGATTGCATACCCATATGCAACAGGTGACTCCATATACTACAGAATTGGCTTTGCGTATCCAACTGCATTTGAAAATATGGGATTGTCTGCAGGTTACATCAGAATTATTCCTTAACTCTTGAATTACGCACTGCTCAGGTTATCATGGAGCGGTGAAGCATTTTATAACTTGGCATGCATTTGATGGTTATGTGCAGGAGCTTGCACAACACATCAAACAAAGCATGGACACTGATCTGCACGACATAGTGGGTGTGTCTCGAGGTGGGTTGGTGCTGGCTGCAGCACTCAGTTATGCCTTGAACATAAAAAATGTGCATAGTGTTGGCATAAGAAGTTACACTACCAACAATGATCAGCAAGATATTCAAGTGTACCAGCACCTGAATCTTGGCGATTTGAGACATCATGTGCTGGTTGTGGATGATGTTTCTGACACAGGCAACACATTCCTGCATCTGCAAAAACTACTCATCAACAAACAAGTCACCACTGCAAGCTTGGCCACAAAGTGCGACACCAAGTTGGTACCAGACCACAGTGCATTGCAGCTGGATTCCAGTATTTGGATTGTATTTCCTTGGGATAAATAGTTGATCATGAAGCACATAAGAATGCTTGACGTGGGTGGAGATTCCGTTACAATAGATTAAATATTAATGAAACAAATTCACTTGTTGACTTTATCTTTTTAAGTTAAAAAGTTTCAAACCGTTTATGCAAATAACAACCAAAATAAAGAAGCTAGGTGCTATGTTGATGTGCTTGCTGGTAACATCTGTTACCATCAGCTACACCTCATACAAACAAAAACAAAAGCTGTGCATCAAAGATATACAGACAGAGCTAAAGACAGCCACCCCATTGGCTGAGAAACAGATGGCCACGGCCATCAATGTTGCAAATGATGGCATCCGATACAAGAATGAGTTTATCCCCAAGACAAACAGCTTTCGGGTGTTAACAGTGCGACTCACAGTGTATTGGGCCAAAGGCGGCAACACTGATAGCAACAGCAGAAAGTGCTTGAGCTCCACAGGCTACACCTTGAAACAAGGTGACTCCATTGCCGTGGATCCAAAGATTATACCATATAATAAAGATGTGATCATACCCAATGTTGGATTGGTTAAAGCAGTGGATACCGGCACAGATGTAGTTGGAAAGAAAGCATCTGGTGGTAGAATGCCTGTTATAGATGTATTTTTCATGCATAAAGAAGATGCAGAACGTTTTGCAAATAACTACCCAAAAGTGGTTAAGGTAGCTGTTCTCAATTAAATATATGCATGCATGCAGAGATTAAGCAACAGTTGTTTGGTGGTGAGGTATCAGACTACTACCAAGCAGTAGACCCCAAGAGCATCAAACAAGACAATGCAGAGCTCGCTGACATCTATGCCAGCGTAAGCAATAAACGCATTGTTGCGGAAGGTGCAGATCTGCCACCTCCGCCTCCTGCCATTGTGCAGAAAGCGGCTAACAATTCACTGAGCTACCAAGAGATTTATGATATCATCAAAGATCATGAAGGTTACAGGCCTCAAGTGTACAAAGATTCAGTTGGCAAGCCCACCATTGGCATTGGATTCAATTTGACTCGATCCGATGCACGTGCACTCATCAAACAAGTGGGTGCTGATTATGACCAGGTATTAACAGGCAAACAATTATTGAATGACAAGCAAATCAATACACTGTTTGAATTGTCTTTGCGAACTGCATACAAAGATGCAGAAAAATTCATACCTGACTTGTTCAATCAGCCCAGGAATGTGAAACTGGCATTGATTGACCTGGCTTTCAATCTGGGATATGACCGGTTAAGCAAATTCAAGAACACAAAAGCACATTTGATTGCAGGGGACTACAACAAAGCAGCAAATGAATTGATGAACAGCAAATGGGCAGGTCAGGTGAAACGCAGAGCGCAAAACTTGGCTAAGCTGCTGGTAACTGCTTAACTTTTTTTCTTTTGCGAATTGTATCCTTGGGAAATTTTAATATGGCTGTTTTGTCAGTGGCAGGAAACGTTTTACTCACATCCACTTGTGTGGTGCCCATGCTGGGACCTCTGGTTGCATGCACAGTAGGATAATACAAGGTGTTGCTCTCGTGATACACCAACACTGCGTCAACTAGCTTGTCAAACTTACTTGGTTGCATTCTTTAGTTGCTCCACCTCTTGTTTGAGCTCCTTGATACAATTGATGAGCAGCGGGATGATCTTATCATAATTAACACCCAAGTAACCATCTGTTCTCAATGAGGTGGCTTCAGGTATTACTTTCTGCACATCCTGTGCAATGACTCCTACATCATGTGTGCTGTCTTTCTTCCAATCAAACTCCACACCTCGCAGTGTGTCAATCTTTGCAAGTGAATTCTCTATTTCTTTGATGTTAGTTTTTGCGCGTTCATCTGATGTGTAGAAAGCAATGATGTCTCCTTGCACTCTCAACAATTGTGACACATCACAATTGCCTACAATTGTCGTGTCGCGCTTCAATGTAATGCTGGTTGGTGCTGTTACATCAATGATGTCTGTGTCGTATCCGATGTTAATGGTAGAGGGTACACCCAAGGTGATGGATCCTGTGATGCCATTTGTGGCATTAATTACACCAATGCCACCACCAGATGATACTATTGTTGAGAAATCGATGGGCCCGAGCACCCCACTGTACCTGCCAAGCACTTGTCCATTGCCAATAAAGATCTGTTCAATGGGTGCATCAAAATTGTTGGTGTTTCCCAGAATTGTGAATGGTGAGATTGATCCTAAATAACTGATGGGCACTGATCCTGGCTTCAATCTCACTTGATTGTTGTTGATGTCAATGGTGGTGTTGTCTGGATTGACTTGTATGCTTGTGCCTGCACCACCCACCAACCCACTGCCCACATTGCTTGAATTGATGTGTATGGGCATGATGCCAAATTGCTTGACCTGCAATGCAGAGGATGTGTTGAATTCCACTGTGCTGTTATCAACTTTGATCACAAAATCTATTTCAGCCCAATTGCTCTGTGTCTGCCCAGTGCCACCTGTCAAGAAGTACATGAGATTACTGTCATCATCATACAGAAAATCACCTATCTCGGCACCTGAAAGCAAGTTAAAATTCAGAGTAGTAAAATTTCTTATGCCATAATTTCTTGCGCCCACTGCAATGCCACCATTGGTTGAACCATCTCCTATGTACAACCGCTGTGTATCTGTGTACCAACCAGGCTCACCTGCATTCAAAATCACAGTTTTGCCTGTTTGTCTGAGTCCTCGTCTAAACACCAGCTTTGTTATTTGATTGGCCATATAGTGTTATTTATCTTAATCCCAACTTAGCAATTTGCATAATAATATTTATCATGTATTATTGATATTACATGAAAACTATACCTATTACTTGTGTTATATCTGGCAAAAAGAATTTGTTCAACATGGAGTACTACAATAGCAAAGCGGCAAAGTTCAATGGCAAAGACAATCTTGTCAAGTATTACATCACTTCAGAGGTGAAGAGGTTGGCAGAAAAAGGGTTAAATGTTGCAGAAATTCGTAAGATTGTAGGTTCTTCTTCAGATGTAACTGTGGATGCAGCTTATTACAACGACATTAAGAAACATAATAATGTTGAGAATAGATTAAATAATTTTGTACCGCTTTCGGTGTTTTCATGCTTTGAAACAGACAAAGAGGTAACAAAATTTTTGAGCTTAATATGACCAACATAACCAGAGTTAAACAATACCTTGCTGTGCTCGACAGTGCTACCAAACTGGCCATCATTGATGCAGAGAGCGGCATAAAAATAAACTACATTAATGTTGGTTACAACATTGTGAACGGTCCCATCATCACCGGTGACAGGTGCACCATCATCATGCAGAAGACCAGTGGCACGAAGTTTGGCAGAATTTATCGACTGCCCTCAGGCGCGCTGCAAAATCAATTTCAAATCTAGTAAGCAAGTTATTCTTTTTTCATCAAAATTGCCTAGATAACTTGTTGATAAATTTTATTTGCACCTATAATGATGGTATGGTAAATGTACTTGACAGCGCAAGCAAAGCTTTAACGCTTGATAAGTTTGTTGCGTTAAATGAAATGGACACAAGCTGTCTGTTTTATGGCACTGTGCTTCGCAGTGAATTTGATGTGGAGCGCATTGGCATTAACAAAAAATTTCACCCACAACGATTTTATGCCATTGAGAAAAATAATAAAAATTATGGCATAATCTACTTGTATGGTTCTTTCTTGCAACCCAAGAGCAAGTACAAAGACCTTACTACAAATTTAGATTCTTTTTATCATTTGCCTCAAACACACACAGAAACAAATTACAAGAAAATACTTTCTATTTATGGCTTGAGCTGCAATGAAACATATCGATACTTTTCACAAGGTGTCTACCCCATTGATTCTGCATGCAGAACTGAAGTGTTTAGTAATAAGATTAATTTTAATGAGTATTTCAAGGGCAACACTGAATACCCTTTCTTCTTAACTATTGTGTCACCTATTATTTTTTATTTTTCAAATGCAGGACAGAATATTCTGGATTTTAAAAATTATTTGCAGTCCAATACCAAGCTATAGACTTGTATACATTAAATATTCTATTACATGAAAGTGGTCAAACGTGATGGCTCTGTTGCTAAATTTAATATTGAAAAAATCAATAAAATAATTAGTTGGGCAGTAGATGGCATACAGGATGTGAGCTTCTCTGAAGTTGAAATTAATGCAAAATTAAATTTAGTGGAGCACATAACTACAAAAGAGATACACAAAGTATTGATTGAGTCTGCTGCTAATTTAATTTCCCTTGACAAACCCAACTACCAATATGTTGCTGGTAGACTCTTGAATTATCAATTGAGAAAAGATGTTTGGGGTGGCAAGCATGCACCCAGATTGATTGATGTGATTAAAGGGGGTATCAAGACGCAAATCTATGATGCAGTTATTATGGAGAAATACTCTGCTGAAGAGTTGAATAAAATTGGAGAACACATTGATCACGACAGAGATTTTATTTTTACATATGCAGGCATCAGACAACTTTGTGACAAGTACCTCATCAAGAATCGAGTGACTGATGTGATCTATGAGACACCGCAATTTGCTTATGCGCTCATTGCAGCTTATTCTTTTATTAATTATCCCAAAGATGTGCGCCTGGAATATGTGAAGCGTTTTTACAACGCAATTTCCAGACACAAGATAAATTTACCCACCCCCATCATGGCAGGCATGCGTACCACTTCGCGTAATTATGCCAGTTGCTGCTTGATTGGTGTGGATGATAACAAGGAATCTATTACTGCATCTGGCACTGCAATTTCTATTGCTACTGCCAGTCGCTGTGGCATAGGCATAGACATATCCAGAATACGTGGCATTGGTGCACCGGTTCGCAATGGTGAAGTGCTGCACACTGGTGTGATACCGTTTTTAAAAATTTATGAAGCGTCTGTCAAGGCATGGCAACAGAACGGACTTCGTGGCGGGTCTGCCACCACAAACATACAATGGTGGCATTACGAAATAGAAGATATTGTTGTTCTCAAGAACAACGCAGGGACTGATGATAACAGGGTGAGAAAACTTGATTATACAGTAGGCATGTCCAAGCTATTCTACGACAGGGTCATTAGCAATGACAGTATCACACTGTTCAGTCCTCATGAAGTGCCACATCTGTTTGAAGCATGGGGCACACCCAGGTTTGATAAGGTGTATGCAGAATGTGAGAGTGATAAACAGATAAAGATGAAGAAAAGTATTTCTGCACGCAAACTGTTCTCTCTCATAGTCAAGGAGCGAGTAGAAACAGGCAGAATATATATTCTCAATATTGACAGTGCCAACACACATGGGGCATGGCTGGACAAGGTGACCATGAGCAATTTGTGCACAGAAGTGATACAACCTACCATTCCTTTGAAAGATTTCAATGACCCGGAAGCAGAAATTGGCATGTGCATTTTATCAGCAATCAATATGCTTGAAATTCGAGATTGGAAAGATCTGGAAAAAACATGTGATTTGGTAGTTCGCTTCTTGGATGAAGTGATTGATGTGCAAGACTATTTCAACAAAGCAGCTGAGAATTTTGCTAAGAAGCGCAGAAGCCTGGGCATTGGCATCACCAACCTGGCTGCATTTTTTGCAAAGAACGAAGTATCATACAACTCAAAAGCTGCATTGGTGTTGATTGATGAATGGATGGAACACTTTCAATACTACCTGCTAGCATCCAGCGTGAATCTGGCCAAAGAAAAAGGTCGGTGTGAAAAGTTTGACCGCACAAAATACTCACAAGGCATTCTGCCAATTGACACATACAAGAGCAAGGTTAATGACCTTGTGAAGCGCAAGCTAACTCTTGATTGGGATGACCTTAGAGCAGAGATCACCAAGCATGGTCTGAGACATTCTACTTTATCAAGCTGCATGCCATGTGAGTCAAGTTCTGTTATTCAATCTTCAACAAATGGTGTTGAACCAGTGAGATCATTGATGACATACAAAACATCAAAAATGGGCAAGTTGCCGGTGCTTGTACCCAACCCCAGCAAATATGGTAATCACTATGAATTGGCTTATGGCTTCCAGGACAACACTGGCATTATTAATGTCAATGCTGTTGTTCAGAAATATATCGACATGGCCATCTCAACTAACCTGTACTATAACTACAAACACTATGCAGACAACATATTGCCGGACAGTAAGGTGATGAAAGAATTGATGTATGCATACAGTGTGGGTCTCATCAGTCTGTACTACAATAACACAGATGACGGCGACAAAGAACAATCTCTGGATCAAAAAGAAGACAGAGATTGCTCCAGCGGTGCATGCAAATTGTAGATTAAATATATAGAGAGTATATTATATGAATATGAACATGGATGATATTATCAAACAAGCGAGCCACGATGAACCGAGAAATGTTAGTTTTTTTCTGCAAGCGCTTGACGTCTTAAAATCAAAAAACAAAGAGATGTACACTATGGTAGAATTGGGATGTTCAGAAGCACATTATTCTGCAATCTTTAATGAAAAGTTTGATCATCAATGTAAAAATATTATGGTAGAACCAATTATAGAGGTGTGGCAGAAGTTTGGGCAAAATTATTTTCAAGATAAAAAAGATGCATATTTCTATAATAACTATCTCTGTGACCTTGTGTGGGCTGGTTGGGGTGGACCAGATGTACCTTTTGTTGTGGATCTAAAATCAAAAATTAATAAAATTAATTTTAATCAACTATTGGCAGAATCAAATACTACTTTTATAGATATGCTTCATATGGATCTGCAGGGTGCAGAATATTATGTATTAAAAGAAATTATTGAAAATCAATTGATTAAAAAAACTAATTATGTGTTTATTATGACACATAATTTTGCTGATATAAATTATGATTCATATTTGAAATTATTATCTGATAACAATTTAAATGATAATATTGTATTTGCAGATTCTTCATATATAGAAAATGGCGATGGTCTTATAATCTTAAGAATTGAGAATTCATGAAGACTGTGCTCAATCTTAAGAATGTAGATTATACCAAACAACCATTGTTCTTTGGTGAAGATCTCAATTTGCAGCGTTATGACAGATTCAAGTATCCCATATTTTTTGAATTGTTTAAAAAGCAAGAAGAATTTTTCTGGTGGCCACATGAAATAAGTCTGCAAAAAGATAGAAACGATTACAAGGAGCTTACCAAAGAAGAGCGCTTTGTTTTTGATACCAATTTGCGGTTTCAAACATTGGGGGACAGCATGTTGTCCAGATCAATTCATTCTTTGAGAGAGCATGTAACTAATCCCGAGCTTGAGATTTGCATGAACACCTGGGCAAGGTTTGAAGGCATTCACAGCTATTCATATTCATACCTGCTCAACAATGTGCACCCAGATGCATCTGGTTTCTTTGATAGCATCATGGAGGACAAGGAAATAGTGGGCAGAGCTGAATTTATCAGAGGGCGGTTTGATAAAATCTTGGGCAGCGATGACAAGAAGGACTTGAAAGAGAAAGTGTTTGACTGCATATTGTCTATTAACTGCATGGAAGGTTTGATATTCTATGTGTCTTTTGCATGCTCTTTTTACTTTGGGTACAGAGGCAAAATGGAAGGCAATTCTAAGATCATTAAATTTATTCAAAGGGATGAAGCGTTGCATTTTGCAATCACTCAAAATTTAATCAAGACTCTGCGTGATGATGATAGGGAAGGTTTTTCCACTCTGGTCAAGAAGAGCGAAGACAAGATATATGCATTTTATGAACAAGCTGCCAAGAATGAAATTGAATGGGCCCAATACTTGTTCAGCAAAGGGTCGTTGCTTGGCTTGAACGCTGATGTGCTGGGTGGTTATTCACGGTGGTTGTGCGACACAAGACTGCGGTCTTTGGGGTACAAGAAAATCTTTAATGAGAAAAGCAATCCCATTGCAGGGTGGCTAGACAGCTACCTGGACAGTAGCAAGGTGCAAGTTGCTCCTCAGGAAACTGAAATTAGTGCATACAAGATAGGCGCGCGGGATACTAGTCTATCTGAAGACACATTCGAAGACATCAAGCTATAATGTTTAATAATTTTTTTCTTGAGACGTTGTCTGAGGAGGAGTACAGCATACTGTACCTCATAGCTTATAATGCCATTGTTCGCGTTTGTGATTATGAACCTGGACCAGAGGTGGTTCCTATGCTGAGAGTTGATGTGACGCTGAAGCAGATTGACAAGCTCAAGAAGAGGGCAACTGAGAGTGGATTGCCTGTCTTAGAATCATTAACAAAAAGAATTCAGGAGTATAGCGCTTAGTATAAATATAATCATGATTAGCATTGTATCACCGCTTCTAAGAATCCAAAATCAGATTCGAATCTGCCACTGGCAAACAACAAGTTATGCTGAGCACAAAGCATTTGGCAAAGCATATGAACATTTAGATGGACTGATTGATAGCTTCATTGAAGCTTTTTTTGGCAAATATGGCAGGAATAAGGCCAGGTTGTCTTATAACATTGAATTGAAGAATTATGAGGGTGACTTCAGCTTGTTCATGCAAGATGGCATCGATTTCTTGAAAAATTTAAATTCTGAACTCACTGCACAAGAAGATTCAGAACTGCTCAACATTCGAGATGAGATGTTGCAGGAGCTGTACACTCTCAAGTATCTGCTCACTCTCAAGTAATTATCAATCAACAGCCTGAGGTCAGATTCGAACTGACGCGCCCTTGCGGGACAGGTTTACAAAACCTGTGCAATCGGCCACTATGCGACTCAGGCATGTGTAAGACACCACTACTTATCACCAATTGTTAATAATACATGTCTATATGGTATATTTAAAATTGTTAAATAAATAACTGAGTCTTAAGTGGGTAGGTGGCAGAGCTGGTCTATTGCATCTGACTTGAAATCAGAAGTACCAGCAATGGTACCGTGGGTTCGAATCCTACCCTGCCCGCGTTAGATGTTATTTCTTTGCTTTTGGATCTTCAGGTGCAATCCGCAACTCACCAATTTGCTTGAAATTTAATTCTCTGCCATCTGCACCACAAACAGCTTGGCCATCCACATAACCAATCATTCTGTTGCCTTGTCTAACTGGGGTGACTCTTTTGTCTCCCAAGTATCGATATCGGTGAATACAATTCTTAAAACCTGTTCTTGATGCTGCCATGTCCATAGTTATATAATTTCAAACAATAGTCCACTATTGAATCATATAAATAAAGACAGGTGATTAAAAAAATTAATAATTTTGAAATTGAAGTTAATGAATTAACTGCAGATACACGGGGCTTAAAGTATATTCCTCAGATCAAAGATATGGACAATGATGCAGATCAATTTGCATTAAATTTGGGTTGTAAGTGTACTGCAGAAGTATCATCTAATAATTACTCTTTAATGGAAGAGTTAGCTAAAAAATATACAAAAGATGGTGTTGTTGAGATTGGTGTTAACAGAAATGGTGCGGGTTCATTTACATGGGCACTTTTAAATAATAAACCCAAAACAACAATCTATTTGGGCATAGATATAGATGATAAAAGCAGTATAAACGATAGGGGAAACAGTGTTTATACAATACAAGCTAATTCGTTTGATCATGAAAATATTCGTAAATATATGAAGCAAATAGGATTAAGTAAAATCTCTCTTCTGTTCATTGACGGGTGGCACTCGGTAAATGCAGTAATTAATGACTGGAAGTATTCAGATTTGCTAGCAGAAGATGGTATAGTTGTTTTTCATGATACGAATTTTCACCCCGGTCCTACTATTTTTCTCGACGCCATAGATAATTCTATTTTTAAGGTTGAAAGGTATTTTGCAGATCAACTTGACGATTGTGGTATGGGTGTAGCATACCGCATATAATAACAAATTAAACTCACAGGTGTTGATTATTTGTAAGTATACTTATAATAAATAGTTCTTCTGCAACGATTGTTCGATGGGGGATTAGCTCATTTGGTAGAGCGGTAGCTTTGCAAGCTATAGGTGACCGGTTCGATCCCGGTATCCTCCAAATTACTCAGTTATCCAGACTAAGTAATTATATGTTCAAGCAGCGCAATTGTGTCACTGTAAAAGCCATATTATACATAGGCATTGCATCATTAACCACGCTCATGTCAGACATGAGTGACTTTAAATCGTTTTCTGAAATTAATCCTGTCAAAGCCGCTTTAATAGCCGTTAATTTCTAATTGCAAGGCATGATTGCCTGGAGAGCATTCTTGGATCAATCAGTTGGGCGAGCTCGCATTGATGCAGCCATGCAGAAAAAACAAGAGAAACAATTGGAACTAATAGTGGAAGGTCCTAAGTAATTACATGAAATACATCTTGTTTGCTGCACTTGCTCCACTGTTTGTTGTAGGTTGTGCCACCACCAGTTCCAATGGTAAAATTGATGCAGCTCAAACTGTTGAAAATGCATTACCATACATTGCACCTGCTGTCACCCTGACTTGCACAATTGTTCTGAACCAAGCTTTGGATGAGAATGATCGCATTGAAAAAGCAAAAATGATCAACAACGTTGCCACCATTGTCGAGGGGCTAACGCGTGGTGCAACACCCACACCAGACCAACTGCAGAAAGCACTCACAGATTATCTGCCAGTGGAAAAAACTCATTGGGCGAAATATGTTGTGGCTTTGAAAGATTTATATGCCACTCAGTTCAACAGAGTAAATGGTGACGCTAAACTTGCAGTTGTTGTGCTCAATGCAATCGCTAAAGGTTGCAAGGATGCAACTGAAGGCTACGTCAATAACTAATGCCAACTGGCATCATACAGGCTTTGTTGAGTGCTGTTGCAGGTATTTTCGGTGCAATTAACAATGTGTTTGGTGCGAAGAATACCAAAGATATGAAGGATCGGCAACTGCAACAAAAAGAGATTGATTTTGAGAGTGGCATTGAAAGTGCTATTAAGGAGAAAAATGTTAAGAAAATTCGCGATATTCTTTCTGAGTAGTTTTTTATTTTGCTCGTGTACAACAGTTACACCTGACAAAGTAACAGATGAAATAGCCTCTTATGATGCAACAACACCTTCAGGGTATGATGTACAGAATTCTGGCTTCATTGGCTTTACGGATGATGGGCGGGGTCTTATTACTCAGTTTGGTCTGCTCCGGTACAACACCCTCATCAAAGCGTACAAGATAAGATTCAAGTCCTTCAAAGGTGTGGAACTAAACGAAAATGATGGTATAACAGAATACACCGATAAACGCAGCAACAAGCTTTATATCATAGATCAACAGCATTTGGTGTATTACGCTGTTCTCAATGGCTGGCGCAAAGATGGTAAAGAGCCTGATTCCATTTGGGATAAGACCAAGGACCTTGTCAAATGAAGACAGACTTAAGCATTATAGATGAAAGAAGTGCAAAAAATGTTGCAACTCTGCATCCCAAAGTACAAGAAATTTTTCGAAACTGGATAGCAGAAAGTCAAATATTGGCCAAAGCTCATGGCTATGAATATAAGGCCATTTCTGGAAATCGAACATGGGATGAGCAGGGTAAGATTTATGCACAAGGAAGAACATCACCCGGTAAGATTGTGACAAATGCAAAACCCGGGTACAGCAATCATAATTATGGCATTGCGGTTGATATGGGAGTCTTCAAAGATGGTAAGTACCTGGATGCATCAAAGCCAACAGAAGCGCAAACCTTTCACAATAAAGCTGCAATTATTGCAGAAAAATATAATATTGAATGGGGCGGTAGTTGGAAATCTTTTAAGGACTACCCACATTTTGAATATAAAACAGGCAAGACATTGAGTCAATTGAGACAGCTAGTAGCTGAAGGCAAAGATATTCTATCTTAGAGTGCTTGCATACAGTAAGATTGCCTATATACTAATATTGTTCTTTAACAACGATGGGGGTGAATGGAATCGATTGAACAGTGGGGCTCCTGAGTGCAAGTACCGGGGCATGCTGGTTTATCAATAGCAAATCAAATCAAATGCCGAAGACACATTCGACATGGCCATGAGTTTAGAGGAGGCTGACGCAATTCTTGCTGCAGCTAACTTCGAAGATTCAACAGCCACACTTGAGCTAGTTTAAGCTCAATCGTCTCATTGTAGGTTGGAACCAGTAAGATGAGGCGTGTTACAGGTTCCTGACTTGGTGTGTTATGATGGTTATCTGCCAAGCGTATAAAATCATCATATTGAGTATGTTTTGTTTAGTTTAATATGCTCTGAAGTTCAACTAAAATAAACTTGTAGTGCTTGTGCGCGAAATTGTTCAAGACCTGGGTTCAAATCCCAGCACCTCCATTTGTTTTGCATTGCAGCATAAATAATTGTGTGGTAAGTTTAACTGCTAACTTGACCGGCACCAGCTTGTATCAACGCTTTCTTGACGAGCGGTTCTGTATTCTTCAAAACAAATGGTACATGTCAGAGCGTGAGGGCAGGGATGTGGGGTTTGAGAGAGCACTGCTGGATTGGGTTTTTAATCACAGAAACAACTGGCTAAAGAACAAATAATTATTTCTTGGCATTCAGAGTAGGTTGTGGTGCAATTCTGTTGCCAGATTTTGTAGTTAACCCGCTTGCAGAGTCTCTCACTGCATTGTTGGATCTCTTCAATGTTAACGGCAGATTTTTGAATGTGTGACTATGACCATACAGTACAACACAGTCTTTGTCTGAGAATTGGCCTGTGGTTGTTGCAGAGTACACTGGTGCAGGCATGCCTCCAACGAATCCAGTCACAGAGGCCTTCACAGGCAAATCAAACATGGCACTCACAGTCACTTCATGACCAGCAGAATCAAAAAATATACCTATGGGTGTGCCCACAGGCACATAACCAATGTATCCCACACCAGGTGCAATGTCATTATATCCAATGATCTTTGGCACCAAGTTGGTTTGACCTGTGACAATTGTTCGATTGGTCTCTTGTATTTCCACTGGGGCTGTGATGTGGTTGACTGTCAGTTCACCCTCAATGTGTGCACCACCACCCACCACCATGTTGCGCGCCACACCCAAGTTACTTTCAATAACAACTTGTTGGTTGTGTCGCTGCTTGATGTTCACAATGTCTGCTATCAATTGCAGTTTTTGTCCACCATCAATGCACACCTCATTCTCACTAGCAATGTTTACCTGTTGACCAGCAATGTTAGTAATGGTGCCACTCACATTCACTGGTCCATAGCTTTTGAAATTGATGCCACCAGCTCCTACCATTAAATTGTATCTGTTGCCAATGGTTTGTGTGAACGTACCACCAGGCAAATCATCCACATGCACATACTCAACCACAGGGCTTGGCTGTTGACTGTTGAACACACCTTCTGGGTGCACAATGACTGCATTGATGCTCATTTTTCCTACCTTGTCAATTCTTGTGGATGGCAGATCATTGATGTCCATGCCAATGGTTTCAATTTTATTTTTTGTAATGCTAATGATCTCGCTGCCACCCACTCCCATTTGTTTCTCCAGATTTGCAAAATTATCCATGTTATCTGAAATGTATTTTGCTATTTGTTGCTTGCGAGGTTCAGTTAAGAAGTCACCATCTTGTGTGCTGGGGCTAATTCCTGAGCCATTGCATGCAGGACACGTATCACCAAAGATTGTACCACCACCAGGAAATTTGCCTGAAGTGGCTGGTATGCCAATGGCAAAAGGTATAACAGCTGGTATGCCCATGTTGGACCATGGTGAGTTTATCAAGGAAGTTGTTTCACCAGTGCCTGCATATACAAAGATGTTGTTTATTTTCCAATAGAAATCTTTGATATTCGTGCACACTGGACATGCTGCATTTTTGCCACTTTTGGATTGCAGGGGAGAGCTCAGATTAATGAATCCTTTTTTGACTGCATCCGCTCTTCTTGTTTCAAATAACTGCTTCAAGTCAGCCAATCCACGCAACAACTCTTTGTATTGTACGTGTGGCACGTAATTTAGATTTCCAATCTTTCTGTACAAATCTCCTCTGACAACACTGTCAAAATCTCTGCCCACATACAGATTTTTAAACCCATTGACTGTCAAGAACTGATCCTGCATCACAAGCTTTTGATCAGATTGAGTTGCAAGTTCTATGTTTGTAAAATTATTAAATTCCTTGAATGAGCCAGAGAAATGTGTCATCTTGAGCACTTCACGATTGTCTGTGTTAACGAACTCCAGTGTGCCACCTTTCTGATTGATTACATACTTGTTGCGATACGTGTCAACATTTATGTCAAAAATGTCTTTGCCAGACAGAGAATAGTTTTCATAATACCCTGGGTAATCCTGCCCAGGTGCACTGTCACCCACACTGTCCACGCTATCATATATGCCCTTCCAATCATCCTTGCCATAGGCAACAGCAAAGTAAACTGGATGCATGACGTCACCATCTGTAAAAAATACATACACATGTGAGCCCACATTGGGCACACCAAATGTGCCTTTGGCTCGGTTGGAATAACTGTTGGGTACATAATTGTAACTGTACTTGTTTGTGATGTTGGTATTGTATTTTGCAGGGTCACTGAATGCATCGTTTAGTTTATACTCCACTGACTCATACACATTGGCCGGTTTTTCACCAATGTTATCAATGTTCTGATTGCCAATGTCCACGTTTTTTTCCAGTGTGGGGGCAAATGTGCTCAACCTTGCAGTATCAGACACAGAACCTGTGGCAGAAAAATAATTGAACCGACCACTTGCAGCTTCACCACTGATGGGTGCAGCACATTCAGCCCAAGGCAGCTGCAGCTTCAAGTCTTCCAATATGGTGTTTATGCTGCTGTTGATGTTGTTGCCAAGAAATTTAAATTTCTTATCATTCAATGTGTCCACCCAGCCACGGTATGTTGTGGCCATCAAATGCGGCACCCACACTTTGACACGTCCGCGTCTTTGTGGATCATTATTTTGAACCACCATGCCCATGTAATTTCCGTAAAATTTCTGTCTCTTAGCCATTGAATTATTAATATTTACTGTTATAATGAACATATGCTAATGAAAGTATCACATGAAACGCCTGTGTCTCTGTTGGAATATTCAAAGACTTACAATGATTTTGACTACTGTCTGGTGCATCTGTTGCATGAAAATGTGGGGTCACCTCAACAGTTAGATTATTATAGTTTCTATAAATTTGGCAGAACTCTTCACAACAGAGAGGTGTTGCTGGACAATTCCATATTTGAACTTGGCAAAGCTTTTGATCCAGTGCAATTTCATAAATCTGTGCTGGACATTGAGCCAAACATGTACATTGTGCCAGATGTGCTGGAGGATATGCAAGGCACTGTGCACAGTTTCAAAGAGTTTGGTGACAAGAGAGATGACATAAGAAATGCATTTCAAACAAAAGCCATTGGTGCCATCCAAGGTAAGAACTGGCATGAGCTCCAAGAGTGTTACAAGTACATGTCTGAAAATGCAGACATGATTGCCATCAGTTTCGATTTTAGCTATTACCAGATCACGGGAGAGGGTGAGAACCCATTGGAGAGATGGTGCTCTGGCCGGCAACGTTTCATCACAGACTTGATGAACACAGGCATATGGGACTGGAACAAGCCTCACCATTTGCTGGGATGCTCCTTGGCCAAGGAATTCAGGTATTATGTGGACAATGATATTAGCAACATTGTTTCATGTGATACCAGCAACCCCATTGTGGCCGCCATCCATGGATTAAAATATGATGCAGATTATGGGCTGACTACCAAGCCTTCAACCAAGCTGGTCGATCTAATTGCACATGAATTTACCGTTGATCAACTTGAGCTGTTAAAGTATAATACATCCATGTTCAAGAAGATTATTCGCAGATGAAGCGTCCTTGGGTTGCATTTTTTAGCCAAACGGGAACAGAGATTCAACAGCTATGCAACAAGCTTGGCACATATCCAGATTTGATTGTTACCAATCAACATCAACAGGGGAAAATTAACAAAGATTTGCTCACTGTTGCAACATCCAGAGCTGTATTATTGAACATGCGCAACTGGGAAGTGTTGCCTGTGAAACCTAGTCTCAAGGATTACACTGACGCATTAGCTGGGTATGAGGAAAAAGATCCGCTCATCACACTGCATGGCTACCTGCGCATCATACCCAAGGAAATTTGTAACAAGTATGAGATGTACAATCTGCATCCTGGTCTTATTAATAAGTTTCCAGAACTCAAAGGCTACAACCCACAAGAGCGCGCTTTTATTGATGGATACAAAAGTGCAGGGTGTGTAATTCATAAAGTGACTCCTGGTGTTGATGAAGGTGACATCATATCATACAGTGAAATTGATATTGATAGTCTCACACTACCTCAGGTGTACAGTGCATTGCATGCATGTGCACAGACACTGTGGCAGTCATTTCTCAGCCCACATGTTGCAGCTTAATGATAGCATTTTTGCAGGTGTGTATATAATATAATTACATTATGAATAAAGAACATGTGCATGACGGTGACGCTGAAATTGTAAATGTTGTAGAGAATACATACCCACAGACATGTGATGAATTTAAAAAGATACAACTGGAACAGTACACAGTTTTTTGCAAGAAACAGAATGACTATGGTCCTCATAACATAAGCCTGGGATCTGACTTGAAGCAACAAGAAGACAGAGAAGCATCCATCTCTGCCATTGTGGTGCGGTTGAATGATAAAATACAGCGACTCATAAACATGGTGCTGAGAAGAAAGACGTTTGTGGCTGCAAATGAATCCATATTTGATGCATTTTCAGATTCTGCTGTGTATTGCATCATTGCTGAGATTATCAAGAGAGGCAAGTGGTGCAAGTAGTATGTCATTAATGCATGCATGGAGAACATGGAATACCAAAGTTAAATCCCTTGAGGATGAATTGAGTATCATGTTGCAAGAGAACAAGATTCTTTTGGAAGAAATAAAGATGCTTAAAAAGCTTGTGTATGACTTGGAGATAGAGTATACTACCTTGATACGACGCAAATGATATTCACTTTCACAGGCCCTCAGTGTTCTGGCAAATCTACATTGCTACAAGCATGTAAGAAGCATTATGACAGTCGGCTTACATATGTGGAAGAGGTTACACGACTCATCAAACGTGAGTTTGATGTGCCTATCAATGAAGAAGGTGCATGTGATATTACTCAGACTTTAATCTTGAATAAAGAATTTGAGAACCTGTTTATTGGTTACAAGTTGAGTGGCTTCCAAGGTATTCTGCATGATCGATGTTTGTTGGATGGCATGATATATACAAACTACTTTGCAGAAAAATATGGCAGGAACAAGTTCCAATTCTCAGAAGCTTTGGGTGCACGGTATTATTATTCACACATACACCGGTATGATCATATCTTTTATACCAATCCGCATGATGTGCCCATGGAAGATGATGGTGAAAGAAGCACGTGTGATCATTTCAGATCGCGCATCACTAGCATGTATGAAAATTTCTGGTTGGATGATATCAATATTCGTGGCAAAGTTACTATATTGCGGGGCACTGTGGCAGAGCGTATGGAGCAGATCAAAGCTAAATTGCATGAGTTGCTGCCAAGTGCTACACGGTGAGTGACATGCCCTTTTGTTTGGCCCCTTGGGCAGGCATACATGCATTGCCAGATGGCCTGGTGTATCCTTGTTGCATGTCCACATTTGATCCTGAGAACGCGTTTGGTGACCTGAATGATAATGCAATTGAAGATATCTTGAATTCAGAAAAAGCCAAGCAATTCAGATGCAAGATGATGGCAAATGAGCCAGATCAGAAGGCTTGCAGCCATTGCGTGAGTGAGGAAAAGACAGGTACAAAGAGTTTTCGTCATCACTGGAATACCAAGTATGCACATGCACTGCCACTTGTTGACAAGACAGACAAAGATGGTCATTATCATTTTGAAAACTTTCCCTACATTGATATACGGTTGTCCAGTTTGTGCAATTTTAAATGCAGAATGTGTCACAGTGGTTTGAGCTCTTCTTGGTTGCTAGAGGATGTGAAGTATGCATCAAATTATCAAAATTCTTTCAATTCCAAGACTGGTGTCATTGAAATACCACAAAAAGAAAAACTTATCAAATTTATCATTGACAGAATTGAGCATGTGGAAGAAATTGAGTTTGCAGGTGGTGAGCCTTTTCTAATATCTGATTACTTCACTTTGATAAAAGAATTTAAAAGGGTAAACAATCTTAACGTTAAAATAAGATTTCATACCAATGCATCATCTTTGTTTTGCAAAGGTGAGTACATACCGGACTTACTCAAAGAGTTTAAGAACGTTTTTATCATGCTAAGCATTGATGGTCATGCCCAAGTTAATGACTACATGAGAAAAGGAAGCATATACAAAAAAATTATTGCAAATGTGAGTCAGCTCAAGCAAATTGTGCCTCAAGCATTCCTAAGATTGGTACCCACCATTAGCATACCCACCATATACAGTGTGCCTTTCCTGTATGCAGACTTTCTACGCAAAGGGTTAGTTGGTCATGCAGACATTGCATGCAGACCATTGTACGGGCCTGAATATCTGAACATACAAACATTGCCGTTGGAGGACAAGTTAAAAATTCTAAAGTTTTACAATTGCTTCATTGACAATGTGGCAGTTAAGCTTTTGCAGCGTTTCTCAGAAGAAAGTGTTGCATATGTGCGGCAAGAGTTCTCATCCATCATGAATTTCATGTTGCTCAAGAATCAAATTGAGCCATTCAATAGCAAGAGATTCAAAGAGAGCATCAAGCGACTGGATGTGAGACGCAATGAAAGTTATGAAGATATTTTTCCTGAAACTGCACATCTGTTGTCAGGTGATGTGTCAACATACAACTTGGATATCAAATATAATGAGTTGAAGAACTTTGTAGATGGTATACAATATAACCAATGAATACAGAATTAGATAACAGTAATATTGCCAAGCATTTGGGTAAGATCACTGGGTACAAGTGCACTTATGATCCCACATTGTTGGTTCGTGAACCCAGATGCAACAACAGAAAGCATTTGAATATTAGTGATGAAGCACCACCCTTTTGTGGTTATGATATTTGGAATGCATATGAGGTGTCTTGCTTGACCAATGAAGGCATGCCCATTGCTGCCATTGCCAAGTGTGTGTACCCTGCAACCAACAAATACATTGTGGAGTCCAAGTCCATCAAGCTGTACATGAATACTTTCAACATGGAGAAGTTTAGTGGCAGCATAGTTAGCGTTTTGAAGCAGTTGGAACAGGTGATTGCAAAAGACCTATCCACCCTATTAGAAACTGATGTGCAGGTCTATGTTCGTCTTACAAAAGCGGTTGATGAAGAGATGCATTATCCTCCCTTGTTTCCACGCACTGCATATCCTACACTGGAGAACAACATTGATGTGACGACTATCAAGTCCAGAGGTTACAAAGAGGATCCAGAATTACTTGGTTGGTTGCAAGGTGATGCAAGCAAAGTGCAGCGCTTTCATTCCGCCCTGTTAAAGAGCAATTGCCGGGTCACATCCCAACCAGATTGGGGTGATGTGTACATACATTACAAAGGACCTTATGAGCTTAACCAAACCTCTTTGTTGCAATACATTGTGTCATTCAGAGATGAATGTCATTTTCATGAAGAGATATGTGAGACCATTTACAAGCGCTTGCATGATCTGACAAAACCTGAAGAGCTCATGGTGGCCTGTTTGTATGTGAGACGTGGTGGCATTGACATCAATCCCATCCGAGCCAGTAGCCCAGAGCTGTTGGCACAGAATTGTGCCATTTGGGACAAGTACAAGTACTTTACTAAAACAGTGCGTCAGTGATTAACCGTTGAGATTCCAGAGCCTGCGCTGCTCTGAGCTCACACTGTCAAAACCATTGTCTGCCAATGTCTGTGCTGCTGTGCCAGTGGCACATGTGAAGATGGAGCTGGAATTGTTTGCCCTTTGCAGTGCAAATTGTGCACCATCATAAGCTTTGTCCACTCGGAATGATGTGTCGACACCATCAAGGGAGCCTGAAAGGACTGCATATGTGCTTGTCAAGCTACCAGTAGCAGCTTGAAACAGCAATGACTGTGCAGTGCTGCCTATGGTAATGAGATTGACTCCCAGAAAACTACCTGCAGCATCTACAGCTGACTTGGATAGGTTCAAAGATGTGGGGTTTGAAACAGCGGGATCCTTGACTTGATATGTGAATGAAATTGATGCCATGTAATTATTTATGCAAAATTATCATAATTTTTGTTAATAACCAAAAAAAAAGGGCCCCGCAAGAGGCCCTTTTTTAACTATCCTAGGACTTACTAGGTGAAATATTTTTCTTTTACAACTCTATCTCTTCGGTTAGAAGTAGACTGATTGTGTTCCAGGGGTAAAGGCAACGCCTAGACCCGAGAGGATGATAACGTGATAGTACAAGTTAGCACCAAAGATGTTATCGACAACACCGTAGCGGGTCATGAGACCAACACGGGGTGCGAAATCATTGGGACCAATTGTACGCTGTACCATGACAGGGATGTATGGGCAGTAGATAATACCAGTATCATAGAACTCAGGACCCTTGTAGCCCAGAAGGGCATACTCGAGTGGCTGATTCCGGGTACCAGATTGGAACTGTGCCTCAGTACGTGTGTCACGATACACATTAAAACGTCCACCAAGCGAACCTACCTTAGCCACGCCTACCGGTTGTGTGTTTACGTTACCCTGGACAGGTACCCACTGGAATTCAGGGAGCATCTCTAGGATAGCACAAACGCGAGGTGTTGCAACAACAAAGTTGGCTGCACCACGACGATTACGAACGGCAATACGGTTAGCTTCGATAATTAGTCTCTGATAGAAATCGCGATTACGTTCAACGAGCCAACGGCCGTCTGCTGAAGCTGGGCTCCAAACAGAGTAGCCGGCGCCTGCGCCAGCGTTTAGAGCGACCTGGATCATGCGGATGATCATTTCACGATCGATTTCTGCCTGTAGCTCATAGCTCATAGCATTTGTCAATTCTGTGTCAATGTCAATACCGTTCATGTTCTTGAGATCTTGCTCTAATTCAACTGACCAACGCGCGCCTAGTCTACGTGTACCGGCTTCAACTGCAGTTTTCTCGAAGGAAACCACGACCTGAGGGATAGATCCCGTCAATTCGTAATCCTTGAGAATACGTGCCACACCTGCATCTGATCCGAGGATCGAGAAGGCAGAGTTACCGGACAAGCCGGCAGATGATGTACCAGTGAAACGTGTATCTAGGAACTGATAACCCAATTCTTGTCCATCAGTACCTGCGGCAGTCTGACTGCCGTAGTTTGTACCAACGGTTGTACCGGTGGCTGATGGCTGACCATCAACACCGTTACCAAGGGCTTCATTCTCGTAACGATAGCGCAAAGCAAATGCCAAACCCACTGGGCCTGACATGGGCTGCACGCCAACGATTTCATTAGAAATAAGTTCGGGGAACGTTCTACGAATCATGGGAATCAAGATCTTAGGAAGACGATAATCACCAGCTGCATAGGTATCAGTTCCAGGTGTGCCAGCTGGATTTGAATTCCAACCGCCTGTTTGTGATGTGCCTATTGAGCCACCGGCAGTGCCGGCAGCATTTGAACCAGCTTGATTAGCATAACCAACGGCAGGGCTATAATTAGGCCCTGCTTCTCTCAAGCACCACTGCTCTTGGTTTTCCAAGAGAATGGCTGTGTTCAAACGGGTATGATCATCTTCGATAGCTGCAACGTTCTTGGAAGTGTAATCCAATACTGGACTCCACTTTTCAAGAAGAGCTGAAGCTCTTGACTCGTCAATGTATGACTGCGAAGGACGAACAACTTTTTTCATATTTTGAATAAATTTCTCCGTAACATAAGTCGACCGTTTTTTTCCTATTAAGGCTAAAGCCTAAACGAAACTGCAAAAATTAGTATTTGCTGAGCTCTTTGAGGTAGTATTTGGATGAATCATCATCAGCAGGCAGATTTGTGTTCTCACCAATTATTTTTTCTTCAATAATGGGACGATCTACCTGGGATGAAGATGAATCTTCAACTGCTTCAGTGGCCAGTGTTTCGAGCCGTTCTGTCTCAGACTTTTCAAACATTTTAACAGTGTAGTCAAAATTCTCTTTGACAAATTCAGGATTCTTGCCAGCAAAAAGTTTAACAACTTGTTTAACTTTCTGTGGATCCATGTCTTTTGTCTTTTCTGCAAAGAGATTTGTTTCTTCAATCTCTTGGAGTTTTGACTTCAATGCTGCATTCTCTGAGAGAACAGCTTCAAGCTTTTTATAAGCTTCATTAATTTGATTCTTGCCGTCAACAATGGCATCACGAATAGAACTATTCGCAAGTGCTTCATCAACAGCCAGAGTCTTTTTGATGCCTTCAAGAACAGCAACTGCTCGCTTGTTCTTTACTGCTTCATTGATTGATGCAGCAGGTATTGCTTCATCAATGTAAAGTTCCAAATAATTTGATATGTTTTCAACCAAATTGCCTTTGAAATTCTTGGCGTCTTTGTCAGACATGTTTTCATATTTTTTGAGAACATTCTGCAATTTGCCAGTGTGATCAGCAACCACTGCTTCATACACTTTGGTCAGCTTGGCTGTGTGATCTGTGTCAATGGCAGATACTAGCTTCTCAAGCTTGCTGGAATAATCTTCATCTTGCTCAATGAGTGCTTTCTCAACATGCAGTTGCACCTTGGTGTTGACTGCTTCATTAAAAATATTCTGCAACTCATTCAATGTCTCTTCAGACAAAATATCTTTGGTTGCTTCTTTGAGTACGTCTTTTACTTCTTTCATAAATTGTTTATTTTGCAACCTTGGAGATTCTTTGCATGATCTTCTCTTCAATTGCAGTCTTTAAGTATTTATTGGCCGCGGCAAAGTTTTTCTCAGAAATTGCTTGAATAAATTGATTAATTTTCAGCTTTGCCCCGTTCTTGACTAAGTCTTTCTGCATAAAAATATTTATACTGCCAGAGTCATTTTTTTAAAGAAATTTGATATTTGTTCTTTTAAATATGACTCCACATCCACTCTAGGCAAGTTCTTCAGTGTGTTGCAAAACGTGTCATACACCTCTGCATACTTGCCATCTGCTTCCAGAACAAACTGCTTGGATTCCAGAATACCATTGACAAAGGCCTTGGGAAACGATGGATCTGCAACACAATCAATGGCCACCAGACGCATTTCTGTGACACGTTGTATGCCACTGGATTGTTCTTCAAGCTTGCCCAAGGCGCGCGATGACATGCCAACTCGCACACCATCATTCACAAGAGAGCGCACAATCATGCCCATGGGGGTGGTTAACACCTTGGATTTGCCATAAAATACATTACCATCTTGCTTGAGCTCTGTAACCAAGTGACAAGCTCTTTCCAAGTCCACATCAGCAGTGGTGGGGTGATTTAATTCTCCCATGGAGCGGTTATTCTTGATGAGCTCGTCACTGTACCGTGTTACTTCACGTGCCATTTCATTCACATCATACACTCTGTTATTTTTATTAACACCTTCAGCCATCATGTATGGTCCATTGATGTACAGAGTGGCAGGGCCTTTGGAATTCTTCTCTTCTAAAACATATTCAAATTGTTCTTCAGGAGCAGGTCTTTCTACCAATAGTTTTAGAGCCATAATAATATTTATATCTTGGAAATGCTATTTTTATGAGCTTAGTACAGATATCCTGTCAAAATAACCTTACCATTTAATACAGTATAACTACCATTGCCTATGGCATATGCTGTGTCTACGCGCAAATATAATGTGTCGCCAGGTGTAGCAGTAGTTGACCGGGCGGCGGTTAATGAGCTTCTAGCCCACTGATTGATACTCAAAGTAGCACTACTTGAAAATGGTGACACCGTGGGTGTGATCTGATTGGCCAAGACAGTGGCTGAGTTGCTGTTGTAAACTCTAAAAACGGGCATGGTGTCAGTACTACCCACAGCACCAGTCACAGCGTCCACTGTGAAAATGAGATCTTGTGGTGCAAACCTAAAGCCTGCTGGCACAACACCTATGGTTGCATAAGTGCCAACTGCAGCCAGATAATTAACTGTGCCAGTTGTGTACACTTGGTTTCTTAGAAAGGAGCTTGTGCCTGATGTGGCAGCAGCAAAAGTACCAGTGCCAGTTCTATATATGATGCCGTTATCAGTTATGTTATGCAAGGCTAATGCTTGACCTGACAAAGCAGTTACCGGGCTGCCTGCCACGCCATCACCATCAGTGACCGCGATGCCAGTGCCACTTGCTATGGTTCTGCCTGCTACTGTGCCAGCTGCAGTTCTGGTTATGAGACCATTTGTGCCTAAGTTGTGCAACGCCAATGCTTGGCCGGATAAAGCGGTTACCGGGCTGCCTGCCACGCCATCACCATCAGTGACCGCGATGCCAGTGCCACTTGCTATGGTTCTGCCTGCTACTGTGCCAGCTGCAGTCCTAGTTATGAGACCATTTGTATTCAAGTTGTGCAACGCCAATGCTTGTCCTGTTAATGATATTTGACCCATGTAGTTATTTATCTACCTAGATAACCCTATCAATAAAGTATTTTGGTAATCTGTCTTTGTGTGTCTTTATGACATCCACTATGTTACCGTCCAGGATGTACGTAACAGAGTAATCATTTTTGCTTCTTGTAGCTCTTCCAGTTGCTTGCACCATGGCGTTCAACATTTTATCAATGTACCAGGTTTTGTCCAATTCAAACAACTTCTTGATTCTTTTGGAAGATAATGGCAAGTATGGCAGTTTGACTATGATTTGAAATCTAGCCAATTCATCCTTGAGATCAATACCAAAGGACAATGATGGTGACACCAGCACAGTAGGTGCACTGCTCAAGGAATGCTCCTTGAGAATATCTTCATTTTTTGACGATAGCTCCCTGAAGAGAAATCTATCACCACTCAAATTTGCTTTAATATATTCTGTTATCTCCATGGTATGGGTGTGTATGATACCCTTTTCATCTTTATGAAAATCACAAATTTGCTTAATCTTGTTAACAATTTCTGGCAATTCTGTTTTAATGGTTTTATAGTTTAACTTGTTCTTAGATGTGACATATATGGGTGATTTTGACGATTCAAAAGTGGAGTCAACCTCCACATATTCATAATCTTTGATGCCCAGCGTTTTTGCAAAGTTTTTATGATCAATGATGGTAGCAGACATTAACAAGATGTTGTCACCATAATCAAAGATATATTTTGATAATTTGTCCACTTTGAGTGGTGTGAACAAGGCACGGCGTGAATCCTTGTCCACAACAAACTCACACTCATCCCACAGCGATTCAATAATTGCAAGATTGCTGTGTAGGTTCTTGAGATAGCGAATTTTAATTTTGTCCAATGGAGATAGATTGGTTATTTTTTTGGTGTTCCTGCTTTGTAGCAGGCCAATTGTTTCGCTGAGACGAAAGATGAGCTCGTACAGCCAGACACGAGTTTTCTGCATGCTCTCTGTGACCAGAGGCAGCACACTGATATCGTAGCTCCTCAATCTGTCATAATCAATGAGAGCAGAGAACCGTCTCACCAATTCATCCTCTAATTCTGACGCTTCATCACACACAATAAAATTTTTTCGTTTCACATGATCTGGCAGAGATAAAAACATTTTGTAATTTAAAATGGAGAACCTGTCCAGCAGAGCAGTGTTTCTTGCAGCATAATAAGGACATATATTTTTTGTCCAGCAATCCTCCTTGAGCTTGCTTACTAATACACATGGTGCAGACTCCACATCAAAATTTTCATCCACATGGCATTGATAATTTGTTTTGCCCTTCAATAGTTTGCCATCCTCAAACAACTGAATGTATTGGTCTTGCAGAGATTTTGTTATGGTCAGAGTGAAGGTGCCAAAGGCAGGTTCCTTCCTTGCGTCTGCTTCATGTGTATAATTGCCACTGTAATCTTGTCTGAATGCATCATAACTGTTGATAAGACTGGTATATGCTGCAGTGGGTGGTGTGCTCAGATTAGCCAATGTCTTGCCAAGAAAGCTTTTACCTGTGCCTGTGGGCGCACAGCAGATCACAAACTTCTTTCCTTTGGCAAAAGCTTTCTCAACACCATCAATCAACTGTATCTGACTGCTGCTCGGAGTATAGTTTTGAGGAAAATAAGAAACTAATTTTTTCTGCACGTACTAATTGTAGTTATAAGAACTCAATGATCAAGGTATTATCGTAAAATTT
>Ga0187845_1000176_pt1 | contig 36843 bp, 24 predicted proteins | sample SpaLakP09_SKY_68_FD_134515 | JGI IMG/M metagenome (GOLD analysis project Ga0187845, IMG submission 134515) | Oligotrophic lake water microbial communities from Sparkling Lake, Wisconsin, USA - SP09_SKY_68 | ecosystem: Environmental > Aquatic > Freshwater > Lake | place: USA: Sparkling Lake... | reverse complement strand
GAGCTGGCGCGCACGCTGGCCGTGTTCAGGTCCACACCCACCGAGTTCACGCAGTCTTCCACCACCGTGCCCAGCGTGCGCGCCAGCTCGCTCTGGTTCACGTCGTGCTGGTACTGGCCCACGCCGATGCTCTTGGGGTCGATCTTCACCAGCTCGGCCAGCGGGTCCTGCAGGCGGCGGGCGATGGAGGCGGCGCCGCGCAGGCTCACGTCCACATCGGGCATCTCTTGCGAGGCGTATTCGCTGGCCGAATAGACGGATGCACCCGCCTCGCTGACCACCACCTTCTCGATGGCGCGCTCGGCCTTCGCGGCCAGTTTGATCAGGTCGGCCGCCAGCTTGTCCGTCTCGCGGCTGGCCGTACCGTTGCCAATCGCAATCAGGTTCACGCCGTGCTTTTCCACCAACTTGGCCAGGGTGAACAGCGAGCCATCCCAGTCGCGCTTGGGCTCATGCGGGTACACCGTGGCCGTCTCCACCAGCTTGCCCGTGGCGTCCACGACGGCCACCTTCACGCCGGTGCGGATGCCGGGGTCCAGGCCCATCACCACACGCGGGCCCGCAGGGGCGGCCAGCAGCAGGTCGCGCAGGTTGTCGGCAAACACCTTGATGGCCACCTTCTCGGCGTCGTCGCGCAGGCGGGCGAACAGGTCGCGCTCGGTGGAGAGGCTCAGCTTCACGCGCCAGGTCCAGGCCACGCATTTGCGGATCAGGTCGTCGGCCTTGCGGCCCGCATGGCTCCAGCCCAGGTGCAGCGCGATCTTGCCCTCAGCCAGGCTGGGCTTGCCCGGCTCGGGCTCCACGGGCAACACCAGCTTGGCTTCGAGGATTTCAAGGCCTCGGCCCCGAAACACCGCCAGCGCGCGGTGCGAAGGCACGCGGCCAATGGGCTCGTCGTATTCAAAGTAATCGCGGAACTTGGAGACCTCGGGGTCGTTCTCGTTCTTGCTCTCCACCTTCTTGCTGCGCAGCAGGCCTTCGGCCCACAGCCACTCGCGCAGGTTTTGCACCAGCGCCGGGTCTTCGGCCCAGCGCTCGCTCAGGATGTCGCGCACGCCGTCGAGCACGGCAGGCACGGTCGAGAAATCGGCGCCGGGCTTACCATCGTCCAGCACCTCGGGCGGCTTGGTGAACGCGGCGGCCTCTACGGCTGGGTCCAGCGTCGGGTCGGCAAACAGCTTGTCGGCCAGCGGCTCAATGCCGAACTCGCGCGCAATCTGGCCCTTGGTGCGGCGCTTTTGCTTGAAGGGCAGGTAGATGTCTTCCAGCTCCTGCTTGGTGGGCGCGGTCGCAATCGCGGCACGCAGCGCGTCGGTCAGCTTACCCTGCTCATCAATGGCCTTGAGCACGGCCACGCGGCGGTCTTCCAGCTCGCGCAGGTACGACAGGCGCGCCTCCAGCTCGCGCAGCTGGATGTCGTCCAGCCCGCCCGTCACCTCCTTGCGGTAGCGGGCGATGAAGGGCACCGTGGCCCCACCATCCAGCAGCTCCACCGCTGCGCGCACCTGGGATTCACTGACTTTGATTTCTGCGGCCAACTGCCGAACGATCTGCTGCATGGGGGGAAAACTCTCTCAGACGCGGTCTAACGATAGGAACAAAAGGCGAAGCGCGGGAGTTTGCCACAGGCGGTTTGGCCACTCCCCGGCCCTCAACGGCCGGATCGTCGATTGTTCTCAATACCGGAACAGTTAGTTTGCGACTGGATGGTTTTTCCGTAAACACCATCGGCGTACAGTTCAACCCATCGATGAGCCGAACCCGCAAGGCGACTCACCGAACCCGGTTCAGGAATGGTTTTTGACCCGGCTTTTTTGAGACGCTTTTTTCACTTTCAAGGATTTTCATCATGAACAAGACCGCCCGTTTCCTCTCCATCGCTGCTGTGGCTGCTTTCGCCTCTTTTGGCGCCCATGCCGACGAAGCCGATGGCTCGCAATTCGCCCTGAAGTTCGACACCAACCGCACCCGCGCTGAAGTGCAAGCCGAAGCCGTAGTGGAAGCCAAGACCCACAGCATGGAACCCGCAGGCTCGCGCGTGGTGACCTACAAGTCCAACGCCGACCGCGCTGCCGTGCGCGCCCAGGCTGCCGAAGCCGTGCGCACCGGCCAGATCCCCCACGGCGAATTCAGCGCCATGTAATCGGCTGACCGATTGACACAGTTGCGGGACTTCCCATGGCGGTGGCACTTCGCGCGGTGCGGGTGCTGCTGCCATGGGAGGTGTTTTGAAGACACCCGTGCTGGCCAAGCAAACAGGGCTCCCATTGGGAGCCCTTTTTGTTGGTGCTTGATTGGCTCGGAAACTCTGAAACCTGGCCCCATCGGTTTCAAGCGCTCTGTATGCCGCCTTCGCTGTCGTAGCGGTAGCTGGTCAGGCCGTCGCCCAGCAGGTCGCTTGCGCTGTTGTGTTGGTAAGTGACGCTGGTGCTGGCGCTGTTGCCTGCCGCGCTGGTGGCCGTCGGCTCAAAGCCCAGCAGGCGGGCTGGCCTTGCTGGGTTTAGAGCCAAATTGGGCGCTACCGCCTGATGGGTATGTGCTGACAGCTATCAATTTAGGAGTTTTTGATAACAAAGAGCCAGCCTATGTGGGGCCGAGCAGAATTCAGTTTGAATTCTCGGTTTCGTTATTTAGGTAAAACGAGAGTTGATCGCATTGCTCTGGTGACGGTCTTAGGCAGGCCCAGGGCGTCGTATTGGGCGGTTTCTGTACCGCCGTTGGGACAGCGGTCTACAACTCGCCTATCGAATCATCCGGAGAATAAGAAACACAAATAGCGTAACTACGCCTGCCCAAATTACGCTGTTCAGCAGCATAAGTGGCACGAGCGCATCCGCAGCTTCAATCCACTGCGACAGATACACCGCTGGGAACGCAAGAACCTCAGCAATCCATCGCCAAGTGGGGGTAGCCTGCGTCTCCCGGATTACTGATGACTTCGTGAACGCAATAAATGCCATTACCAAATACATCGTCACCGCAGCAATGAAGGTTCCCACAAGTGCGAGATTCATCGAAGATTTTTGCATTGCCATTCCTCTACCGCCAAAAAGGTCCGCTTGCGAATGGGGATCCGTATCTGTATTTTTTTCGAAGCTCTTGATATATGCGTTCCGAGAAATCTCTGGTCAGGACGGGGTCTGGCCAGGACGGGGTCAGGTCTCAATACTGTTCGGTTAGATCCAATTTCCATGAACCGGCAATCCTGTAAGTCATTGATTTATATGGTTGCAGAACCATAAACCGAACAGTATTGGGTCAGGTCTTGCCTTTTGCCTCCCCCAGCCTCATTTCATCCAGCCGAGCAGTTTCCCTCAAAGCCCTCTGTCCCGAAACAATCCGGCTGATGCGGGACACGGACAGCCCCAACTGCCGGGCAATCTCTGACAGGCTGATTTGCGACGCATAGTGCGCCTGATACAAAGCCTGCTCACGCGTGGGGCACTGGGCCAGCCAATCTTGCAGACTCTTGGGGCTGGCGCGCTGGGCTTTTGGCACCTCTTTGGCGCTGACAGCCCGGTTACTGGCCAAAGCCTGCATGCGCAAGACAAAGTCTTCATCGCCCAGATACACCTGCTGGCGCAGCCCCTGAGCCCATAGCTGCACCCCTTGCCCAGCCTGAACCAACGCTGCATACGCCTGGGCCGCTTGGTTGCGCGTGTCCTCATCCACCACATCACGCCCCAGCAGATAACCCCACACCGCCTGCACATCCAGCCAGTCCGGTGCTGGGCGCACGCCCGTCAGCGCGTGGTAGCTGCACCAATGCCATTGCGCCGGGTGCTCCACCAGCTGGGCGCGCACCCGGTTGAGCTCCACATAGCGGCACACCTCCAGCAAATAGGCATCGCGGTCTACCAAAATGGCCTTGAACCGCCCTTGAAACAGATGCCCCACCTTGCCATGGCGGCGGTTGAAACGCTGGGTATAGACACCGTTGATATGGCGCATCAACAGCGACAAATTGGGCTGCCGCGTGTGCAGAACAAAGTGATAGTGGTTGTCCATCAAGCACCATGCCAAGGCACAAGCATCAAACCGATGCAGCGCCTGGCCCAACACGCCCAACAGGTCTTCGCGATCCTCGTCGCCCAGCACGATGGGCTCGCGCCGGTCGCCCCGAGAGGTCACGTGATACACAGCGCCTGGGAACTCGATGCGTAGGGGCCTTGCCATGTTCGGAAACTCCGCTGAGTTGGATTGCAGCGGAGTTTGTGCGGAGCGGAGGCAAAAGGCAAGACCTGACCCCATTGCTCCTTCAAACGATGCTGGACGGGGGCACACAAGGAATGCTGGCGTGTGACGTGGCCCCGGCAAAGACGAGGGCCAAGGCCAGCAGGGGGTGGAGCCTGCTGGCCTTGGCGGGTTTGGAGAAAAATTGGCCGCTGGCGCTTGATAGACAAGCGCTACCAGCTATCAATTTAGGAGTTTTCAATAACTGCCAACCAAACCCCGGTGGGGAGTGCTGCGCGGTTGAGGCAAAAGGCAAAACCTGACCCTAACGCTTGTTGGTATCTCATTCCCATTTGCGTACATTACCCTCCGTGAGGGTGTTGCACTTCAGATTTGAGACCGCCTGGCCATTTGCGCAACTTCATATAGACGATGACGCTCCGCCGGCACATCCAATCGGTCAAAATCCCTGACAAAATCTTCCATTACTTGGCTCACGCTCTGGCCATATCGCCACATTGCAGTAGCTGAAATCTGCTGAATAAACTCCAAAGCTCTCAAAATATGATCACATCGATCATAATCAGCTCCCTCCATCTCCTTCATCGCATCAAAATACAACTCCTCCAATCTTCTTTTATTTTCACCAGAAAATAAAAGAGCGTATGAATTTTTTATATTTCTTCTCTCATCAATTAAAACGGTCTGATTTGGAAAAAAACCAAATCGATCCTCCAAATAACCAACTCTTTCCCCGCCCTCAAAAAGAAAGACTTGGTACACAGAAAATAGATTATCTTCAAACATAAAATTATTTTCTCAGCGGCTGAACGTGCCAAACTTCCCTCGTTGCAGGGTTGTATACCATTTCATACACCTCGTTAACGTAGCGATTAAATCCAGGCATACGATCAGGAGCAACACTCCTATAAGTATTTAGCACCTCTTCTGCCTGAAGAAAAGCAGCAGGACGCCCTGAAGTCCAAAGCTTATTATAGTAATATTCCGAGAATTTAAAAGCTGACCCCTCGGCCTGGTAAAATCCATCTACCAACTCAATCTTGCGCCCAAAGGCAGCCGCAGAGCAAAAACCTCCAGACTCTACCCCCTCAAGAATTCCTCGCACCACTGGCGTCATACGCGACACATTCGTGGGAATCTGTGCCACCAGCGGGCTCATCGGCGAGACGACCGCCCCATTTACCCCTGACGCCCCGGCGACGAACTCCGTGATCGCCGGACCATAGCGGTAATACACGTTTTGAGCGCGCATTGCCAGCCAGTTTGCGACATTGACGAAATTCAAACCATCCGCATCTATCGCGCTCAGCGGATTACCGTCCGCATAGGTAGCCCGGTTCCACCCGCCCGCTAATCCAATCGGATCAAACTGCGTGTACCGCCCGCCCATCGCCGGGCTGTAGCTACGGAAGTGGTTGTAGTGCAGCTTCGTCTCTTTGTCGAAGTACTGCCCCGGATACCGCAGGTTGAAGGTGACTTCCGGGATGCTGGTGGCGCCCGTGGTCGGTGTGGTGCTCTCGCTGGTGAACCGCTTGGCCCCGATGGTGGGCTGTTCGTCTCCAAACGCACTGTACGCCCATTGCCATGCCACCTGGCCGTCGGGCTGGGTGAGTTTGCGGGGGGTGTTCAGGTGGTCGCTGTGGACGGCGTAGGTTTGGCCTTTGATCACTGCCGCTATCGGCATGGGGCCGCTGGCGGTGGGCAGGTAGATGTATTGGGCGGTGCCGCTGCTGTTGCTGCCGCCCGAGCCGTATTCGCCCAGCAGGCTGCCGTCTTCTGCGTAGATGTAGCTGTAGCCCAGTTTTTCTGCGTCGCTGGTGCCGGGGCTCCAGAGTTTGCTGAAGAAGTTCAGGATTTGCTGGATGAGGCCGGGGGGTTCTGCCTGGGTTTCCTTGGTGTCGTCGCCGCCGTCATCGGCCAGCAGGTTGTTCAGGTTCTTGGTGCTGGCGGGTTTGCCTGCGGCGCTGTACAGCGGCTCGGTCTTGAATACGCGCTGGCCCAGGCCGTTGTGGGCGTATTTGGTGGTGGGGGCGTCTTCGCCTTCTCCGGTGCGGGCGCTTTCCATGCGGCCTTCGCTGTCGTATAGGTAGCTGGTCAGGCCGTCGCCCAGCAGGTCGCCTGCGCTGTTGTATTGGTAGGTGACGCTGGTGCTGGCGCTGTTGCCTGCCGCGCTGGTGGTTTGCTCAAAGCCCAGCAGGCGGTTGTGGCCGGCGTCGCCGCCGTAGGTGCGGCTGGTGCTGGTGCCTGCCACTTCGCGGGTGCTGGTGGTGCGGTTGCCGTTGGTGTCGTACGTGAAGGTGGCCGTATCCACCGGGGTGTTGGCCGCTGTGGTTTTGGTGAAGCCGGTGATGCGGCCTGCGGGGCTGTATTGCACCGTCCAGGTGCTGGTGGCCTGGCTGATGGTGGTGGCCTGGGGGTTGGTGTTGGCCGGGCGCCAGAGTCTTTGCGTGAGGGTGTGGATGCGCCCTGCCGCATCGTACTGGTAGCTGCTGAAGTCGGTGGCCGTGACCTGGCCTGCAGTGTTGTAGCTGCGGGTGGCCGGGATGGCGGCCGTGGCCCCGGGCAGGCTCCAGCTCCAGCTGGTGGGCTGGCCCAGGGGGTTCCAGGTGATGCCGCTGACCAGCGGCTGGCCCGCCCAGGTCAGCCCGGTGAGTTGGCCGGTGGTGTCGTACACATGCTGCAGCACCTGCCCGCCGGGGTAGGTCGTGCTGGCCAGCAGGCCCTGGGCGTTGTAGGCGTAGCTGACGCTGCGCGTGTCGCCGTTGATAAGGCGCTGGGTTTTGGTGGTGACGCGGCCGTGGGCATCGCGCTCGTAAGTGGTGGTGCCGCTGGCGTCCACGATTTCGCCCAGATACCCCTTGCTTGCGGGGGTGAGGTCGTAGCGCAAGGTGGCGGTGCGCCCACCGGCATGGGTGATGAGCGTGGGGCGGCCTAGCAGGTCGCGTTCGATGGTGGTGGCCTGGCCCAGGGCATCGGTGATGGTGCTGGGCAGGCCCAGAGCGTCGTATTGGGCGCTTTCGCTGCCGCTGTCGGGGCTGGTTTCGCTGGTGGCGTTGCCCAGGGCGTCGCGGGTGTAGGTGGTGGCTACGCCTTTGAAGTCGGTGGCTTGGGTGACGGCGTCGAGGGCGTTGTAGCTCAGGGACGCGGTGGCGTTTTCTGCATTGGTGATGGCCTTGGTGCGGCGAAGGGCGTCCAGGCCTTGGCTGGTGCTTTGGCCCAGGCTGTTGGTGGTGGCCACCCAGTCGCCGTTGGCGTCATAGCCGTAGGTGGTGGTCTGGTTGCCCAGGGTCACGCTCTCTACCCGGTTGATGCTGTTGATGGTGCGCGCGAGGCGCCACACGAGTTGGCCCTGGGCGTTGCGCAGGTCTTCGCGGGTGCGGTTGCCCATGGCGTCCAGGGTGTAGGCGCCAGAGTTGCCCCGGTTGTCGCTCCAGCCTTTCATGCGCTGGGCGGGGTCGTAGGAGTAGGTCACCACATGGCCGTGCGGCAAGGTGGCAGTGGCCACCTGCCCAGTGGGGCGGTAGGTGAGCGTTGTGAGTTGCCCACCCCGGTTAGTGGTGAGCACGCGTCCCCGGGCGTCGTAGGTGTAGGTGGTGACGAGGCCGGTGGGAGCAGTGTGGGTCAGCACACGGCCTGCTGCATCGTGGGTGTAGGTGTCTACATGGCCCAGGGCGTTGCTCGCGCTGGTGAGATTGCCCGCGCTGTCGTACTGGTAGCTGGTGACGGCGCCGTTGGGTGCCGTCTCGGTCGCAACCAGGCCCGACGCGTGGTACGTCCAACGGGTGGTACGGGCAATGCCCGTGGCTGTGTCGGTGATGGTTTGCGTGAGCGGGTTGCTCGCGCCGTCGTAGGTGTAGCTGGCGGTGCGACCAGGCTCGCTAATTGTCAGTGGTTTGCGCCACTGAGGGTGCCATTCGGTAGTCGTTGTACGGGATTCAGGTTGACCAACTGCTTCAGTAATCACGACGGGAAGACTGCGAAGCCCATCCCATGAATAGTTTTTCGTTATGCCCCGGAAATCTGTTTCGGCCTCAACAAACCCCAAATTACTTTGCGACTCAGATGCGATACTTCGACTGGAAATTGCCTCAATTTGCGAGGAATTCAAGACAGAGGGTGTCCCTTTTTTAACGCTGTACCGGTATTTCCTCGACTGCCCCAGGGGATCCAAAATATCAGCTACAGGAACACCCCCATTGTCTGTAGAAAAAGCAAATTGATTCGTTCCAACACCTCCTGCTAGTGATGTTTTCTGAGGCAAGCCATTTCCGTTGTAAGTAACACTTAGCGCCCTGACACCGTTCTCATCAACCACTCCAGTCAGAGCATTTGGCACCGATGAATTCTCATAAAGATAATTTTTCGTTTTGCCATCAGGATAAATAACACTACTTAAACGCTGCTTCGAATCATATTGAAACCTGACTTTTTCTTCAGCGCCAAAATATACTGCAGATATCAAATCAAAAGAGCCGTACTCGAAACGAATCTGTTGTCCAAAATTATTTGATACCAAAATCAATTTAGTCAACGACTCATAGACATAGGATCGATACCATCCATTCGCCAGCGTCTCCCGTACTATTTTCCCCGCATCAGAGAATTCATAGACAGACCCATCATCGCCAGGCCTGTAAATCCATCCACCCCCAGATCGCATCAACTGGTCGGATGCATTCGAATCCACAACAATCCAAGAGCCCGAATTTTCAACAAATGTGCGGCGCGAACCCGTACCATAAACAACCGTAGCAGTGGCATTAACACCTCCCGAGCGAGGGGTTAAAATGATATTTGAATAATAACCACCCACCCAGCCAAAGCCAGCATCAAATCTGAATTTATCTCGCGATTGCAAATACAACCTGCGAAAATCAAGAGGAAATGCACCACCAGTTGTAAAGTCTACTTCAAGGAGCATTTTCTCTGCAGTTGGAAGCAAAACTGGGTTCTGCGTTGCAAACCCTGGCCGACACATGCCTGCAACGTCCTTTACCGGAGCTTCACACTCTTGTCTACGCGGGTTAAAACGCTGCCCTTCTGGGCAGCAAGTTACCCCGGGCTTGCAGCAAGCAAAGCCGACCGCCCCATCAGAATCATCAACAAATCGAAAACTTCTCGCACCAGGATCAGTACAGACAAATCCGTAGCTCAAGCAATACAAACCACTGCGAGGAATTGGAGAATTTGGCTTTTCTTGCCTATCGACAACCATCTCGCCCTCACCGCTTGGAGAGCAGTACGCGCCATCCACAGGAACGTTTGCCTTCCGTCGGCCGACTATCGAACAACTACTAGTAGTTGGGTCACACCAAGGGCCTTGCGGTGCCTGCGCGCCAGATCCCGAAAGATATGCCTGCACAGCCTTCTGAGGGCTATTATACAAGTCAGTGTGAATCCACTTGTAATATCCAGCAGGAGGCTCAACCTCATCCCAATTAAAACTATCGATCGGCGTAGACGCCCAAGAACAGGCACTCCAAAAAACCGAAATCAATAGCAAAAATATCAAAAACCCTCTCAATAAAATTGATTTTACGCACTCAGAGATAATAAAATACCTACCAACCCCATATTGGCAATTAAATTCACCCACCACCCAACCATCAACATCATCACGATTTCGCATTAAAAGCACAACAACCGCCCTCAGAAATAAATAATCTCACCCGAGCCAAAAATCAAATTAACAGCAAAATAACATCAGTATTGCCAGCAAAATCCATAAAATTATCCAAATTTGGATTTTGCACTTCACACCTATCTAGATATCGCGGTGTAGCTGCCAAAAAAGATAGGACGTCAAAGATCGACTGCAAATGCCTAATGCGCCACCATGGGACTGCATGTAGTCCCATGGTGGCGCACGGATACGATCATTGGCCAGATTTGGCAAGAGTTGGAGGTATGAGAGCGAATCCACTCACCCGCCATGTCGATTGATCTCTGTCTTGCAAGCGCGCACAAGCCAGCACGTCTTTTTTCAAGACTGTTCATTCATCTTCCCTCCCGTTGTGCGGCGCACTGTAGAGACACCTTCAGTAACAGGTCAATAGAACCAGGCACGCTGAGTTGTAATGTTGTGTATCTCTCACCCTGCACACCACAGCAATCCGCGAAACCCTACCCGCTGTTGACCCCTTCGCTCCGTGGTTCCATACCAGCGCGCCCGACTCCCTAGAATGCACTGCACTCCTCTGCAGCCCGCACCGCCCCATGTCCTCCCTCCCCTTCCCCATCCGCACCGAATGCCCCCCTGGCACCTGCGTGTGCGACCGGGATGCGTTGCTGCAGGCACCCAGCGGGGATGTGCGCATCCTGATGCTCACGCGCTCGGAAGAGAAAAAGATGCTGGACCGGCTCGAAAACCTGGCCAGCCTGGCGGACCTGCGCAAGATGCAGGAGCGCATGGAGCAGCAACTGGGCATACGTCTCTCGATCACGCAAAGCCCGCATGAGGTGCGCAGCCTGCGGGGCATTGCAATCCTGGTGCATGAGCAGCCGGGGCTGTGCCGCAAGACACGGCAGGCCATTCCGGCGGCCATCAAGAAGAGCATGGATGCGCAGCCGCAGATCACGTTTGACCTGCTGGACGAGGGCGGGTTGTTTGGCGGTTCTTAGCAGGCCCGCTGGCTACGCTGCCCGCCCCGGCCCCATGGCTGATTGACTGCGCATGCAAGACGATCTTTTTGGTGACGCGTTGCCCAAGCCCTTAGCGGAGGGGGCTGCAGCGCAGGCACCGCTCTCTCAACGCCCGGCCCCAAAGGAAGATTCCCCTGCGCGGCGCACGCGGTCTGGAACGGTGGCGCCTGTCGTTCCCGACGATGCGTTGACAAGCCTGGCAGCCGCACTGCCAGAGCGGCTGCGCCTGGGCACGTCGTCCTGGACCTATCCGGGATGGAAAGGCCTGGTGTGGGAGGGCGAGCATTCCGACGCGCAGCTCTCCAAACAAGGGCTGGCCGTGTATGCGCAGCACCCGTTGATGCGCACGGTGAGCATTGACCGCAGCTTTTACCGCCCGCTCACCGCGAGCCAGTTTGAGCGCTATGCGTCGCAGGTGCCTGACGACTTCCGGTTTGTGGTGAAGGCGCCCAGCGTGGTGACGGATGCGCTGGTGCGCAGTGAGGACGGCCGGGGCCGCCAGCCCAACCCGGCGTTCTTGAGCCCCGAGCTGGCGCGCAGCGAGTGTGTGGAGCCCGCGTTGCAGGGCCTGGGGCACAAGCTGGGGGCGCTGGTGTTTCAGCTCAGCCCGCTGCCGCTGGCGCAGCTGGACCGCATGCCGATGCTGCTGGAGCGCTTGCGCACCATGCTGCTCGCCCTGCCCGCCCTCGCACCCATGGCGCCCGATGGGGTGATTGCAGTGGAGGTGCGCGACCCCGAATGGCTGACGCCCGACTTTGCGGCCGTGCTGCGCGAGGCAGGCGCCACCTACTGCCTGGGCCTGCACGCCAAGATGCCGCCGCTGCAGGCCCAGCTGCCTATGCTGCGCGCGCTGTGGCCCGGGCCCCTGGTGTGCCGGTGGAACCTGAACCCGGTGCATGGCCCCTATGGCTATGAAGATGCCGAGCGGCTGTACGAACCCTACGACCGGCTGCACCACCCGGACCTGGAGACGCGGGCGGCGCTTGCGGCGGTGATTGCGGGCATCACGGGCCGGGGGCAGAACGCGCTGGTGACGATCAGCAACCACGCCGAGGGCTGCGCGCCGCTGACGGTGCGGGGGGTGGTGGAAGAGGTCGTGAAGCTGAGGGCGCGGTAGGCCCTGCTAGCGGCACTGCTAGCTGCGTGGGTTCGGAGCCCCAACGTGGCTTACGGATTCGCACTCAATGATTCAAAACCGTTCGGGCTGAGCCCGTCGAAGCCCTGCGCCGCACTTCGACAGTCTCAGCCCGAACGGTTTTTGCGCCTGCTCAGTGAGCGCAAAGAGACGACCGGAGGAGTCAAGAGGCGTCAAGAGGCTCCAGCGCATCACGCAGGCGCCAGCTCGATCCGGTTGCGCCCGCCCTGTTTGGCACGGTACATGGCGCGGTCGGCGCGGCGCACCAGCTCTTCGGGCAACTGGTCGCGCTGGGGCTGCAGGCTGGCCACGCCAAAGCTCACGGTGACGATGCCGTGGGGCGCGCCTTCGTGGGGCAGCGCCAGTTGGTGGATGGCCTCTTGCACGTGGCGCGCCACCTCGGCGGCGGCGGCCAGGTCGGCGCCGGGCAGCAGCACCACAAACTCTTCGCCGCCAAAACGTGCGGCCAGTTCGCCCTCGCGCCGCGCCCCCACCTGCGCCAGCGTGGTGGCCAGGGTGCGCAGGCAGGCATCCCCCGCCAGGTGGCCGTAGTGGTCGTTGAAGTGCTTGAACACGTCCACATCCAGCAGGATGAGCGCCAGCGGCGCAGCAGCGCGCTGGGCGCGCGCCCATTCACGTGCCAGGGCGTCGTCGAAATGGCGGCGGTTGGCAATGCCGGTGAGGCCGTCGGTGTTGCTCAGCAGCTCCAGGCGGTGGTTGACCTGGGCCAGGGCCTGGGTGCGCTCGGCCACCAGCGCCTCCAGCTCGCGGTTGCGCTGGCGCAGCTCTTCGATGGGGTAGACCTCGTCGCCCTGGGCGGTGCCGTAGGGGATGGAGACGCTCACATGCACGATCTTCCAGTCGCCGGACTCCTGGCCCGCACCGGCCTCGCGGCGGAACAGCACAACCTTGCGCGCGGTTTCGCGGGCAAACAATGCGTCAGGGATGGGCAGGTGGATGTGGAAGAAGGCGGTGGCGGCCAGCAGGTCCTCACCCAGCTCCTGGGCGAACAGGTCCATCATCTCGATCACGATGGGCTGGGGCACCTGCAAAAAATCCTGCCGCGTGGTCTCAATCCACTCGGCGCGGGTCTTCACCAGCCTGTCGCTGCTGCCCGAGAAGCCGCTGAAGTTGTCGCTGAAGCGGTCCAGCAGCCGCAGATCACGCGCGGCATACATCGCGATGTACTCGTCGAAGAGCACGTGGATAAGCCGTTGGCGATCTGGTGACATGCGACGGTTCCTTGGCGGGGACGGGAGGTGCAGGGACGACGGCCTGAAAACGCTGTGCAAATGTGCCAAGCCCACGGCAGCCACTGCTTCAAACGAATGTAACACTTGCAACACAGCCCTTGCCAGCGCCGCCTGCCACTTATCTGTGCGGTGCCAGACAGTGCACACCCCGCGCAGCAAGCAGACTGTGCCCCTCTGCAATCACTTGTTCGGGCGCTGCCAGGCCCGCCAAGGGCTTCACCTGGTTGGACAGGCACACCGGTGCGGCGCCGGTGTTGTGGCTCACCCCGCCCTGTGCCGCAAGGCAAAAACCCCTGATGAGGCGTATGGACAGCAACCAAAGACCCAGGAAATGGAGCAAGACCTTGACGGCCACCTGGCTCACCGCCGGACAAGTGCAGCGCTGGAAGCTGTGGCTGCACACACTGCAAGCAAGATGGGCAGTGAGCCCCAGCGCCCAGCGCGGTCGCGTACCGATGGCGTACACACCTCATGCCAACCAACGCCCGGGCGAGCCCAGTGTGAGTGCCTGCGTGGCAGCCATGCAGCAGATGCTGCAGGTGATAGCGCGTGAAGCTGTAGAACGCCGCGCCCTGGAGCACACAGTGCAATGCACCCAGGCAGCTCTGGCCCAGGCGCTGGCCGATCTGGACCGCGTGCGCAACGGTGAGCGCCAGGCGCGTCACCAGGCGCTACACGACGAGTTGACCGACCTGCCCAACCGGCGCCACCTACTACAGCGCCTGGATGACCTACTGGGCCAACGGCACCTCCTCCAGCCCGGGCCGACAGTGCTGTTCATCGACCTCGACAACTTCAAGACTGTGAACGACACACACGGCCACGGCGTGGGCGATGAGGTATTGCGCATCACAGCCGCCCGTCTGAAAACGGCCGTGCGCCAGGGCGACCTGGTGGTGCGCTTGGGTGGCGACGAGTTTGCCTGCCTGCTGCTAGGTGTGGCAGACGCAGCGCCCCTACACCAGCTGTGCACCAAGCTGCTGCAGGCGGTGAGTTGCCCCATGAAGATTGGCGACCTGCAACTGGTGGTGCGGCCCAGTATCGGGGTGGCCATCTGCCCACAACATGGCACGCAGGCAGATGCCCTGCTGGCCTGTGCCGACGCAGCCATGTATGGCGCCAAGCGCGAGCGCTGCGGGTACGCGGTTGGACAAGCCATCAACCCTCTTAACCCCGTCAATACCAACAATGCAGCCCCTTCAAACCAGCGTCCCTGATCTGGCAGCGGCGCCTGTCTCTTCGGTGCGCAACAGCTGCTCACACATCGGTAGGTACGGTTACGAACAGACAGGCACAGCACGGCAGCGCACAGTGCAGACAACGGCTCACCGTCTGGGTGGCCAGCTTTTCAAGGGAATGTTTCAACATGCGCCACCTGTCATCCCACCCGACCCACCACCCGCTGAACGGCAGCCTTTGCGCGGTGTTGGTGGTGCTTACTCTGCTGCCGCTACTGAGCTGCAAACGCAGCGACATGGTGACCCAGTGGACGCCCACCAGCCCCTCGCCCGTGGCGTACCTGGAAGACAGCGTGATCACTGCGCGAGTGCGGGCCGCGCTCGTCCTCTCGCCGGTGGTCAACAGCTACAACATCAGCGTGGAATCACACCAGGGCGTGGTGCTGCTCAGCGGCATGGCCGCCGACCCCCTACAGATCGACCTGGCCATTTTTGTTGCGCAAACGGTGCCTGGCGTGAGTTCGGTGGACAGTTTCATGTTCTCGACCGATGCGGCACCCGTGCGGGAGATGCGCAAGGGCCAAGCCCCAAATCTGGACGCGACACGCCCCGGGCAACTGCTGGATGCGCCGCCCAGCCAACTGGATCAGGAGCGCCAAGTCCCGCCAACCATTGCCGAGGAACCCTCAGTCCCCGCCAGCGCGGTGTATGCCATCGCCGAGCCAGCCTCCCTCGCACAAAAGCCCGACACTGCCACCGACACCCCTGCCCCAGGCATGCCCCGTCTGAGCCACTGGGTGCGCTTGGCCCATAGCGTGCTCGGCATAGGCAGCATACATGACGAGCTCCAGATCAAGCACTGAACCGGGCGGTACGACAGACAACGGCAGGAGGGGCGCAGCGAAGGGCCCTGACTGAGGCGATGGATTACCACTCACCCGCTATCGACCGCCACGCGGCAACAACAGCCGCTGATAGATCGCCTTGTCTGCCGCATAACAACTGCAGGCCTCGGCCTCCAACGCCTTGCGGTTGAGTACCGTAAGTTCTCCGCGGTGGTAGGCGATAAGGCCTGCCTCCTGAAAATGCCCAGCCGCCTCGGTCACGCCCACGCGGCGCACGCCCAGCATCAAGGCCATGAACTCCTGCGTGACGTGAAAACACTCGGTACGCGACCGGTCCTGGCTCATCAGCAGCCAGCGCGCCAGCCGGGGTGCAATCAGGTGGTAGCGCTGGCAGGCTGCAGCCAGCGTCTGCTGGTGCAGTCGCGCCAGCAGGCAGGCCTGGAGCAAGGCCTCCAATTCGGGAATTGCGTTGATCTGCGCTCGCAACTGTTTGGCGCCAATGCGCCAGCTAGTCCCGGCGCCCTGCACCAGGGCCCGCCACGGCGTGGCCGCGAGCCCGAGGATCAGCTCCGAGCCCAGCATGGCCTCTGCCCCCACCATCCCCACCTCCAGCGGGGGGTGGCTGTCCACATCAATGACCAGCGACAAAAAGCCTTCGGTCGGGAAATGTGCATGCGCCAGTGGTCGGCCCCGGGTACTCAGTTCGGCTGACAGTACCAGCTCGAAGGGCTCGCAGTGCTCCAGCAAACGCTCGCGCGCCGCAGTCGGCAGTTGCTGAAGAAGGGAGTTGTCTTTGCGGTGCATTGCGGGGCCTTGGGCTGCTGTCCGCACTGCACGGGAGAGCAGCGCCAGGACCCCTGCGCAATGCCTTGCCTTGCGCAAGGTGGAGCCCAGTGTGGGCGGCTTTGCGCGGTATGACTGTCTGCCAGCGCACAAAGGGTGCAGACGGTGTGCGATGCCCTCATCCACAGGACCCGAGCAGAGTCAGTTAACACTGTCTTCCAGGTTAGTGGCCCTAGCTCGCCACGCCCACTGGCAGCAGGCGGTCGTATTCCTTCTTGACCACCTCATAGCACTCGCACGTGCGGCGCTCCAGCCCTGGGCGGTCCAGCACGTTGATGTGCCCGCGCGCATAGCTGATGAGGCCCGACCGCTGCAGTTTGAGTGCCGCCTCGGTCACGCCCTCGCGCCGCACGCCCAGCATGTTGGCGATCAGCTCTTGCGTCATGATCAACTGGCTGCTGGGTAGGCGGTCCAGGCTCAGCAGCAGCCAGCGGCACAGTTGCTGATCCAGCGAGTGGTGACGGTTGCACACGGCGGTTTGCGCCATCTGGGTGATCAATGCCTGGGTGTAGCGTAGCAACAGGTGCATGACCGGGCCTGCATGTTCAAACTCGGCCTTGATGACGTCCGCACGCAGCCGAAAACCCGCCCCCGCACTCTGCACCACCGCACGGCTGGGCGTGGTTCCACCGCCCATGAAGATCGATATGCCTACCAAGCCCTCGAAGCCCACCACCGCGATCTCCGCCGACGCGCCATCCTCCAGCACATAGAGCAGCGACACGATGGCGCTCGTGGGGAAGTACACGTACGGCATGGCCGCGCCCGACTCGTACAGCACCTGCCCCAACGCCAGCTCCACAGGTTCCAGCAATGGCAGCCAGCGCTGCAGTTCTGGGTCGGGCAAGGCTGCCAGTAGCTGGTTTTGAAGGGGGATATTGGAGCGTTTGATGGTGGCACCTTGGTGTATCGCGGTGCTGGGCACTGGCGGCCCTGCCTGCCGCCTGGGCATGCCTCAAGTTTGTTGCAGCGCGCCGAACAAGGTCTGTACGGTATCGCACATACACACATTTACCAAATGACTGATTGCAGGGTGCGCTAGGAGTCCACACAAGATGCACTCAGCCCAGCGCTCAGCTCAGGCAGTGGAATAACAAAACACTGGCGATCAGATCCCTCGCTCCAGTGCAGTCGCTGGCCAACCTGCAACCATCGGGCATCCGGTGGGACGTTCGACGGCAAGACCGCTGTGGCTCCTGTGGCAACGCGCAGCAGTACAAACCTCAGCGTGCGCCCGCCACGCACCAGGGTCAATTCGGCACCAGGCCAGTGCGATGGTAGGCAAGGCGTGAAGAACAGTTCTTTCGCGCCCATCTGCAATCCCACGATGGATTCCACTGCCGCCCGATGCAGCCAGCCCGCCGCGCCTGTGTACCAGCTCCAGCCGCCGCGCCCCACATAGGGCGGCTGGCTATAGATGTCGGCCGCCATCACATAGGGCTCGACGGCATACACCGGCCCCCAAACGGGGTGCCGGGCCCGGTGCGCCGGACTAAGGTAGGTGAAATAGCGGTAAGGCGTGTCGAACGCACCTGGGTGCTCAGGCTCCTGCAGGGCCAGTTCTGCGGCGGCCATCAGCGCCCACACGCCGCCATGGGCATACTGCCCGCCGTTCTCGCGCACGCCGGGCGGGTAGGCCTGGATGTAGCCCGCGCTGGGTGATGCATGGCGCAGCGGGGGGGCCAGCAGCTGGATCAACCCCGCTGAAGCGTTGACCAGGAGCGTCTCGACGGCGGCCATCGCACCGCGCTGCCGCTCCAGCGTTGCAACGCCCGAGAGCACCGCCCACGCCTGGGCGATCAGGTCAATGCGGCCCTCGTCCCGCGTGTGGCTGCCCAGGGCCGTGCCGTCGTCAAAAAAAGCGCGCTGGTACCAGTCGCCGCCCCACGCCTGGTTTTGCAATGCAGCGCGCCAGCCGGTCAATGCGGCGTCCCAGCGCTGCACTCGTTCCAGGTCGCCCTGATCGCGGGCCAGCGGAAGCCAGTCGGTGACGATGGCGCACAAAAACCACGCCAGCCACACCGATTCGCCGCGCCCGCCGTCGCCCACGCGGTTCATGCCGTCGTTCCAGTCGCCGCCGCCCATGAGCGGCAGGCCGTGCGTGCCGGTGCGCAAGCTGCGGTCTATGGTGCGGGCGGCATGCTCGTACACACTCGCCGTGGTGGTACTGGCGCTGGGGGATTCGTAGATGTCCTCAGCGCCCTCAGGAATGGCGGAGCCTTCAAGGAACGCCACCTGCTCCTCCAGCAAACTTTGGTCGGCGGTGCGCTCCAGATACTGCGCGCAGGCAAAAGGCAGCCACAGCAGGTCGTCCGAGAAATGCGTGCGCACCCCTGCCCCGCCCGGTGTGTGCCACCAGTGCTGCACATCGCCTGCTTCAAACTGGCGCGACGCGCACAGCACGATCTGCTCGCGCAAGGTGCCCGGCTGCGCCCAGGCCAGCGCCATGGCATCCTGCAACTGGTCGCGGTAGCCCGTGGCACCACCCGCCTGGTAAAAGCCCGCCTTGGCATACAGGCGCGACGACACCGTCTGGTACAGCAGCCAGCGGTTGACCAGCACATCGAACAGTGGATCGGGCGTGGCCACCTGCGTCGCGCCCAGCAGCAGGTTCCACCGGTCGAGGGTGGCCTCCTCCCGCATGCGGGCCGCCACGGCTATGGCCTCGGCGCCCAGCGTGCGTGCCGCGGCCTCAGTGGGCGCATAGCCCATCAGGTAAACGCGCTCAAACGCCGCCCCCGCCCGCAAGGTCACCAAACGCGACAGCGCTGCACAAGGGTCCAGCCCAAACCCACTGCGCTGCCCCAGTTGCAGGGGCACCACCAGATCTCCCTGCGCGTCGAAGAACTCGCGGCGGTCGCAAGTCCAGTCCAGGCTGTCATTCGCACGGTCATCCGTGCCCGGCCCAGCCGACGCCTCGCAGAAAAAGGCTGTGCCCCCGCCAAAGCCCGCAGCCACCTCGGTCTGCGTGCACAACAGGCCCAGCAAGCGGCCATCGGGCAGTGGCGCAAAACACGGTGCGGTGGACAACGTGGCACGGTCGCCGCGCTTTTCGCCCATCATCCACTCCACCATGCCCACCAAGCGCAAGTGCTCGCGCCGGTTGCCCAGGTTGCGCACCTGCACAAACACCTGCTTGATGGCGGTGACGGGGTCCACACACCAGCGCACCTCCACCTCCAGCGCGCCTCTGCGGTGGCGGATGGTGGTGGTGCCCTGGGCGTGCTCTACGCGGTACACCACGTCGGCAGCGCCCCAGGCCGACGGCGTCAGGCTCCATACCTCACGCGTGCGGCGGTCCTGCAGCAGCAGCCATTCGGCGGGCAGGTCAGCCACCGGGTCGTTCGACCACGCGGTGAGTTGGTTCAGGCGGCTGTTGAGCGCCCAGGTATTGCCTGCGCCGCTCTCCGACACCATGGTCCCGAGCTGCGCATTGGCCAGCACATTGACCCAGGGGTTGGCGGGCCGCAGCGCTGCCGACACATCAAACCCGAAGGTCCCTGTGACCGGAGCAAAGCCACCCACCGGCGCGGGCACCCACGTGCTGCCCTGGTGCGTGGGCACTTCGTCCGTGGCACCGCCACGCCAGGGGCTGGCCATGGACACGCCATGGGCGGCCACCCAGGCCTTCACCTGGTGCATGAGGGCATGGCCATCGGCCTGCAGGGTGATGCGGGCCAGGCTCGCCAACGTGCCCAGCTGCTGCGCCGACAGCTCATCAATCCGCAACACCTGCAGGCTGGTCACTGCCGGGCCGGTATGCGTGACCAGGTCGGCATCGTGGTGCTCGCGCAGCAGCATCAGCTCGCGCTGCAGGGGCATGTGGTACGAGTGCGATTCACTGCTGAGCACCACCAGGTCGCAGGCCACACCGCCATGCGCCCATTCGCGCAGCGCCTGGGCCAGCGTGCGCAGCAGGCCCATGCCCTGGGGCGATCCGGCCATCACCAGCACGATGGGCCGGTCGCCCGACAGGCCCAGTTGCCACAACACACGGCGGTCGCACACACGGTGGGCGGCCTGGGCCTCGGTCAGCGCACCCAGGTGGGTGCTGTGGACCTTGGGCAGTGTGAAAACCAGCGCCGTGGTCAGTGCCTGCAGCGCGGGCAGGTAGTCGCGGTGCGGGCGGTGCGACGCCCACTGGATGCTGGCCAGCGTGGCCGACATGGCCGAAGCGCGCTCCAGATAGGTGGGCTGGCGGTACTTGTCGATGATGGCCAGCAGCGTGGCCGGGTCTTGCGATGCCGCCGTAGCAAAAGTGACGCAGGCCTGCGCACCAGGCGCAATGCGCAGCATCACGCTCAGCGCCGCCACAGGGTCCAGGCCTGTGTCGAGCGATGCAGGCACTTCGGGCACACGGTTGAGCAAGGCCAGCGGCTGGCTGGGCGTGTGGTTGCGCCCCAGCCAGAGCTGCCGGTCGGTCTGGCAGCGCAGGCCCAGCACGTGCCCTTGGGTATCTGCGACAAAGTGGGCGGCCTGTAGCGTGGTCTCGGTCTGTAGGCGGGGCGTTCGGATAAACCGCAGCGCCTGCTGCGCGGGCAGCCAGTCGGCCGCGATGAAGAGGTTGGAGAACGCGGGGTGCGCCTCGTCGGCCGCGTGGGTGGCCAGGGTGATGTCCACGGCCGAGATCAGCTCCAGCTCGATCACATCGTCACCCAGGTTGCTCACCACCACCTTGCGCAGTTCGATGTCGTCTTCCGGGCTCACCCATACGGTGGTGTGCACGCGCAGCCCCGGCCACAGTGCGTCAAAACACACGCGGTCGGTGTGGAAGATGCTGCCATACACCGCACGCGCATCGGGCGCGGGGTGACTGGTGACGGATACGGGCACGCTGGATCCCATCTGCCGCACATACAGAAAACTGCCGTGCGCATCGCGCAGCGCATCGTCGCGCCAGCGGGTGATGCCCGTCTGGTGCCAGCGGCTCCACCCTGCCCCGTTGGCGCGCAGGGTGACGCTGTAGCGCCCGTTGCCCAGCAGGTGTGTCGGCTCCAGCGCGTGGGCACCCGGGGTGACAGAGCGCACATGGTCCGGCGTTTTTTGCTGGCGCGCATGCAGCGGCAGGCGCGGCGGTGTGGCCTGCAAGGCGGGCAGCTCGCGCGGTGCGCGCTCCTGCAGCAGCGGCAGCAAGGCTTCGATGCGGGCATGCGACGTGCCCCAGCGCTGCGCAACGCCACCCAGCAACACGTTGGCCAGCGCCACAATGGTCATGCCCTGGTGGTGGGCCATGTAGGTGCTGACCAGCGTGAGCAGCTCGCCATGGGTCTGGCGTTCGGGCGTGAAGTCCAGCGCCTCGTAAAAGCCGTAGCGCCCACGCGCCGACAGTGCGGCCAGCGTGCGGAAGTTGGCGCAGGCTGCACGGGCATCCACCTGCGTAGCCAGCGCCGTGGCATAGGGGGCAATCACCAGCTCACCCACGGGCGTGCGGCGCAAGGCCAGGCGGGGCACGCCTTGCGGAGCGTATTGGTAGGCCAGCGTGTGGTCGCGCCCGGCATAGGCGCATTCGGAAATGCCCCAGGGCATGTTTTTGCCCAAACCCTGTACCAACGCCACCTGCTCACGCAGGGCCGACCGCCCTGCCTCGCCCAGCGCGCTGTGATACGGCTCTGCCATGACCAGAGAGGGCATGAGGTACTCGAACATCGAGCCCGACCACGAGCGCAGCACCGCGTGGTGGCCGTTCGCAAAAAACGGGCGCCCGAGGGACGCCCAGTGCTTGACGGGCAAGTCGCCCTTGGCCACGGCCAGCAAGCTGGTAGTGCGCGACTCGGACGCGAGCAGGTCATAAAACGAGGTGTCCAGCTGCTGCTCGTCCACCCGATAGCCAATGTGCAACAGGTGCCGACGGGGGTGGTACAGAAACCGGAAGTCGGCCTGCCAGGCCAGGGCGTCCAGCGCATCGGCCAAGGCTGTGAGGCGCCGCGTAGCATCGGGCGCGCCGCCACTGTTTGCGGCCTGCTGGTCACGGTCCACCGACTGCAGTGTGGCCAGGTGGTCGGTCAGCAGCCACAGCAGTTCGTCCTGCGGCGTGGGCGGGCTGTGCACGATGGCTGGGTGGCGTGGCTGGGCCATGCTGCGCAGCTCGTCCTGCGCCTGCGCCAGCAGCGCGCGAAACGCCGTGGCCTCCGGCTGATGGGCCGGGTCCGGCAGACGCATTCCCAGCAGACGGCTCAAGGCGGACGAGGGCTGCATCCCACGCAAGCCCGGGTGGTGGACGCCCAGCCGGGGCTGCAACCGCGCCAGCGAGGTGCGGATGGCCTGCGTACCCGCCAGCGGTGACAGTGGCTGCGCCGCCAGCGCGCTGCAGGCCTGCGCCACGGCCACCAGGTGCGCGCAGAGATTGCCGCTGTCCACAGTGGACACATAGCGCGGGTGCAGGGGCTGCAGGGTTTCGGTGTCGTACCAGTTCAGGAAGTGGCCCCGGTGCCGCTCCATGGCTTGCAGGGTCACGAGGGTGGCTTCGAGCCGGTCGAGCAGCTCCAGCGTGCCGATCCAGCCGAACTGGCGCGCGCAATTGGCGCTCAGCAGGTACAGCCCGATGTTGGTGGGCGAGGTACGGTGCGCCACCATTTCATACGGGGCGGTCTGCAGGTTGTCGGGCGGCAGGTGGTGGTTGTGGGCGTCTACACAGCGCTCGAACAAACGCCAGGTGTCGCGCGCCACGCCGTGCAACAGGTCCTGGTCTTGTGCCGACAACGCGGGATGGCCCTGGCCGGACGGAGCCCGGTTGGCCAGCCACACCAGCACCGGCGACAGCGCCCACAGCGCCAGCAGCGGTCCCACCAAGGCCCAGGGCGCCAAGGTGTGCAGGGAGCCCCCGGACCACAGCGCCACGCCACAGCCCAGCGCCAGCAAGGGTGCCGCCTTGTGTCTGCGCAGCGTGGCCGCCAGGCCTGTGATCAGGGTGTTCTGCGCAGCCTCGGCCGTGGTCCACTCCAGCAGGTGCCAGCGGCTCACGGCCTGCCGGTGCACGGTGCGCACCACGGCATCGCCCAGCAGCAGCGCTTGCTGCGGCAGCAGGGCCAGGTGCCACACACCACTGGCCAGGGCCCTCAACAGGTCGCCCGATGCTTCGTGCACAAAACGCATGCCGACCAGCCCAAAACGGCTGGGCACCCAGCCCGCCAGCGCCCCCATCAAGGGCGCAGCCACATAGGCCGCCACCACCAGCGCCAGCGTGCTGGCCAAAGGCAGGCCCAGCCCCGCCAGGGCCAGCACCACCAGCACCAGCGATGCAGGCGCCACGAGCGAGCGGCGCAGGTTGTCCAGCAGCTTCCAGCGGTTGACGGGCGATAAGCCCCAGCGCTGGGCCTGGGCCAGAAAGGGCCACAGCTGCCAGTCGCCCCGCGTCCAGCGGTGCAGGCGGGCGGCGGCGGTGTCGCTGTGTTCGGGCTCCGCCTCCACCAGCGTCACATCGCTGACCACGGCGCAGCGTGCCAGCGCACCTTCGAGCAGGTCGTGGCTCAGCACCTGGTCGGCGGGCAGGCGCCCGCCCAGCACGGCGTGCACGGTGGCCACATGCAGCAGGCCCTTGCCGGTGAAGCTGCCTTCGGCAAAAAAATCCTGGTAGACGTCGGACGTCATGGCGCTGTACGGGTCCAGCCCCTGCTGGCCCGCAAACAGCCATTGCCACAACGAGGTGCTGGCAGAGGTGGGCAGTGGCGCCAGCACCCGGGGCTGCAGGATGCCGTAGCCCTGCACCACGCGCTGGCCTGTGGCATCGAGGCGGGGCTGGTTCTCGGGGTGCTCAGCCACCCCCACCAGGCTGCGCAGGCGGCCCGGGGGCAGCTGCGTATCGCTGTCGAGCGTGAGCACATAGCGGGTGTGGGGCGCCAGGCGCGAGAGTTCGTCCAGGTCCAGGAAAGCGCCCTGCCCGCCAGTGGCGAGTGCCGCCACCAGCTGTTCGAGCTTGCCGCGCTTGCGCTCCCAGCCGATCCACTGCTGCTGCGTGGGGCTGTAGGTGCGCGTGCGGTGCAGCAGCAAAAACCGCGGGGCACCACCCGTGGTGGGCGGGTGCTGCGCATTCAGCGCCTGCATCAATCCCTGGGCATGGGCCAGCAGCGCGCCATCTTCGGGCAGGTCTTGCACATCGGCATCCACACCGTCGGTCAGCAGCGCAAACTGCGCACAGGGCTCGGGGTTGGCCAGGTAATGCAGGTGCAGGCGGTGCACCAGCCGTTCGATGGTGCCGGTGCTGCTGAGCAGGGCCGGGATCGCCACCAGCACCCGTGCCGACGCCGGAATGCCCGCTGGCAGCAGGTAGCGGGGCATGTAGGTCGGCCGGACGGATTCGCCAATGAGCCGGTTGACCACGGCCACCACGATCTCGGACACGGGCAGCAGCAACAAGACGGCGACCAGCGCCAGGCCCGCAAGATGGGCTGCGCTGGTATCGGGCCCCGCCTGCACACCCCACAGGGGCGCCATCAGCCAGGCCAGCAAACCGAGCGAGCCCAGCAGCAAGGCGCCCAGGTACAGCGGCACACGCGACAGGCCCACCGCAGACCGCCACAGGGCCACCGCGTCGGTGGCATGTCGGCGCACACCCAGGGCATGCTCCAGCTGGCTGCGCCCGGCGCCTTGCAGCCAATAGCCTGCCAACGCCTTCGCACCTTCAGGCTCATCCTGAGGTTTGCCGTGGCCGCCCGACATCAGCACCAGCAGCGCCTGCGCCACGGCGGCCTCGCCCTGCCCGCTGCGGGCCGACAGGTTTTCAATGCCGTGCAAGGTGGTGTTGCGCGTGGACTCGTCTTCAGCCGCGAACACGGGCGACTGCAGCATGGCGCGCAGCACCAAGCTGGTCTGGCTGATGATGTCGGACCAGTCGGCCGCGCCCACCCGCCGCAGTGCCGTGACGGCATTGCCCATGCTCAGCTGGTCGGCGGCCTGGTTGATCTGCTGCTGGGCCTGCAACGCCACCAGGTCGGGCACAGCGGTCAGCAACCACTGCTGTACGGGCGTTGGCGTGCCTGCAGCGGCATGCCCTCCCACCACGCCGCGCCCCATCATCGACTGCGCCAGGTGGGCCTGGAACACCAGTGCCACGCCGCGCTGCTCCATGGCTGCGCAGGCGGCATCCAGCGTCAATACGTTGAGGTCCTTGCTGCGGGCGGCGCACAGGCTGGCCAGCTCCTGCGCGGCCTTGTGGCTGGCCAGGCGCTCAGCCAGGCGGCGCAGGTTCTCCACCAGCACCACACGCAGCGTGGTGGGCAACGCCCACAGCTCCCCCTGGCTCAGCTCGCGGGTCTGCTGGTAGGCATTGAGGTAATGCACCAGCAGCGATTCATCAAACGCGCTGTCGGTGTGGGCCACAAACGACCACGCCACACCGTACACACGCGGCAGGCCCACCAGCGGGGCGTCTTTGAGCACCGGCAGCGAGCGGTAGTAACGCGGTGGCAGCCCGGCCCGGATCTCCTTGAGCTGGCTTTCGATCAGATGGAAGTTGTCAAACAGCCATTCAGCGGCGGGGCTGATGGCATGCTCGTCATGTGGTGCATCGAACAGGTAGCGGTATGCGGCCCGCAGCGCGCGTATGTTGCTCTGCAGGCGTGGGTAAAAGGTGGTGCGGCCAAACGGTGCCTTGCCTGCGTCGTGGGACGCGCCCAGGTGCCTGCCATGCTCTTCGAAGCGGGCCACGCCAAACACTTCGGCCCGCAAGGGGTCCAGCACCAGGCCTGCCCGGGCATCGAGCATGCGGTCCAGCGCAGAAGGAACCCAGGGCCATGGTGTGCGTAAGCCCATGCGTGCGCCCCCTATCGCACCAGCGATACGGCCCCCACCAGCAACGTGATCAAGAGCGCAACGGTCACCACATGTTCGGCCACCAGGGTCTGCAGCCATGCGGCACCAGCGAGCAACTGGTCCAGCGGCCCGCGCAAGGCGCCGCAGTGCGCCAAGTGTTCACCCAGGTGGGAAAGCTCCAGCAGCGATACGTCTGCCGGCTGCCCGACGCACGAAGTGTCCCACGCAGAGGCAAGGGTGGATGGATGGGACATAGGCAGCTCCTGGAACACAAGTGAATGGCGCCACCGCGTTGCGGCAGCGCTCCGATCCTCTTGTACAAGGGGCTGGGGCCGCGAGTCTGTACGCTGTCGAACAGACCACCAGAGAGGCCTTTTTCAGGCCAAAGGCAATCCACCAAGAACCGAAACGATCTGTTACCAATCAAACAGCGATGGTGTTCCACCCGGGCACGCGCCTTCAATCTGCAGCATGCGCAGCTTGGTCAGCGCGCCGCCTCCGGCCGAAAAGCCGCCCGGCCGGCCATTGGCCGCCAGGATGCGGTGGCAAGGCACCACGGGAGCAAACGGGTTGTGGCCCAGCGCCTGACCCACGGCGCGGGCCGCGCCGGGTTCGCCCAGTGCTGCGGCCATTTCGCCATAGGTCATGGTCTTGCCAGGCGGGATGCGACGGGCCAGTTCGTAAACGCGGGCGTTGAAGGGAGGCACGGTGTCGAGGGCCAGGGGCACGTCGCACAGGTCGTCGTGTGCCCCCTGCAGCAGGGTCGCCACGCGCGCAGCCCACGCTGCCGCCGGGGGTGGCATCGTGCATTCGGCCAGTTGTGGAAACCGCCGCTGCATACGGGCGCGCGTCTGGGCCTCGCCCGCGTCCTCGGGCAGTTGCACGCCCACCAGCAGCGCCCCGTGCCAGGCCATGCCGCAGTGGCCGATGGCCGTGGGGAACAGGGCGTAGCCACTGGCGACGCCCTGCTCTCCAAGGGGGGTGAGGGCCTGCGCAGACATACGTTACATATTTGATAGCAACAAGGCCATACGGATAGCGCGAAGAGGGCCTATTCAGCCCTCAAAGCTGCACGCAGCTGCGCGCCCACCTCGGGCTTGCCTGCAAACGGGTCGGTGGGGTTGCGGCCCAGCATGACATCTTCCATGCGCGTCTGCACCGAAGCAATGGCCTTGGGATGGCTGTAGATGTAGAACTGGCCCTGGGCTGCGGCGTCGAACACCTTCTGCGCCACCTCGGCGGCCGTCACCTTGCCGCTGCCCACGGCCTTGTCGCTCATGGCCTGGTCAATGAGCTGGCTCTTGGTGGGCTTGGCGGCAGCCATTTCCTGCGGGCGGTTGCGGTGGCTCTGGCTAATGCCGGTGGGCACAAAGAAGGGGCACAACACGCTGGCCGTGACTTGGTCTGTGACCAGCGACAAGTCCTGGTGCAGTGTTTCGGACAGCGCCACCACGGCGTGCTTGCTCACGTTGTAGATGCCCATGTTGGGCGCATTGAGCAGCCCGGCCATGCTGGCGGTGTTGATGATGTGGCCGCGCCAGGCCGGGTCTGCCTTGGCCGCTGCCAGCATCATGGGCGTGAACAGGCGCACGCCGTGCACCACGCCCCACAGGTTCACACCCAGCACCCATTCCCAGTCCTTGACCGAGTTCTCCCACACCAGGCCGCCCGCGCCCACGCCCGCGTTGTTGAACACCAGGTGCGGCGCGCCAAAGCGCTGCAGCACGTCGGCCGCCAGCTGTTCCATCTGCGCAGAGTTCGATACATCCACCTTGCGCGCCAGCACCTGCACGCCTGCGGCCTGCGCCTCGGCGGCAGCGGCGTCGAGTGCGTCCCGCTGCACATCGACCAGCACCAGGTTCATGCCCAGCCGCGCGCCGATGCGCGCGCATTCGAGGCCGAAGCCGGAGCCTGCGCCGGTGAGAACGGCGGTCTTGCCCGCGAAGTTGTCGATCATGGTTTTGTCTCCTTGAAGTGGTGTGTGGTGTTGTGGGAGGGTCAGCGACAGGGCATGGGTCGGTTCATCCGTACGGTCTCCGAGTCATCCATCGCCCCACCGTTCGCCCTGAGCTTGTCGAAGGGTGCGCGCGAGGGTTGCCCCGGCTTCGACAGGCTCAGCCCGAACGGGTGTGGGTGTGAGGTGGCCGGGAAGGCGTGGACTGACAGCAAGCAACCCGCCAAGCCTTTCGCGCAGCGCCGCCGTCAGGCCTTCACAACCCGCAGCACATACCCGATGCGCGGGAAATGCACATGCACAGTGCCTGCACGCGGGTCGGTGCGACGCAGGGTGTAACGGGTGCGGGTGGCGGCGATGAGTTCGCCCTCGGTGGGTTCGGTGCCAAAGCTCTCTGCGGCAATGGCCACCTGGCTGCCCAGCGGGATGCCGTGCTCGTCCTGGAACAGGTCGTCCATCAGGGGCAGAGGGTCCATGCCCGCAGCCACGGTGACGGCGTCTTGCGCGCTGAACTTTTCCATGCGGCCATGGCCCAGGGCGGCCATGCGGTCCATCCACTCCAGCACGGCGGGCGTGGCGGCAAAGATGTCGGCCATCACCGGCACGCACTGGCGCGTGAACCACAGCGGGTGATAGGCGGCAAAGTCGGCCAGGCAGGGCTCGGCGCCGAACAGAAAGTCGTGCTCTTCGGCCATGTGGGCGATGCGGCGCAGGTAGGAGCGGTAGGCGGCGGTGGCGTCGGCCGGGCGCAGGCGCTGCATGCCCGCGCTCATCTCGCGGCGGTCCTCGCCAAAGGCCTGCGCGGCCTGGGGCGGCAAGTTGGCAAACATCATCGCTGCGCCCTTGGGCTGCAGGTTGTAGGCCATGGCCGCCCAGAACAGCGTGGTGTCGGCCCACTGCGCAAACACGCGCGACACGCCCTTGAGGTGCGGTGGGTAGAGCACCGGCTCGGGCTGCTCGTGCTCCAGCACATCGCAGATCAAGGCGGAGTCGCAATAGATGTCAGCACCGATCTGCAAGAACGGCGTCTTGCGGTAGCCACCCGTGAGCGCCACCACATCGGGCTTGGGCATGATGCTGGGGATGATCACGGACTTCCAGGCCAGCTGCTTGTAGCCCAGCGCGAGCCGTATTTTTTCGGAGAACGGGGACGAGGGGTAGTGGTGCAGGATCAGGTGGGACATGGGGTTCTCCGCAAAATTCTGTGGGGTGAGTCAGGCCGGAAGTGCGCGGGCCAGGATGGCGTCCAGGTCCACGCCCGCACCGAGCGTGCCAAAGCTATAGCCCCAGTCGCCACCCAGGCGCGAATCGCAGAACGCGCTGAACACGACGCTGGGCGCGCTGCGGTACAGCAGCGCGGCCTGCACGGCCAGGGCCACGTCCTGCGCCAGGCGGCGGGCCTCGGCCTCGGTGGTCATCGCGTCCACGCGCAGGGGCAGCGCGCTGGCCAGGCGGTCGAGCGCCGGGTGGGCGCCACGCGCGGGGGCCAGTTCGTCGGCCAGGGCCGCGGCGGTGTCGGCACGGCGCACGGCGCGCAGCAGGTCGAGCGCCATGATGTTGCCCGCGCCTTCCCAGATGGAGTTGAGCGGCATCTCGCGGTAGATGCGGGCCATGGTGCCTTCACCGCCCTCTTCCACATAGCCGTTGCCGCCCAGGCATTCCATGGCTTCTTGCGCAAACACGCTGCCGCGCTTGCACACCCAGAACTTGGCCACGGGCGTGAGCAGGCGGGCCATGACGGCCTCGTGCTCGCTGATGGCCTTCTTGTCGAAGGCGCTGGCCAGGCGTATGGACAGCGCGGTGGCGGCCTCGCTCTCCAGCGCCAGGTCGGCCAGCACGTTGCGCATGAGGGGTTGCTCGATGAGCTTCTTGCCAAAGGCCGAGCGCTGTCGCGTGTGGTGCAGCGCGATGGTCAGCGCCTGGCGCATGAGGCCGCTGGTGCCCAGGGCGCAGTCCAGCCGCGTCATGGTGCCCATCTCCAGGATCTGCGCCACGCCGCGGCCCTCTTCGCCCACGCGCCAGGCCATCGCGCCGAGGAACTCGACCTCGGAACTGGCGTTGGCGTGGTTGCCCAGCTTGTCTTTGAGGCGCTGGATGCGGAGGGTGTTGACAGTGCCTTCACCCTGTCCTTCGCCGTCGGGCAGCACGCGCGGCAGGAAGAAGCAGGTGAGCCCGCCGGGCGCCTGCGCCAGAATCAGGAAGGCATCGCACATGGGCGCCGAGAAAAACCATTTGTGACCGGTGATGCGATAGCGCGGGCCCCAGGCATCCTCGCCATCGGCCACCGCCTGCGTGGTGTTGGCGCGCACGTCCGATCCGCCCTGCTTCTCGGTCATGCCCATGCCCATGGTGAGCGCGGATTTTTGCGAGAACAGTGCCAGGCGCGGGTCGTATTGCGTGCTCGCCAAACCCTTGCTCCAGTCCGCCCATACCGCTGAATTACCTCGCAATGCTGGCGTGACGGCGTAGCTCATCGACACGGGGCACAGCACCGAAGGCTCTGCCTCGGTGAACAGCATGAAGCCTGCGGCCCGCTCGATGTGCGCGTGGCCCGTGTCCTGGCGCGACCACGGCGTGGCATGCAGGCCGTGGCGCAGCGCGGCGCCAATCAGCGCGTGGTAGCTGGGGTGGAACTCCACCACATCCGTGCGGTGGCCGAAGCGGTCGTGTGTGCGCAGCTGGGGCTTGTAGGTGTTGGCGAGGCGCGCATTGGCCTGCATCTCTGCCGAGCCCATTTCCGCGCCCAGCGCCGTCAGGCCCGCCAGCGGCAGGCTGGGGGCATGCAGTCGCAGCGCGTCCTGCAGCGGCTGGTTGGTGGTGAACAGGTTCACATCGGCCCAGGGCGTGCTCTGGTTGAACACCTCATGGGTGGCGGCAAGGCTGGCAGCGGTCATGGCGGCTCCTCAGGCGGCGGGGTGGTCACCCCGTCTCAGCATTTCGACGTGGGGGATGTCGTCTTCCAGGTATTCGTCGGACACGGCTTCAAAGCCCAGGCTGCCGTAAAAGCCCTGCAGGTGCGCCTGCGCGCTGATGCGAATGCCCCGGCCGGGCCAGGTCTGGCTGCAGCGCGCAATGCCTTCCGCCATCAGCGCCCTGCCCGTGCCGTTGCCGCGCGCTTCCTTGGCGGTCACCACGCGGCCGATGGAGGGCTCGGGGTAGTTCACGCCCGGGTCTGCCACGCGCAGGCAGGCTTGCAGCACGCCCGCCTCGTCGTAGCCCAGCAGGTGGTGGGACTGCTTGTCTGCCCTGTCCGGGTCCTGGTAGGGGCCCTGCTCCAGGATGAAGACCTTGCAGCGCAACGCCAGCGCGTCGTGCAGAGCGTGCACGCCCAGGTCGTCGAAGCGGGCCCAAAGCCAACGCAGCGTCATCAGATCAGCTTCACCAGTTGCTTGCCGAAGTTCTTGCCCTTGAGCAAGCCCAGGAAGGCTTCGGGCGCGGCGGCAATGCCGTGGGCAATGGTCTCGCGCGGGCGCAGCTTGCCGGTGCCCACCAGGGTGCCCAGCTCCTTGAGCGCCTCGGGCCAGACTTCCATGTGCTCGCTCACGATGAAACCTTCAACCTTCATGCGGTTGATGAGCATGAGCGCGGGGTTGGCCATGGGCAGGGGCGCGCCGTCGTAGCCTGCAATCATCCCGCACAAGGCCACGCGGCTGAAGGCGTTCATGCGCAGCATCACGGCGTCCATGATCCAGCCGCCCACGTTCTCGAAGTAGCCGTCGATGCCGTTGGGGCAGGCTTCCTTGAGTGCCTTGGACATGGCCTTTACATCGCTGTGCTCCTTGTAGTCGATGCAGGCATCAAAGCCCAGCTCGTCCACCGCGTATTTGCACTTGTCAGCACCGCCTGCAATGCCCACCGCGCGGCAGCCGCGCGCCTTGGCCAGGGCGGCAAAGGCGCTGCCCACGGCGCCGGTGGCAGCGCTCACCACCACGGTGTCGCCCGCCTTGGGCGCAATGATCTTGACCAGGCCGTACCAGGCGGTCACGCCCGGCATGCCCACAGCGCCTAGGTAGTGCAACAGCGGCACATGGGTGGTATCGACCTTGCGCAGTGCGCCGGGCTGCTCGGCATTGACCACGCTGTACTCCTGCCAGCCGCCCATGCCCACCACCTTGTCGCCCACGGCGTACTTGGGGTGGTTGCTTTCGGCCACCTCGCCCACAGTGCCGCCGATCATGACTTCGCCCAGCGCCTGCGATGCGGCGTAGCTCTTGCTCTCGTTCATGCGGCCGCGCATGTACGGGTCCAGGCTCAGGAAGTGGTGGCGCACCAGCACTTCGCCGTCCTTGAGTTCGGGGGTGTCCACCGCCACCAGCTTGAAGTTGCTGGCCACGGCCTCGCCGTGGGGGCGGTTGTCGAGAACGATTTGTTGGTTGCGTGGCATGAGAGGCTCTTTCAGTGTGAAATCACTATCAATTTAATAGCTACAAGCGCTTATCTATTGCGCGGAAACGGCCATTTTTATTCAAAATTTTGGGTTCAATCGGTGGAAATCACCTTGAGCCCATTGGTGCTGCGGTTGTCCACCGGCAGGCGCCGCACATACTTGAACGTACCGGTGGCATGGCTGCAGATGCGGCCCTGCGCGTCGTACACCGTGCCCTCGGTAAACGCCATGGTGGCCGTGCGGTGGATGAGCCGCCCCTTGGCCACCAGCGGCCCGCGCGCGGGCTGCATGAAGCTGGTCTTCATCTCGATGGTGACCACGCCCATGTCCGGCGTCTCGCTGCGCGCAGCTGTGGCCATGGTCACATCCAGCAGCGTCATCGACGCGCCACCATGCGTCACGTCAAACGAGTTGAGGTGCTCGGGCTTGGCCTCGTAGCGCAGCTCGGATTCACCGCCTTCCATGCGGTGCAACGTGAAGCCGAGGTGGCTGACAAAGGGGATTTCGACACCAAAACTTTTCACGGCATGTCCTCAATAGACGAACTAAAAAACTGGCACGGCCCAAGCCAGCGACCGCCGCGCAAGGGCCACCCCGCCGCGGTGGCGGTGTCCCCCTTCCCGGCGAAGCCGAGAGAAGGGGGAAGGCGCAAAGCGCCTCAGGGGGATGATCACCCTCCCGTGACGATGCTCACGCCCCCATCCACCGCGAGCCACTGGCCGGTGATGTGCTTGCCTGCATCCGAAGCGTACAACGCGCACAGGCCCTTCAAATCTTCGTCGTCGCCCAGTCGGCCCAGCGGGGCGTGCGCAGCCAGCGCTTCCTCGCCCATGGCCTTCAGAGTGCCCACCGTCATCTTGCTCGGGAAGAAACCCGGGCAGATCGCATTGACGCGGATGTTGTACGCGCCCCATTCGGCAGCCAGGGCGCGCGTGAAGTTGATCACCGCGCCCTTGGAGGTGTTGTAGGCAATGGTGTTCATGCCCTTGGGGTTGCCGCCCAGGCCCGCGATGGACGCCACGTTGATGATGCTGCCGCTGCGGCGGCCAATCATGCTGTGCTTGGCGATGTGCTGGCTGAGGATGAAGTAGCCGCGCACGTTCAGGTTCATCACCTTGTCCCAGGCGTCCACCGGGTGGTCTTCGGCGGGCGCGCCCCATGCGGCACCGGCGTTGTTGATGAGGATGTCCACATGGCCCAGGCGCTCCAGGGTTTCGTCGGCCAGGCGGCGGATGTCGGTCTCGTTGGCGCAGTCGGCAGCGATCCAGCGGGCATCGATGCCTGCGGCCTGCAGCTCGGCGGTGGCTTCTTCCAGATCGGAGGCCTTGCGCGAGCTGAGCATGATCTTGGCGCCTGCTTCGCCCAGCGCGTGCGCCAGTTGCAGGCCCAGGCCGCGCGAGCCGCCGGTCACCAGGGCGGTCTTGCCGGTCAGGTCAAACAGTTGTTGGATAGTGCGTGTCATGGTGTCTCGTCTCCTTGGGTTTATCGGAACATTCTCGGCGCCGATCGTCAACCGGGCCGGTGTTTGCAGCGGCCATTGTGCGGCGCAACGGGGGGCCATTGTGTCGCCCCGGTGTCGGCGGCAGTTCGGCACAGATTCAGCGCCACTTCGGCAGCAAGCTCAGTCTGTTTTCAGGCGCGCGCGCACGGCAATCAGCACCACGCCCACGGCGGCCGCCAGCCCACCGCCCAGCGCCAGGCTCCAGCCCAGGGCAGCGTCGCTGCGCCCGGTGGCCAGGCCCAGCACCAGCGTGAGCAGGCCACCGTAGATCAGCACCCAGATCAGCTTGTGCAGTCGCTGCAATGTATGGGTCGTGACCATGGTCAGAAAGCATCCTCGGGAAAGCTCGCGCAGGTCGCATCGCGCGTGCTGACCACCTGCAGCCAGGCGCCGATCTTGGGCAGCTCGTAGTGGAAGAAATAGCGCATGGACCCCATGCGACCCACGCTGGCAGGCTGCGCCAGTGCGGCGTCATCGGCCAGCGTGGCCAGCGCCAGGTCCAGCCACACCCAGGCCAGCACCGTGTGGCCAAAGGCCTGCATGTAGGGCACGGCATTGGCCAGCGCATCGGCCGGTTGGCCGGTGGCCCAGGCGGCCTTGGTGGCGGCGCCCACTTGCTGCAGCGCCGCGCCCAGCGCATTGGCATGGGCTGCCAGTGCAGGGACCTGGATCGCGCGTTCGATGGTGGCGTTGATGCGCCCGGCCAGCAGCTGCAGGCCACGCCCGCCTTCCATCAGCACCTTGCGCCCCAGCAGGTCCATGGCCTGGATGCCGTGGGTGCCTTCGTGGATCATGTTCAGGCGGTTGTCGCGCCAGTACTGCTCCACCGGAAAATCGCGCGTGTAGCCGTAGCCACCGTGGATCTGGATGGCCAGGCTGTTGGCCTCCAGGCAGAACTCGCTGGGCCAGCTCTTGGCGATGGGGGTGAGCACTTCCAGCAGCAGGCGGGCCTCGTCGGCCGCCGCTGCGTCGCCCGTGTGCTGCTCGTCCACCAGCTTGGCGCAGAACAGGTTGAGCGCCAGCGCGCCTTCGCCATACGACTTCTGGGCCAGCAGCATGCGCTTCACATCCGCGTGTTCGATGATGCGCACCTGGGGCTGGGCAGCGTCCTTGACCACGGCCGCAGCGCCTGCCGCATCCTTGGGGCCCTGCACCGGGCGGCCCTGGGGGCGGTTCTTGGCGTAGTCCAGGCTGGCGTAGTAACCCGCCAGGCCGAGCATGGTGGCGGCCATGCCGATGCCGATGCGCGCCTCGTTCATCATGTGGAACATGCAGTGCAGGCCCTTGCCGGGCTGGCCCACCAGGTAGCCCACGGCACCGGCCTGGCCTTCGACGGGGAACTTGCCTTCGCCAAAGTTGAGCAAGGTGTTGGTGGTGCCGCGCCAGCCCAGCTTGTGGTTCAAGCCCGCCAGCGCCACGTCGTTGCGTACGCCGGTGAGGTTGCCCTCGGCGTCCACCATCTTCTTGGGCACGATGAACAGCGAGATGCCCTTGGTGCCGGGCACCAGCTTGCCGTCCGGCCCGGGGATCTTGGCCAGCACCAGGTGCACGATGTTCTCGGTCAGCTCGTGGTCGCCCGAGCTGATCCACATCTTGTTGCCCGTGAGGCGATAGCGCGGGCCCAGCGGGTCGGATTCGAAACCGGCGCCATCGGGCACGGCGCGCGTGGCCACGTCCGACAGCGACGAGCCCGCCTGCGGCTCCGACAGGCACATGGTGCCCGACCAGCGGCCATTGAATTCATTGAGTGCAAACACCTCTTTCTGCAGCGCCGTGCCGTGCGCCATCAGCAGATTGGCGTTGCCCGAGGTGAGCAGGTTGGAGCCGATGCTGATGGAGGCCACCGCAAAGAAGCTGTTGGCCGCCGCCTCTACCGTGTAGGGCAGCTGCATGCCGCCAATCTCGTAGTCCTGTGCGGCCGACAGCAGGCCGGATTCTGCGTAGGCCTTGCGGGCCTCATAGGTCGCCTGGGGCAGGATCACCTTTTCGCCATCGAAATGCGGCTCTTCGGTGTCTACCGTGCGGTTGAAGGGGGCGTATTTCTCGCGTGCGATGCGCTCGCAGGTGTCGAGCACCGCATCGAAGGTCTCACGCGAATGGTCGGCAAAGCGCGTGCGGGCCGCGAGGGCCTCGGCGCCCAGCCAGTCGTAGAGCAGGAAGTCGAGCGTGGAACGCAAGGTCATGGGGTCTCCTTGTGGTTGGCATGCCCGCGCTCCTCCTGCTCTGCGCAAGGATCAGCGTGCGGGCAGCACGATGTTCTTGAAACACCAGAACTCCATGTCCGAATCGGGCCTGGGCTGGCAGCTGGCCTCTCCCAGCTGCAGGCGCGTGGCACCTGCGGGGAGCGGCGGGAAAGTGATCTTCAGAAACTTGCTGCGGCCGGGTTTGACCACATCCATCTTGACATTGCACAGCGTCAGCCCACCGATGGACTGCTGCTGCAGCACCGTGCCGCTGCCCAGGTCCTTGAGGGTGAACGCATCGGGCGAGCCCGTGGGCTGCGCGCAGGCCTCGAACGCCTCGTTGGTGCTGTTCTTCACCAGCAGCGTGATGCGGGTCTGCTTGGCATCGACCACCACCTCCTGCAGCACCACGTCCGGGTCGGACTCCAGCGGCAGCTGGAGCTTGAAGCTCTGGGCATGGGCACTGCATGCCATGGCAAGTGCGGACAGTGCAGCAAAAAGGCGAAAGGAGGACGTGCGACGCATGGGGGGGTACCGTTGAGGGAAGGAAGGGGGAATGGAGCGTGGACCGGGCACCGCGCTGGCCACCGGTCGCGCCGGATTCTGCCCGCGCAACCGCTGCCCGCAGGCACCGACCGAATTCCACAAGGCAACAATTTGTAGCCTGTTGCCCTTCCACCCTCCCCTCACGGCCCCCGGCCGCAGTCACCTGGCCACCAGGGGCCCCACACACCAAGGGCCGCCCGCGAGCACTTGGCACAGCACACCCCCGGCTTCCACCAGGCAGACCTCGGACGAGGCCCTGCCGGTACGCATGCCGGTGGCGTGCCCGGGTGCCGCCGTGGTCAGAACACCTCGAAGATGCCCGCAGCGCCCATGCCGCCGCCAATGCACATGGTCACGCACACGCGCTTGGCACCACGGCGCTTGCCTTCGATGAGGGCGTGGCCCGTGAGGCGCTGGCCCGACACACCGTAGGGG
>Ga0187845_1000174_pt1 | contig 37127 bp, 29 predicted proteins | sample SpaLakP09_SKY_68_FD_134515 | JGI IMG/M metagenome (GOLD analysis project Ga0187845, IMG submission 134515) | Oligotrophic lake water microbial communities from Sparkling Lake, Wisconsin, USA - SP09_SKY_68 | ecosystem: Environmental > Aquatic > Freshwater > Lake | place: USA: Sparkling Lake... | reverse complement strand
GCTGGTGCTCGCGCATCCGTGGCATTGAGTCCGGCGGCGCGGTGGAGAATCTGCCCACCCACACCTTCCCGACCGATGACGGCGGTGTGGACATGAAGTGCCCGACCGAGATCGCGATCTCGGACCGTCGCGAAGCCGAGCTGTCCAAGAATGGCTTCCTGGCAATGATCCACCGCAAGAACTCCGACTTTGCCGCCTTCATCGGCGCCCAGTCGCTGCAAAAGCCGACCGAATATGACGACCCCGATGCCACCGCCAATGCGGCCCTGGCTGCGCGTCTACCCTATCTGTTTGCCTGCAACCGTTTCGCCCACTACCTGAAGTGCATGGTGCGCGACAAGGTGGGCTCGTTCAAGACCCGCGACGCGATGGAGCGCTGGCTGAACGACTGGATTCTGAATTACGTCGATGGCGACCCCGCCAATTCGACCGAGCAGACCAAGGCGCAAAGACCCTTGGCCGCAGCAGAAGTCGTTGTGGAAGAAGTCGAGGGAGCTCCGGGCTATTACCAGTCCAAGTTCTTCCTCAAACCCCACTACCAGCTCGAAGGCCTCTCGGTTTCGCTTCGTCTGGTTTCCAAGCTGCCTTCGGAGAAATCCTGAGGCACCTTCTTCACTTCCTGAAACCAGTATTGGAGAGTCAGCATGCCAGGTAATGCATTCATCAAGTTCACGGCTGATTCCGGGACCATTCCCGGTGAGTCGCTGCAAAAGGGCCATACCGGCAAGGACGGTTGGATCGAGATCGGCGACTGGAGCTGGGACATCGAGGCCGAGACCAGCTTCCTCAAGGGCACGGGTGCAGCCGTGGGCAAACCCACGCCGGGCACGTTGTCCTTCTCGCACTATTACGACAAATCGTCGCCGGTGATCATGAAGATGATCGTGCAGGGCACGCACTTCAAGACCGCACAGATCGACATGTGCAAACAGACCGGCAGCGGCACGCCGGAGATCTATTTCCAGATGATGGCCGCCGAGGTGTTCATCACCAAGGTCTCCAGCAAGGGCGGCGAAGATGGCACCGTCAATCAAGACATCGAGATGGTCTTCAAATCGGTCAAGTTCGGCTACAAGCGCCAGACCAGTGACGGCAAGCTGGGCGCGACCGTGGAGTTCGCCTGGAACATCGCCGAGATGACCACCGACGCGCCCAAGTGCGCGCTGACCATTTAAGGAGCTGAATCATGCCAGGCAATAGTTTTATCAAGTTCGACGGTGTCAAGGAAGGCGAGTCCTTCCAGAGCAATCGTGACGGCAAGCAGGGCTGGATCGAAATCGGCGACTGGAGTTGGGACATCGAGGCCGAGACCAGCTTCACCAAGGGTGGCGGCGCTGCCGTGGGCAAGCCGACACCGGGCACGCTGTCGTTCTCGCATTTCTACGACCTGTCGTCTCCCGTGATCATGGCCAAGATCGTCGGCGGTCAGCATTTTCCCGTGGTCGTCATCGGCATGCTCAAACAGACCGGTGACAAGGGCGGACTGCCGTCCCAGTACTTCCAGATCAAGATGAAGGAAGTCTTCATCACCAAGGTCTCGAGCAAGGGCGGCGAGGACGGCTCGGTCAACCAGGACGTCGAGATGGTCTTCAAGGAGATCGCCGTCGGTTACAAGCCGCAGAAGAACGACGGCTCACTGGAAGCGCCGACCGACTTCAACTGGAATATCGCGCGGATGAATCTGGCGACCTCCATTCAGAACGACTGGAAGTAAGCCAAGCCTGACGCGGCGCCACCCGGCGTCGCGTACGTGTTTCACCGCCTTTTCGCCGCGCCTCGCGCCGGAGCCCCCGCCCGAAGCGAGCATGGCGAGGTGGTGCAACACGCTCTGCATTTGCCCAGCCCTCGCCGGGCTTCACTCTTTCGTCTGGTAGGTCGCCATGTCCGCAACCATGATCTTCCTGAAGCTCTACGTGGACAACAAGCTCATTGCTGGCGAGGGCACGACGGAAGACTATGCCGGCCAGATCGAGATCGAGTCATTCTCCTGGGGCATGAAGGCCAAGCACACCGAGAAGGGGCGCGACAAGGTCAGTGTGGAAGTGCGGCCCCAAGAGGTCACGCTATCCAAATACTTCGACAAGAGCACCACCAACCTCTGCCTCTTCGCCGAGTCGCGCAAGCCCTTCACCACGGCACGCCTGACCTTTCTCAGCATGGTGCTCAAGACATCCAACCAGAAGCCCAAGCCGGTGATGGAGATGGTGTTTTCCGACGGCTATGTCGAAGAGGTGAAGCTGAATGCCTCAGAGGCGGGCAAGTCCATGGCCTTGAAGGAAGATGTTTCACTGTCGTTTCGCAAGCTCAAGGTGATTTATCACCCGATCGAGCAGCGTCGCGGCGCACGTGGCGCCCCGACCACCTTCGACCTGGAACAGCCGTCAGTGAGTTCCTGACCGCGACCACCGCGCGACTCACAGCCTCCCAACTATTGCCCAGCGAGAAGTCACAGCATGGCAGACAGTGCAAAACTCTTCATGAAGCTGACCGGCACGGGATCGCGCGCAATCGACGGCGAATCCGAGGCCGAAGGCTTCGAGCGCCAGATCGAGATTGACGACTGGACCTGGTCGGTGGCTACCGAGACGGTCAAGAAGGACAAGGGCACCGCGCCCCGCCCCCGGACCAATGACGCCAATCTCGTCGGTGACCGCTTCCAGCCGATTGACCAGGAGGAAACGCGCACCGTACCCTCGGTGTTCTCCTTCAGCAAGCGCATGGACCGCTCCAGCACCGCCTTGATGAGTGCCATGACCTCGGGCGAGTTGCTGTTTGCGGTGATTTCGATGGAGGAATCTTCGCAGGCCGAATTCGAGGTCGAGATCCAGCTCAACCGGGTGCGCGTGATCGACTGCAAGATCGACGGCAAGAACGACAAGGCCAGCGGCGATATCGACGAAAAGTGGGTGTTCGAATACTCGAACATTGCCTTCGACTACCTGCCCTCCGTGCAGCGCGGCAAGTTGTCGGTGAGCCTGAGCCGACCGGCCGGCTCGTCCACCACACCCGCCAGCACCAAGGAGAGCGAGATTCTCGATCTGGCCGGCAAGTTCGAACTGCCAGCGCTGGAGAAGCTGTGGGACGACATGAAGAAACGGGCCGGCCAGCCCAAGCCCAAGCCCGTAGAGGGCGAAGCCAAGGGCAAGGGGCCGGGCTGAAAGCCCTCCACGCGAAACAGGCCGCAACGCACACCACAACGCAGATGCCAACGACATGGGACTAGAAAACTACCGCGACCTGAGCAAGACCGGCAGCGACATCTCCGCGGGCTTCCAGTTCGAGTTCTTTTGCGCCCATTGTTCGCGCAAATGGAAGAGCCCGTTCAAGGCCCATCGCATGGGCCAGCTGTCGGGCTTTCTGGCGCGCTTTTCCTATCTGTTCTCCGACATGCGCACCAGTGTGCGCGCCACCACCGGTGCGGCCGAAGTCGGCTCGCGCGGTGCCCGGGACAAGGCCCTGGCCGAGGCCCAGGCGCAGGCGGCCTCGCTGTTCAGCGTCTGCCAGGAATGCAAGCAGGCGGCCTGCGCCGACTGCTTCAGCCCCAATGACGAGATGTGCCTGCCCTGCCTGGAGCAAAGCCGCCGCCAGTCCCATCGCAACGAGGAGCAGGCGGCCAGCCAGGCCCGCGAGGGGGCCCGCTTCGCCTGCCCGAACTGCGGCACCGGACATGCGGGCGCACGTTTCTGCGCCGAATGCGGTTTCGACATGGCCAGCACCCACAAGAGCTGCCCTGGCTGCGGCACGATGCAGCTGCGCCAGGCGCGCTTCTGCACCGACTGCGGCCATGGCTTCTGATTCCACCTACTCCGCGCACGCGCACACCTCACCATGACCGAAGCCCTTGCCGCAGCCGAAACCGCCGTCCGCGCCGGAGACCCCAAGCAGGCCCTGGTGTACCTGACGTCCGCCGTCAAGGCCGCGCCGGCCAAACCGCAGCTGCGCGTTTTCATGGCCCAGCTGCTGTGTGTGCTGGGTCAGTGGGAGCGCGCCCACACCCAGCTCAATGTTGTCGCCGACATGGACTCGACCACCGGCCCGATGCGCGAGATGGTCGGCCACGCGCTGCGCTGCGAGCTGATACGCGCCGCCGTGTTCGCCGGCCGGCGCTCGCCGATGGTGTTCGGCCAGCCCGATGAATGGCTGGCGCTGCTGATCGAGTCGCTGCTGCAATCGGGCCAGGGTACGCCCGAGATGTCCGCCCAGCTGGCCGACCGTGCCTTCGAAGCCGCCCCGGCCACCAAAGGCCAGCTCAATGGCGAGCCGTTCGAGTGGATCGCCGACGCCGACTCGCGCCTGGGCCCGGTGCTGGAGGCCATGGTCAACGGCAAGTACTACTGGATTCCATTCAGCCGCCTGACGCGCGTCTCCATCGATGCGCCGACCGATCTGCGCGACCACGTCTGGCTGCCGGCGCAGATCTCGTTCAGCAACGGCGGCGAGGCCATCGCCATGATCCCGACCCGCTACCCCGGTTCGCAGTCCAGCGACGACGCCCAGATCCTGATGGCACGCAAGACCGAGTGGCGCGATCTGGGCAACGAGCGCTTCGCCGGCCTGGGCCAGCGGGTGCTGGTCACCGACCAGGGCGAACATGACATGCTCAGCGTGCGCTTGATCGAGCTGGAATCCGGCGGCGAGCCGGAGGCCTGAAGACTGACCCCACGCAATGGCCGAACTGAACTCCCGCGACCGGCTGCAGCCCTCTTTGCTGGACAGGCTGATAGACCACGAGCCACAGCAACATCAGGAGGGGCTGGATGCGCGCGTGCTGACGCGCCAGCAGCTGCGTGCGGCGGTGCTGCGTGACCTGTCCTGGCTTTTCAACGCCACCCGGCCCGAGCCCGAGCCGACCTCGGTACGCCGGGACGAGCTGGCGCTATGGCGGGGTGCGGACTTTGCCCGCCGGTCGGTGCTCAATTACGGCATGCCGGCGTTTTCCGGCGTGACCCTGTCGTCGATGGACACGGCCGCGATCGAACGCGGTGTGACCGAGGTGATACGCAATTTCGAGCCCCGCATCGATCCGGACAGCCTGGTCGTCGAGGTCAAGTTCGACCACCTGAACCACCACAACACGATGCAGCTGGTGATACGCGGCCAGATGTGGAGCCAGCCGGTGCCACTGGAGTTGCTGCTGTCGGCCGACGTCGATGTTGAAACCGGCAGCACGCGATTGCGCGAGCTACGCGCCTGAACAGAGCCCGATGGACGCCCGCCTACTCCGCTACTACAACCAGGAATTGCGCTATCTGCGCGAGCTAGGGGGCGAGTTCGCCCGTGAATTTCCGAAGATCGCCTCGCGCCTGGGCATGGAAGGCCTGGAGGTCAGCGACCCCTATGTCGAGCGCCTGCTGGAGGGTTGTGCCTTCCTGGCCGCACGGGTGCAGCTGAAGCAGGACGCCGAGTTTCCCCGCTTTTCGCACCGGCTGCTGGAGCTGATCTACCCGGATTTCCTGGCGCCGATTCCGGCCATGCTGGTGGCCCAGGTCACGCCGGTGCCCGATGCCAATCTGCTGAAGGGCCAGTTGCTGCCGCGCGACTCGGTTCTGCTCGGCCCGCGCTCGGCAGTGTCGGAGACGCGCTGCGAATTCCGCGCCGCGCAAAGCGTGCAGCTGACACCGCTCGCCACGATCTCGGCCGAGTACTTCCTGAATGTCTCGGACCTGGGCCTGTCGGCCTATGCCCTGCCCGAGCGGCCGCGCAGCGGCGTGCGCATCAGCCTGCAACTGCCCGCGGGCATGACACTGGACAAGCTGGAGCTGGACACGCTGCGCTTCTACCTCGGCGGCCAGACCGACATTGCCATGCATCTGCACGAGATGGCGCTGTCCTGCGCCGTCGGCGTGCTGGTCGGTGCACCGGGGCGCGCAGCCACGCGCCAGTTCCTGCCAGCCTCGAACATCACGCCGGTGGGCTACCGCGATGACGAGGCGATGCTGCCGGTGACGCTGCGCGGCTTTGCCGGCACGCGGGTGCTGCAGGAGTATTTCGCCTTCCCCGAGCGCTTTCTGTTCCTCGACATCGCGGGCCTGCGCAAGGCCTTTGCCGCCACCGCGGGCAACACGGTCGAGATCATCATCTTGTTCTCGCAGCAGGGCCAGGGCCTGGACGGTGCGGTAACGCCGGAGAACTTCGCCCTGCACTGCGTGCCGGCGATCAATCTGTTCCCCAAGCGGGCCGACCGGATCCAGATCAGCGAGGGCGATTTCGAGTTCCACATCGTGCCGGACCGCACCGCGCCGCTGGACTACGAGGTCTATGACGTGGTGTCGATGATGGGCTACGACGACGAGGGCGGCGAGCGCAGGTTCCTGCCGCTGTACGCCCCCGATCGCAACACGCCCAGCAGCCAGAGCGCCTACTACACGATCTGGCGCGAGCCGCGGCTGATGTCGGAGACAGCGCGGCGCGACGGGCCGCGGTCGGGCTATGTGGGCTCGGAGGTGTTTGCCTCGTTGGTCGACCCCAACGACGCGCCGTTCTCCGAGTCGCTGCGCCAGATGTCGCTGCAGACCCGCTGCACCAACCGCGACCTGCCGGTGTTCATGCCCGGCAGTGGCGGCCATGGTGAGTTCACGCTCGACTCCGGTGTGCCGATCAGCTCGGTGCGCATGGTGGCCGGCCCGTCGCGGCCGCACACCGCGCTGCGCGAGGGCGGCGTGGCCTGGCGGCTGTTGAATCTGCTGTCGCTGAACTATCTGTCGCTGCTGGACACCGAGGGTGGCGAGGCCGCTGCCGCGCTGCGCGATCTGCTGAGCCGCTTCCCGCAGGGCACCGACCCCGCCGTGCGCCGCCAGATCGAGGCACTGCAGCAGGTCACGACGCGGCCGGTGGTGCGCCGCCATCCGCTGCCCGGCCCGATCGCCTTCGGCCGCGGCATCGAGGTGCAGCTGACGGTCGATGAGCTGGGTCATGCCGGTGGCAGCGCCTTTCTGTTCGGCGCCGCGCTGCACAACTATCTGTCGCGCCATGCCTCGATGAACAGCTTTGTCGAGACGGTGCTGGTGTCGCTGACCCGCGGCGAGGTGATGCGCTGGAAGCCCTCGCGCGGTGCGCGACCGGTGTTGTAGCGCAGGGCAAGTAGCACCATGGACGCGCCCGCCCGTTACCCCAAGCCGCAATATGGCCTTTGGTTGCAGAACCTGGCCGACAAGCCCTATCGCTTCGATTTCTACCAGACCCTGCGCCATATCGAGAGCGCCCACCCGCATCTGCCGCGCCTCGGTGAGGCGGTGCGACCGTCCGACGAGCCGGTGCGCATAGGCCAGCCGGCCGAGCAGACCTTTGCGCCGGCGCCGCTGCAGGCGCTGCAGTATTCGGCCGAGGGCGTGCCGCGGCTGATGCAGCGCATTTTCGGCCTGATCGGGCCCAACGGCCCGCTGCCCACGCACATGACCGAGCTGACCCGCGACCGCGGCCAGCACCATGCCGACCTCGGGCTGCAGCGCTTTCTCGACACCTTCACCCACCGCTTCGGCCTGCTGTTCTACCGCGCCTGGGCCCAGGCCCAGCCGGTGGTCAGCCTGGACCGGCCCGGAGACAACGCCTTTGCCCGCCGCCTGGGCTCGCTCGCCGGTCTGGGCAGCGAATCGCTGATGGCGCGCGACGCCGTCGGTGACGCGGCCAAGCTGCACTTTACCGGCCGTCTGGCCCGCCATGTGCGCGATGCCGACGGCCTGCTGGCCTGGTGCAAGTCGGAGTTCGATGCCCAGGTTCAGGTCGAGCAATGGTGCGGCCACTGGATGCCGCTGGCCCGCGACGAGCGCACCCGCTTGCGCAAGCGCGACAGTCAAGGCGTCGGCCAGGGCGCCGTGCTGGGCGCCAGCGCCTGGGACGTTCAGCACAAGTTCCGTATCGTCATCGGCCCGCTGAAGCTGGCGCGCTACCATGCCTTCCTGCCTGGAGGGTCAGATCTTGCCAAGCTGCAGTCAATGGTCCGCCAGTGGGTGGGCCTGGAGTTCGAGTGGGATCTGAAACTGATACTCGCCCGCCCCGATGTGCCCAGCCTGAGCCTGGGCCGCAGCGGCGAGCTGGGGCGCAGTGCCTGGCTGGGCCGCTACAAGCGAGCCGCCGATGCCGACGACCTGATCATCAATGTGGAGCGCACCCTGCACGCGCGCCGCCCGACTGCCAAGTACCCATCCGCATCAGTTTGACAAAGGAAGCACCCATGAGCGAAATCAGCCGCGTTGCCCTGTTCGGCAAACTCAATCCGCTGGCCTACAAGGCCATCGAAGGCGCCACCGTGTTCTGCAAGATGCGTGGCAATCCCTATGTCGAGCTGGTGCACTGGATGGCACAGCTGGTGCAGAACAACGAGACCGATCTGGATGCCATCATGCGGCACTACCAGCTCGATATGTCGGCCATGGCCAAGGACATGACGACCGCACTCGACCGCCTGCCGCGCGGCTCCACCGCCATCTCCGATTTCTCCGAGCACATCGAGAACGCGATCGAGCGGGCCTGGGTCTATGCCACCCTGCAGTTCGGCGAGGCGCAGGTGCGCACCGGCTATCTGGTGCTGGGCATGATGAAGACCCCCAGCCTGCGCAATGCGCTGCTGTCTCTTTCTCCGCAGTTCGGGAAAATCAAGGGCGATGACCTGGCCGAGAACTTCGCCAAGATCTGCGGCGGCACGGCCGAGGCCAAGCTCGGTGCGCAAGACGGCAACGGCATGGGCTCCGGTGAGCCGGGCAGCGAGAGCGGTGCGATGGCCCCCGCCGCAATGGGCAAGGGCGAGGCGCTGAAGAAGTTCTGCGTCGACATGACCGAGCGTGCCCGCGAGGGCAAGATGGACCCGGTCAGCGGCCGCGACGAAGAGATCCGCCAGATCGTGGACATCCTGATGCGTCGCCGCCAGAACAATCCCATCCTGACCGGCGAGGCCGGTGTTGGCAAAACGGCCGTCGTCGAAGGCTTTGCCCAACGCCTGGCCCGCGGCGATGTGCCGCCCCAGCTGAAGGAGGTCTCTCTCTTGAGCCTGGACCTGGGCCTGCTGCAGGCCGGTGCCAGCATGAAGGGCGAGTTCGAGCAGCGCCTGCGCCAGGTCATCGACGAGGTGCAGGCAAGCCCCAAGCCCATCATCCTGTTCATCGACGAGGTCCACACCCTGGTCGGCGCCGGCGGCGCGGCCGGCACCGGCGATGCGGCCAATCTGCTGAAGCCGGCGCTGGCGCGCGGCAATCTGCGCACCATAGGCGCCACCACCTGGGCCGAGTACAAGAAGTACATCGAGAAGGACCCGGCGCTGACCCGCCGCTTCCAGGTCGTGCAGGTGCCCGAACCCGACGAGGCCAAGGCCGTGCTGATGCTGCGCGGCGTGGCCACGGTGCTGGAGAAGCACCACCGCGCGCAGCTGCTGGACGAGGCGATCGAGGCGGCGGTCAAGCTGAGCCACCGCTACATCCCGGCCCGCCAGCTGCCCGACAAGGCCGTCAGCCTGCTCGACACCGCCTGCGCCCGCGTGGCCGTGAGCCAGCATGCGACGCCGGCTGAGGTCGAGGACTGCATGCGCCGCATCGAGGCGCTGGAGATCGAGGAAGGCATCGTCGCCCGTGAAGCGGCGGTGGGCGTGCTGGTCGGCGAGCGTGGCAACGAAGTGGCAGCCAAGCTGGCCACGGAGCGCGAGCGTCTGGTGGCCCTGGAAGGCCGCTGGAAGGAAGAGAAGGCCATCGTCGACAAGATCCTGGCCCTGCGCGCGTCGCTGCGCGGCCCGGACCAGCCAGTCGACAACGATGCCGCCGTGGCGCCTGACCGCGAAGGCCTGCTGGCCGAGCTGCACATCGAGCAGGCCAAGCTCAGCGAGCTGCAGGGCGATGCGCCGCTGATCATGCCCTCGGTCGATGCGCAGGCGGTGGCCAGCGTAGTGGCGGACTGGACCGGCATCCCGGTCGGTCGCATGGTCAAGAACGAGCTGGAGTCCATCCTCAAGCTGGGCGAGACCCTGGGCCAGCGCGTGATCGGCCAGCAGCATGGCCTGGACATGATTGCCAAGCGCATCCAGACCTCCCGTGCACGGCTGGATAATCCGAACAAGCCGATCGGCGTGTTCATGCTCTGCGGCACCTCGGGCGTCGGCAAGACCGAGACCGCCCTGGCCCTGGCCGAGGCGCTGTATGGCGGCGAGCAGAACGTCATCACCATCAATATGAGCGAGTTCCAGGAGGCGCACACGGTCTCGACGCTGAAGGGCTCGCCCCCGGGCTATATCGGCTATGGCGAGGGCGGCATCCTGACCGAGGCGGTGCGCCGCCGGCCCTATAGCGTGGTGCTGCTCGACGAAGTGGAGAAGGCGCACAGCGATGTGCATGAGCTGTTCTTCCAGGTCTTCGACAAGGGCCGCATGGAAGACGGCGAAGGCCGCATGATCGACTTCAAGAACACCATCATCCTGCTCACTTCCAACGCCGGCTCCGAGCTGGTGATGAATATGTGCAAGGACCCCGAGCTGCTGCCCGATCCCGAGTCGCTGGCCACCGCCCTGCAGGAGCCGCTGATGAAGATCTTCCCGCCGGCGCTGCTGGGCCGGCTGGTGACCATTCCCTACTACCCGCTGTCGCCGGAGATGATGGGCAAGATCATCCGGCTGCAGCTGAACCGCATCAAGAAGCGCGTCGAGGCCAACCACAACATCCCCTTCATCTACGAGGATTCGGCGGTCGATCTGATCATCAAGCGCTGCGACAACCCTGAGGCGGGCGGGCGCATCATCGACTCGATACTGACCAACACCGTGCTGCCCAAGGTCTCGATCGAGTACCTGACGCGGATGAGCCAGGGCGACGAGCTCAAGGGCATCACCCTGGGTGCGGCCGATGGCGAGTTCACTTACAGCTTCGCATGAAAGCGTGTTGGCCACTGATCGCCCAACGCCGAATGGGAGAACATGATGGCAAATGAAGCCGAGTTCCTGTCACCGCTGGGCGAGCACGCCCTGCTCTTCAGGCGCATGCATGCGCGTGAGGAGCTGGGCCGCCTGCCCGAGTACAGCATCGAGCTGCTGCGCCTGAGCAAGTCGCCGGCCATCTTCGCCGCCGACCTGCTGGGCAAGAGCATCAACGTCAAGCTGCTGGTGTCAGAGAACAAGTACCGCTACTTCAATGGCGTCGTCACCCGCTTCGAGCAGGGCGGCTCGACCGGCCGCTTCGACATCTACCGTGTCGAGGTGCGCCCCTGGCTGTGGCATCTGACCCTGGGCGCCGACAGCCGCATCTTCCAGGACAAGACGGCGGTCGAGATCCTCGACTTCGTGTTCAACGAATACGGCTCCTCGTCCAAGATCGAGAAGAAGCTGACCGGCGCCTTCCGCAAGCGCAACCACACGGTGCAGTACCGCGAGTCCGACTTCAATTTCGTCAGCCGGCTGATGGAAGAAGAAGGCATCTACTACTACGTCAAGCACGAGAAGGACAAACACACGCTGGTGCTGTGCAACAGCGCCAGCGGCCATGCCCCGATCGAGGGCGGTGACCTGACCTGGGGCCTGAAACAGAAGGAACAGCAGACCCGCGAGGACATCATCACCGCCTGGAGCCGCACCCATGCACTGCGCTCGCTGAAGTACACCCACACCGATTTCTCGCCCGAGGCGCCCACGGCCGACATCAAGGGCGATGCCGTCCGCGACCCGGGCTACCCGAAGCCGAATGACCTGGAAGTATTCGACTACCCCGGCGGCTATGACGACCTGACGATGACGGCCGGCAAGACCAGCGCCAATGTCGAGGAGGCCAAGCGCCTGGCCAAGCTGCGCGTCGAGGCCTTCGAGTCGGGCCACATCATCGCCACCGGCCTGACGCCCTGGCGCCATATGTCCACCGGCTACACCTTCAATCTGGTGGACCATCCGAACAAGGGCGGCTATCTGGTCACCCGCTCCGACTACGAGCTGGAGTTCGCCGGCTACGAGGCCAATGCCGACGACACCAGCAACGGCTTCAGCTGCCGCTTCGACGCCTGCCCGAAGGCCACCGCCTTTCAGCCCCAGCCCTCGGCCACGCGGCCCAGAGTCCATGGTCCGCAGACGGCCACCGTGGTGGGCCCCAAAGGCGACGAGATCCACACCGACAAGTTCGGCCGCGTCAAGGTCCAGTTCCGCTGGGATCGTATCGGCAAGAAGGACGAGAAGGCCTCCTGCTGGATACGGGTCAGCCACCCCTGGGCCAGCAAGCAGTTCGGCATGATCGCGCTGCCGCGCATCGGCGACGAGGTGGTGGTCGAGTTCCTAGAAGGTGACCCCGACCGCCCCCTGATCACCGGCCGCGTCTACAACGGCGACAATATGCCGCCCTACGAGTTGCCGGCCCAGGCCACCGTCAGCGGCATCAAGAGCCAGTCCAGCAAGGGCGGCGCCCTGACCAATGCCAACGAGCTGCGCTTCGACGACAAGAAGGGCAGCGAGTACATCTGGTTCCAGGCCGAGAAGGACTACCACCAGCTGGTCAAGAACGACGCCTTCGCCACGGTCAAGAACGATTTGTGGGTCGACGTGGTCAAGAACGTCGCGCACAAGATCGGCGAGAACTTCACGATGGACATCGGCAAGGTCACGACCCTTGCCGTCAAGGAAGACACCCATGTCAAGCTCGGCGCCGACCTGAACATGGAAGTCACCGGCGCTTTGAACCTGAAAGTTACCGACGCGGTGGCCTTCAAGGGCGCGGCGGCGATGGCCATCACCGCCGGCCAGGGCTTGGACATCTCGGCCGGCCAGGCGCTGAACATGGCCGCCACCTCGACCCTGCACATCAAGGGCATGGGCATCGTCATCGACGGCGGCACCCAGCTGTGCATCAAGGCCGGCGGCGCCTTCATCACGCTGGGCCCGGAGGGCGTGACGATCCAGGGCACGATGACCAAGATCAATTCCGGCGGCGGTGCCGGCAGCGCCAACAGCGCCGCCCAGGCCAGCCCGGCCGCTCCCAAGGAACCCGCCGCGCCCAAGGAAAACAAGGATCCGCTGGCCAAGTAAGGGCTGGCCAACATCGTCGTGACATCCACCACCGAGCCCACCATCGTCCCGCTGCCCGCGCTGGCCCCTGCCCAGCACAAGGCGCAGCTATGGGCCGACGACAGCCAGCAGGTGTTTGCCGTGGTGATGGGCGAGCGCGTGCCCGATCTGCCGGCCCGGCTGGCGGGGGCCGATGTGATCGACCATGACTGCCTGCTGCCCGGCGCGCTGGAGCCCGAGTTGCAGCGGCGCGCGCCCTATCTGGTGCAACTCAAGCGCGAATCGGCCTTCACCGACTGGCTCTTGTTCGAGGCCGGCGCCGGCCTGGGCGACTGGGGCGTGCTGGTCTGCAGCCCGGCCAAACGCCTGTTCCTGCGCAGCCATCTGCGTGGCCTGCTGCAGGCCCGCACCCCCGAGGGCCAGCAGATTGCCCTGGACTGGATGGACCCGCAGGTCCTGCAGATCATCTTGCCGCGGTTCGACGCGGCCGCATTGAGCGCCTTCATGGGGCCGGTGCAGTCCTATGTGATTGCCGGCGCCCAGCACTGGTTCACGGCCAGCCTGAACCTGGGGCAGCTGCAGTCGCGCACCGTCCCGCTGATGAAGGCGGCCTGAGCACCATGCTGCTGCTGAACGCCGAGCAGACCCAAGCGCTGCAAGCACTGAAGCTGGAGCGCGACATCCGCCGCCTGTCCGAGGCGCTGGCCCTGGGCTTCCCGGACATCCCCGGCCGCCTGGCCGAGCGCTATGACCAGCTGGTGCGCCACGGCGTGCAGCGCGCAGCCGGCCAGGGCCTGACGCACGCCGTCTGCGTGGCCCGTTACCTCGCCTGCTGGTTCATGCTGGGCGCCGAGTTCGAGACCAAGCCGGGCTTTGTCTGGGCCCAGGCCCTGCTGGCCGATGGCGCCCGACCCCAGGGCGCCAAGGTGTTCCAGCTGTGCCGCCGCACCCGCGAAGAGCTGGCGCGCCAGGCGCTTCAGGCCGCCCCGCCCCAGGGGCTGATGCCCGCCGCCGCCTTCGACCAGGCCATCGCCGGCCTGGACGCAGTGCTGATGGAGCGCGGCATCCTCGGATCGCTGCTGCCCGGCAGCCCGGTGCAGCTGGGCGAGGCCTGCGATATCGACGCGCTGGACCTGCGCCTGCTCGAGAACGGCGTGGGGCTGCAGTACCGCGTCGAGCAGGGCCAATGGCGGCGCCTGCCCGCCGAGGTGGACCGCACACCCGTCACCCTCAGCGCCGGCGCCGGGCCGCGCCATGCGGTGCCGCAAAGCACCGCCCCCGATGCCGCCTCGGCCCTGCCGGCGCGGCTCAATGTGCTCAGCCAGCCGGCCGGGCGCGAGGTCACCCGGCTGCGCCTGCGCACCCGTGCCGCCGCCTGCTGCGACCCCAAGGTCCATCCGCTGGCGGTGCTCAACGGCCCGCGCGGCCTGAGCGACTGGCGCGGCCAGCATGCCAATGATGTGCTGCTCAATCTCTATGCCGACACCCCGGTCCCGCCGCCGGGCGACGGGCTGCAGCCGCTGATAGGCGCGGAAGGCCCGGCCCAGATCAGCGTGCTGGAACTCAGCTCCTGCGGCCTGCGTGACGCCGGCCAATCGCTGGGCACCTTGAGCACGCAGATCGCCGTCTACCCGGCCGAGCAGCATTTGATGGCCTGGCGCCGCGAGCCTGGCCCTGTGATGATCTGGCCCGAGACCACCGCCGCGCCGGCAGCGGCGCCGGCGGCGCGATGCCGCATCGAGCGCGATGGCCTGGCGCTGGAGGCCTCGCGCTGGCAGGCCGGGCTGGAAGACCTAGACCGCCAGCTCAGCGAGGGCCTGGGCCGCCTGGCCACCGCCTGGGGGCGCGAAAGCGGCGTCAGCCGCGGCACCCTGCAGGCCCAGCCCATGCTGCTCAGCGGCACCGCCGGCCTCAGCTGGGGTTGGGCCGAGGGCCCACAGGGCATGCGCTCGACACCCCACTACCGCGTCGCCGGCCTGCTCGACCTGATCGGCTGCCAGCTCAATCTGCGCCTCGGTGGCGACCTGGCCCTGCATGGCTCGCTGAGCCGGCTGACCCTGCACTGTGCCGGCTCGGCGCCGCTGCAGGTCAGCTGGCAGCGCGGCGCCGGCGACGCCGACCTGCTGGCCACGCTGGCGCCGGCGCAGACGCAGTTCCGCCATCCCTTTGTGCTGCAGCTTGACGCTGTGGCCCGCGACGAATTGGCCGTGCTGGACATCGGCTGCCCGGTGGTCGGCGCCGTGGTCGGCAGTTGCGGCCTGCGGCCCAAGGCCGACGGCCCCGGCCTGCAATGGTTCGCCAAGCTGGAGATTGCACCGGCCAGCGTGATACTGCTGCTGCACGACCCGGTGCTGGGCCAGCGCGAGCTGGTGCGGCCCTTGCTGCCAGCGCTCAAACTGCTTGACTGGAGCCTAGGCTGATATGAAACCCCCACGCGTGCTTCGCCCGCTGCCCCCCGAGGGGGCGTCTCAGTGCCTTCGGACGGCCGGGCGGCACTGAGATGGAACGCCTGCTGGTGCTCAAACTCGATGCGCAGGACTGCGAGGCCGAGGCGCGGCTCAACGGCATCCCGCTGGCCCGCGTCAACAGCGCGCGGCCCACGGCCATCGTGCCAGTGCATGAATACACCCTGGCCGGCACCAACCGGCTGGAGCTGGTGCTCTGGCCCCGCGCATCGAATGCGCCGGAGCAGCCGGTCGAGCCACCGCTGCCCCTGGTCGCCAACGGCCGGGCCGCGGCCCATGCCCGCATCCTGCTGCCGCGGGTCGGCAATGTGGTCGAGGAGGCCAGCGCCCGCACGCTGGGCCAGCTGGACTGGGCACTGCCGGCCGGCCAGGCCTACGAGGCGCCGTTGACACTCAGCGCCGACGTGACCCTGCCGGTGAGCTTTCCGCGCTGGCGCTGGATGGACGCGCCGCTGGCCGCCGTCACGCCGGTCCTGCTGCAACAGGCGCTGGCCTTTGTGCAGCGCCTGGCCACCGACCTGGCCGCCGGCGAGACCGACAGTTTCATCGCCGCCGCCCGGCTGCGCACCGAGGAGCTGGCCGTCGCCTACCAGCGCCAGCCGGCCGACGAGACCCAGCGCCTGCGCGAGCACATGCTGGCCCTGCATGCCGCCAAGAGCCTGGTCTGGGAGCCACTGGTGATCGAAGGTTTTGCCCTGCGCAGCCTGGCCGGCGGCCGACTGCTGGAGTGCCTGGACGCCAGCGGCCTCGCCGCGCTGCGCACACTGCCCGACGAGCTCGGCCAGACCCTGTCATTTCCGCTGCGCTTGACCTCCGTTGAGGGCAAACTGTATGTCCTGCGCTGAGGCTGAGACCTCATCCGACCGCTCCTAGAGGACCCCTGCCCGTGATCACCCTGACCGTTACTACCTTCAACGGCGCCCCCAGCGACATTCCCTTGAGCGCCAGCTTCGACGAGCTCGGCGGCACCATCGGCCGTGCCGATACCAACCAGCTGGTCCTGCCCGACCCGGACCGGGCGATCTCGCGCGTCCATGCCCAGATCGTGTTCCGGGCCGGTGGCTTTGCCGTGGTTGACCGCGGCAGCAACCCCATCCTGGTCAATGGCAAGGCGGTGGGCAGCGGCCGCGAGATGGCGGTGGCCGATGGGGACCAGTTGCAGATCGGTGGCTATGTGCTGGCCATCAAGCGCAGCGCCACTACAGCCAAGGCCACGCCAGACGATCCCTTTGCCGACCTGCTTGGCCCGGCCGCTGGCGCGCGCGGGCCGGCCGCCGCCCAGGCGCCCGCTGCCCGTACACCCGGCCTCGTCGATCCGCTCGCTGCCTTCGGCTTCGAGCCGACGCCGCAGACCAGCCCCGGCATCTACTCGCGGCCACCGGTGGCGCCATCCGCGGCCGCCCCGTCGGCCGGCGGGATCCCCGACGACTGGGACCCGTTTGCGCCAGATCCCGTCGCCGCCAGGCCCGCCGCCCAGGATCTGGCCCGCTCGCTGGGCAGCAAGAGTGGTGGCAATTTCGGCCTCGATGCGGGTGCCGCCGCGCCGTCGGCGCTGATCCCCGACCTGCCCGCCTCCGGTCCCGGCAACGACAACTCGCTGGACAATCTGTTCGGCCTGAAACCCGGCATGGGCGGCGATCCGCTGGCCAACTCGGCGCTCGACGCGCCCATGGCCAAGCCGAATATGGCGGCCAGCCATGACCCACTGGCCTCGCTGAACAGCGCGCCCAAGGCCAGTGCCGCCAGTGCCTCGGACGCCTTCTCCGATCTGAACAGGCCCTTCGTGCCGCCGCCGGCCATCGGGGCCAAGCCGGTGCCTCCGCCGCCGATCGAGCTGATCCCGCCGCTGACCGATATCAAGCCGGCCCTGCCCTCCGGCGCCGTGCTGTCGTGGGACGCCCCCAGCGGCGATGGCCACACGGTGATACGGCCCTCGGCCAAGATGACCACCGAGGCACGCATCGCCCCGCCGGCCGTGGCCAAGCCGGCAGCACCGCCCGCCGCGCCGGCCATGCCCGACTACCCGCCGACCGGCATGGCCAGGCCGACCGCGCCGGCACCGGCGCCTGCCCCCAGCCCCGCGCGATCGCTGGCGCAGACCGGCAGTGCCGACCACGAGGCCCTGTTGGCCGCCTTCCGCGAAGGCCTGGCCACCCCGACGGTGCAGATCGACGCCTTGACGCCCGAGCTGATGAAGCTGATCGGCCAACTGGTCCACGAGGCGGCCAAGGGCACCGTCGATCTGCTGGTGGCCCGTGCGGCGCTGAAGCGCGAGGTGCGCGCCGAGGCGACGATGATCGTCGCGCGCGAGAACAACCCGCTGAAGTTCTCGCCCAGCGTCGAGGCCGCGTTGCAGCATCTCTTGAGCCCGCCGACGCGCGGCTTCATGCCGGCAGCACCCGCCATGCGTGATGCCTACGACGATCTGCGTGCCCACCAGTTCGGCTTCATCGCCGGCATGCGCGCCGCGCTGGAGGGCGTGCTGGCCCGCTTCGACCCGGCCGAGCTGGAGGGGCGCCTGAGCCAGCGCTCGGGTTTGATGTCCATCCTGCCCGGCAGCCGCAAGGCGCGCATGTGGGAGGTCTTCATCGAGCACTATGCGCAGATCCGCAGCGATGCCTCGGACGATTTCCACACGCTGTTCGGCAAGGCCTTTCTCGAGGCCTACGAAGAGCATATCGATCAGCTCAAAGGAGATTCGCCTTGAGTGATGCCGGACCCGAGCTTCAAGCGCTGCTGTCCGATTCGGTCGGCACCCATGGTGCCTTGCCGCAGATCGAGCTGGCCATCCTTTCGCGCCGCGGCGGCCGCGACTACAACGAGGATGCCTGCGGCCACTGGCACTCGGACCGGCATCTGTGCGTCGTCGTCGCCGACGGCGCCGGCGGCCATGGCGGCGGTGACATTGCCTCGCGTCTGGCCGTCAGCCACATCATCGAGCAGTTCGCCGCCGCGCCACTGTCCGAGGCCGAGGAGGTTAACGACCTGCTGATCGACACCAATGCCAATGTGATTCGCCACCGCGCCGATGGCGAGGCCCAGGCAAATATGCACAGCACCGTGGTCAGCCTGTTCATCGACCTCGACCGCGGCGAGGCGCTGTGGGGCCATGCCGGCGATTCACGCCTCTACGTCTTCCGCAACGGCCAGATGCTCGCCCACACGCGCGACCACAGCCTCGTGCAGTCCCTGGTCGAAGCCGGCATCCTGACCACCGAGCAGATGCGCACCCACCCCAAGCGCAGCGAGCTGCATTCGGCCTTGGGCACCGACCCGGCCGATCTGCGCGTGACCACGGCAACGCGCCCCTGGGTGCTGCGCGCCGGCGATGTGTTCCTGCTCTGCACCGATGGGCTGTGGGAGTACGTGAACGAGGCCGAGATGTGCGCGTCGCTGAGCCGGGCCCGCGATCCGGTGGCCTGGCTGTCCAGCCTCGAGCAGTTGGTGCTGCGCAATGCCAAGGAAGCCCAGAAACCTGGCCACGACAACTTCAGCGGTGTCGCGGTCTGGATCGGCCCGCCTTCGCGCTGAGCTCACTGCTAAGAGGATCACTCCATGCCCCAACAAGTCTGTACCGGCGCCATGATGATGTGCACCTTCGGCGCCGCCCCCTCGACCTTCAATGCCACGCCCCGGCCGGTGATGACCAGCAATATGGTGGCCGGCGTGATCACCGACAACATACCGATGATGAATGTGCCGCCCTTCGGCGTGTGCATGTCGCTGGCCAACCCACAGGTGGCCGCGGCCACGGCCGCCGCTCTGGGCGTGCTGACGCCGATGCCCTGCGTTCCGGTGCTGCCGGCGCCCTGGGCGCCGGGCGCGCCGACGGTGCTGATTGCCAACATACCCGCGCTGGACAATACCTGTAAGCTCATGTGTGCCTGGGCGGGGGTGATCAGCATCAGCTTCCCCGGGCAAGTCACCCACCAGATTCCCTGATCCGTAGATCGCTAGATCGGCAACTATGACCTGGTACAACAAAGTCATCTGGACGGAGGGCATGTTCCTCCAGCCCCAGCACTTCCAACAGCACGATCGCTTCCTGGCCCTGCAGGCGCACAGCCGTTTCGGCATGACGGCGGGCTACGGCTGGGGCTATATGAGCCTGGCTTTGGACAGCGCCGCGCTGAACCTGGGCAAGATCGCCGTCAGCGGCGCCCAGGGCGTGCTGCCCGACGGCCTGGTGTTCGATGTGCCGGGGCAAGACGCGGCCCCCGCCGCCTTTGACGTGCCGGCCGATGTGCGCGATGAACTGGTGGTGCTGGCGGCCGTGCTGCAGCGCCCCGGCGTGGCCGAGAGCGACGCCGAGTCCGACACCGGCTCGATGCCGCCGCGCTTTCGCTCGGCCGAGGTCGATGTGGGCGACACCAACGTCACCGGCGAACGCGCCGCGCCCATCCAGGTCGGCCGCCTGAACCTGCGCGTGATGCTGGCCCGCGATGCCCAGGAGGGCTATGCCACCCTGGGCCTGTGCCGCGTGATCGAGCGCCGCGCCGACAACAAGCTGGTGCTGGACACGCAATACGTGCCCCCCACACTGCATGCCAGCGGCAATGACATCCTGGCCTCCTATGTGCGCGAGCTGCACGGCCTCTTGCACCAGCGCGGCGAAGCGCTGGCCGGCCGGCTGGCCCAGCCGGGCCGCGCCGGCGTGGGCGAGATCGCCGACTTTCTGCTGCTGGAGGCGATCAACCGCACCGAGCCGCTGTTCGCGCAGCTGCGCCAGACCTCGGTGCTGCATCCCAAGGATCTGTATTTTTGCTGCGTGCAGCTGGCCGGCGAGCTGGGCACCTTCCGAGAGAAGCGCCGGCCGACGCCGATGCCGGCCTATCTGCACGACGACCCGGTGCGCTGCTTCAAGCCGCTGATGGACGATCTGCGCCAGTCGCTGTCCATGGTGATGGAGCAGACCGCCATCCCGATCGAACTGCAGGACCGCAAATACGGCATCCGCGTGGCCATCATTGCCGACGTCGAGTTGCAGCGCAACGCCCAGTTCGTGCTGGCCGTGGCCTCGCAGATGCCTGGCGACTCGCTGCGCGCGCGCTTCCCGACGCAAGTCAAGATCGGCACCGTCGAGCGCATCCGCGACCTGGTCAATCTGCAGCTGCCCGGCGTCACGCTGCGCCCGCTGCCGGTGGCGCCGCGCCAGATTCCGTACCACGCCGGCTACACCTATTTCGAGCTGGAGACGCGCGGCAACGAGATGTGGAAGCAACTGGAAAGCTCGGGCGGCCTGGCGATGCACATCGCCGGCGACTTCCCTGGGCTGGAGCTTGAATTCTGGGCGGTACGAGCATGAGTGATAACGGCAACGATCCATTCGCAGCGTTCAATTCGGACCGGACCGTCATCAAGCCCAGCGCGGGCCGTGGCCCCAGGCCTGGCGCGCCCGAGGGCATGGCACCACCTGGCCCCGGCGCTGGTGGGGGCATGGCCCCGCCTGCAGCCTCCAGCAAGGACGCGCCGCTGGCCATGGACGCCCTGATGACGGCCAGCCTGAACCCGCTGGTCTCGGCCGCCGCGCCGCTGCTGGCCGCCGCGCCGCGCGTGCGCACCACGGCCCGCCATCCGAACCCGGCCGGGCTGAAGGAGGCGCTGGCCGAGGGCATCCGCAAGTTCGAGGCCCAGGCCCGCGCGCAGGGCCTGCCCAACGAGCAGGTGATTGCCGCCCGCTACATCCTGTGCACGCTGCTCGACGAATCGGCCGCCAGCACGCCCTGGGGTGGCTCGGGGGTCTGGTCGGCGCAAAGCCTCTTGGTGCAGTTCCACAACGAGACCTGGGGCGGCGAGAAGGTCTTCCAGCTGATGTCCAAGCTGGCCGAGAACGTCGAGGCCAACCGCAGCCTGCTGGAGCTGCTCTACGTCGTGCTGGCCTTCGGGTTCGAGGGCCGCTACCGCGTCATCGACAAAGGCCGCGCCCAGCTCGACAGCGTGCGCGAGCGCCTGGTGCAGCTGCTGCGCCAGGGCCGGCCAACGCCAGAAAAAGCCCTGTCGCCGCGCTGGAAGGGCGTGGAGCAGCAGGTCGCCAAGATCCGCGATGGCCTGCCGATGTGGGTCATTGCCTCGGTCAGTGCGCTGTTACTGGCCCTGGTCTTCATGGGCCTGCGCTTCAAGCTCGGTGACAACGCCGAAAGCGTGTTCAACACCCTGCAGGCGCTGGACGCCAAGGCCGCCACCGTCGCCGCCGCCAGTCCGCCGCCTCCGCCCCCGCCGGCGGCCTCGGCGCCGCGCCTGGCCGGCTTCCTGAAGCCAGAGATACAGGCCGGCCTGGTGCAGGTGCAGGACTTCGCCGACCGCTCGGTGGTGACCATCAAGGGTGACGGGTTCTTCGAGCCCGGCAGCGCGGTGATCTCGTCCGAGGTGCGGCCGCTGCTGCCGCGCATCGCCCAGGCGCTGAGCGACACCCCCGGCTCGGTGCTGATCACCGGCCACACCGACAACCAGCCGATACGCACCCTGCGCTATCCGTCGAACTGGCATCTGTCGCAGGACCGCGCCGACACCGTCAAGGCCGAGCTGGCCAAGACGGTCAAGGTGACCCGGCTGCGCGCCGAGGGCCGGGCCGACGCCGAGTCGCTGGCCGACAACAGCACCCCCGCCGGCCGAGCCAAGAACCGCCGCGTTGAAGTCACGCTGTTCGTGCAGCAGGCCCCCGGCTCATGAGTGCCGCCTGCCCGTCGCCGACAACCCGATGCCTATTTGACTCGCCCGCAGCATGAAGAAATTTCTGTCTGTCATTTTCTCCCCACTCGCGCTGACCCTGTATGGTCTGCTCGCGCTGGCGGCCCTGATCTGGTGGATAGGCCCCTTGATCGCGATCGGTGAAAGCCGGCCGCTCGATGGCGTCTGGACCCGGGTGATCGTCATCCTCGCCATCTTCGGCATCGTTGCCCTGATCAAGGGCATTGGCGCCTGGAAGCGCAAGCGCGCCAATGCCGAAATGGTGGCCGGCATGAGCGGCGGAGCCAGTGCCAGCGACCGCGAGGGCGAGGTGCTGAACAAGCGCTTCACCGAGGCCCTGCAGGTGCTGGAAGACAGTGCCCGCCAATCGGGCAAGCGCAGCTTCTTCAAGCGCGGCCAGTATCTGTACGAGTTGCCCTGGTACATCTTCATCGGCGCCCCGGGCTCGGGCAAGACCACGGCGCTGATGAATGCCGGCCTGACCTTCCCGCTGGCCGGCAAGATGGGCCAGGCCTCGATCAAGGGTGTGGGTGGCACGCGCAACTGCGACTGGTGGTTCACCGACGAGGCGGTGCTGATAGACACCGCCGGCCGCTACACCCTGCAGCAGTCCGACGAGCAGGCCGACGCCGGCGCCTGGGACAAGTTCCTGGATCTGCTGAAGAAGACCCGCCCCCGCCGCCCCATCAATGGCGTGCTGTTGACGATCAATATCCAGGACCTGCTGCAGCAAAGCCCGGGCGACCGCAAGGAGCATGCGTCCAAGCTGCGCCTGCGCCTGCAGGAGCTGCATGCACGGCTGGGCGTGCGCCCGCCGGTCTATGTGCTGGTCACCAAGTGCGACCTGATCGCCGGCTTCAACGAGAGCTTCGGCGAGCTAGGCAAGGAGGAGCGCGACCAGGTCTGGGGCTTCAGCTTCCCCTACGATCCGCGAGGCCAGGACACGCCGGTGCAGGAGTTCGGCAGCGAGTTCGCCGCGCTCGAAAAGCGCCTGCGCGACCGCCTGCTGGACCGTCTGGAGGCCGAGCGCGACACGCTCAAGCGGGCCGCCATCTTCTCGTTCCCGCAGCAGTTCGGTGGCATCAAGGGACTGCTGGGCGGTTTCCTCGAACAGGTGTTCGGCGACGGTGGCTCGCTGGAAGAGCGCAGCCTGCTGCGCGGTGTCTATTTCACCAGCGGCACGCAGGAAGGCACGCCGATCGACCGTGTGCTGGGCACACTGGCCCGCACCTTTGGCGTGGACAACCGCGCCGCGTCGGTGGCCTCATCTCGGGGCAAGAGCTTTTTCCTGTCGCGGTTGCTTAAGGAGGTGGTGTTCAGCGAGCAGGGCCTGGTCGGCGAGAACCGTCAGGCCGAGGCCGCGCGCCGCCGCTGGCGGCTGATCGGCATGGCCAGCCTGGGCCTGGCCAGCATCGCCCTGCTGGCCGGCTGGACCATCAGCTTCATGCGCAACCAGGCCTATATCGCCGAGGTGCAGGCCCGTCTGCCCGAGGTCAAGACCGCCGTCGAGGCCTTGCCCCCGGCCAACAACACCGAGGTCGCCGCCCTGCCCCAGGTGCTGGACAAGGTGGTTGCCGCGCCCAAGCCCACCGCCTTCGAGTTGGAGCACCCGCCAATACTGAATGCCCTGGGCCTGTACCAGGGTGACTATGTGAAGGCCGGCGCCGACATCGGCTACCAGCACCTGCTGGACCGTGCGCTGCTGCCGCGCGTGGCCAAGCGGCTGGAGGAGCGACTGCGCGCGGTCAACCGCGAGAACCTGGAGCTGGCCTACGAAGCGCTGAAGGGCTATCTGATGCTCTACACGCCCGAGCATTTCGATGCCGAGGCGCTGAAGAACTGGGTCACCCTGGACTGGGATGTCAACCTTGCCGGCACGTTGAATGCCGAGCAGCGTGCGACGCTTGCGGCTCATCTGGAGGCAGCGCTGTCCAAGGGTGCGCCGGCCGCGCTGGCGCCCATGGACAAGGCGCTCGTCGCCCAGGTGCGTGAGATGCTGATCGCCTACCCGCTGGAGTACCGCGTGTTCAGCCGCCTCAAGCGGGCCCAGGTGGGCTCCGAGTTCCCCGAGTTCTCGGTCGCTTCGTCCGGCGGGCCGAACGCCATCCAAGTGTTCGAACGCGCCAGCGGCCAGCCGCTGACCAAGGGCATACCGGGCCTGTTCACCCGCGACGCCTATTTCAAGGCCTTCAAGGGTGCGGTCACCAAGGTGGCCAAGCAGCTGGAAGACGAGCAGCGCTGGGTGCTGGGCACCGGCGCCCAGGGCAGCGCCGCCGACAAGGCCCGCGCGCTGGCCACCAATGCGCCCGACGAGATGGACCTGCGCGTGCGCCGCCTGTATCTGCAGGAGTACATCAAGGTCTGGGATGCCTATCTGGCCGATGTGCGCCTGGTCAAGCTGGGTGGCCTGGACCGCAGCCTGGCCGTGGCCCGGGTGCTCGCCGCCCCCGACTCGCCGCTGGCCGCCTATCTGCGCGCCGTGGCGCGTGAGACGCAGCTCGCCGCAGCGGCGGCGGAGTCAGCGGGTGGCCTGTCCGACGTCAAGCTCCCGGGCAAGGCGGACAAGGCCAAGAAGGACCTGGCCGCGCTGATGGGCAAGCAGGCCGAGCCTTCGGCCAAGGCCGCCGCCGGTGCGCCGCTGGAAACCCTGGTGGATGAGCACTTCGCCTATCTGCACCGCCTGGTGGCCGGCCAGCCCGCGCCCATCGACGAGGTGATGAAGATGTTCAACGAGGTGTTCGTGCAGCTCAGCGCCATTGATTCGGCGCAGAAGAGCAAGAGCGCACCACCGCCGCCACCGCCCGGTGGCGGCGCCAAGGCCGCAGCGGCGATGCAGCCCGAGCCGATCAAGTCGATGCTGGAGACGCTCAGTGACGCCGGTGCCAGCCAGAGCCGCACGGCCGAGCGCCAGGGCCTGACCTCGGAGCTGAAGCCGATCTCGGACTTCTGCGCCCGCACGGTCTCGGGCCGCTACCCGTTCGCCCAGGGCTCCAAGTCCGATGTGCTGCCGGACGACTTCGGTCAGCTGTTCGGCGTCGGCGGCATGCTGGACGACTTCTACCAGCGCCGCCTCAGCGCCCTGGTGGACATCGGCGCCACGCCCTGGGTCTACAAGCCGCTGACCGATGGCACCAAGCCACCGGGCGGCGCGGCACTGGCCGACTTCCAGCGCGCCTCGCGCATCAAGGAGGCCTTCTTCCGCAGCGGCGGCAAGACGCCCAGCTTCAAGGTCGATGTGCGCGTGCTGGAGATGCTGGACGGCCTGAAGGAGCTGACCCTGGACCTGGACGGGACGCTGCTGAAGTTCACCGCCGGCAACACCGCCGCGCAGACCATCAGCTGGCCCAGCGCACGCGTGGCCGCTCAGATCAAGCTCAGCGCGCCCGGTGGCGCGGTGCAGCTGTTCGAGGGGCCCTGGGCGCTGTTCCGTATGTTCGGCCAGTTCGAAATCCAGCCCTCGGCCCAGCCGGAGCGCTTCACCGTGCTCTTGAATCTGGATGGCAAAAAGGCCAGGCTGGAGGTCATCTCCAGCAGCGCCATCAACCCGCTGCGCATGCGCGAGGTGCAGACGTTCAGGTGCCCGGACGCGCTTTGACCGGTAGCCGCAAAGCACAGCGCCCGGTGCCGATCTGATCGGCACCGGGCGCTTTCACATGCCAGGCCCGGCTTCAGCCGCCGCGTGTCAGCCGCAACACATCGACGAACAGCCCGGCCGAGACCTGTTCGCGCAGCGGCTGCCAGTCCTCGGGTTCGGCCAGGATTTCATCGTAGATGGCGCGGGGCACGCTCAGCTCTTCCAGTTCGCCATCAGCATCATCGGGCACGAGCAGCAGCACCAGGGCAGCATCGTCGCCCTCGCCAGCGGCCTGTATCAGTCGCAGTTCCTGGCCTGGCGGCAAATCGTCCATGCCACGCATCAGGGCAATCTTGGTCAACTCCAAGCCGATGTCATCCAGGCCAGCATCGGCGGCGACCAGCTTCTCGCGCAGGCCGCCCCAGCCGAACACCAGGCGCGGCTTCAGCTCGGCACCGATCTCGCTCGCCGCTGCGCCGGCCTGCGCGCCAAAGGCCTTGTCAAAGGCCTGCTGCGCAGCGGTCTCCAGCTCGGCCCAGCGGTCTATCCAGGCAGCGGGATAGGCGGCAACCCACTGACCCCGGCCGACGTCCAGATAGTTGAGCTGCGGGTCAAGCCGCAGGCCCGTGCCGCAATGCGGACAGCTCTCGCGCTGGAAGCTGCCGTCGAGGATGGCTTCGCGCAGTTCGGGCGCGCGGTCGGCATTGACGCTGACGCTGGCCGAGAACTCAAGCGCCTTGCCGCAATGCGGGCAGTTCAGATTGACGGGATGGTAGAGAGACATCGACTGACCTCAGGTTGGGTGCGGCAAAACTCAGGCGCCAAAAAGATTGTCCAGCCAGGTCTTGGCCGGGTGAGCGGGTTTCATCTGCTCGGACTTGTAGGCCGCGTACAGCTCGGAGAACCATTCGCCAGGGGCGCGGAACTGGTAGCCGGTAATGCCTTCTGTACGCGCCGTGGCCTTGTAGCTGACCCAGCGGTTCGCATAGGCCTCATGGTAGACGAGGTCGCCGATCACAAAGCCGCCGGCCGCGATCGACTGCGTGCATTTGGCACCCGCCCTCCAGGGTTTCTCACCATGGCGTATGGCGGCCGCCCAGGTCGTCACCGTCGCCCAATCGGTGGGCACCGGCGAGGGAACGGTGTCGCCGTCCAGATATTTGGCGATTGCCGCCTGGTCAATACCTTCCAGGCCGAGCGCATCGGCGGCCGCCTTGGCCACGGCCGACACATTACCGCCATGGTTGATCCAGCCCCCGAACTCATCGACACCCTCGCGGCTAGCCATGAACTTCTTCTTGTCGTCCAGCGCATGAGCGATCTCGTGCTGCACATTCCAGTCGAAGAAGACCGGCGCCTCCTTGCCGGTCGGCGGCTTGCATTTGTCTAGAACGCCAGGCAACTCACCAGGAAGCACCAGCTGGCGCTTGGAACCTTCGTTCAGCGCATCGCCCAGCACGACATTGCCGCCGCCATAGGACGAGCCACCCGCCGGCTTGCGCGTGACCTGGCGCATGCGGGGGTTCTCCTTGGTGTGCTTGTCCGGCACCTCGGCCATCAGCTTGTAGACGCGCTTGAGCACGGCCACGGTGGATTTGTTGGTGCCGGTGCCCTCGTCCTGGGCACCCTGCTTCAGATTGAAGCGCACGGCCAGCGCGGCCAGCACTTGGTCGGGCGAGTCGGTGGGGCCGAGGCCGGCGATCAGCGCATCCAGCAGTTGCGGGCCGCCCGGCTGCTTGTTCAGCGCCTCCATCTGGTTCTTCAGCACAACCGGGTCGGGCGTGGCGGTCTTCAGCAGTTTCTTCACCTCCACCGACTTGCACTGCACCTTGGCAGTGGCCAGCGCGGTGTCGGCGGCCTTGAAATCGAACAGCAGCGCCTTGGCCTTGGCCTCGGCCAGGGCGGTGTCCACCTTGGCCACATCGGCGCCTATGCCAGGCGCACCGGCCCGCGGCGAGACCGTGGTCAGGCCTGCCACCTCGGGCTCGACCAGCAACAGGCGGGCGTTGAAGTCCTCGCTGGTCTCCTTCAGCGCGGCGGCGTCGGCGATGGCCGCCAGCACCTGGTCAAGTCCGGCCTGGGCCGCGACATAGTCCTGCTTCGCGGCCTGCTCCTCGGCCAGACGCTTGGCCTCGGTCACCGCCGGCAGCTTGTGCTTGACGGCGGCGTGCTCGGCGTCAAGCAGGGCCTGCTGCTGGGCCACCTCGCCATCGCGGCGTTTCTCGTAGGCCGCGTGGCGATCGGCCAGCTGGGCAGCCAGCAGGCATTGATCGGCCGCCTCGGTGATCAGCTTCTTGGCCTTGACCAGATCGGGCATGGTGTATTCCTCCTGTGCTTTTGAGGCCTGATGGGGCCGTGGCTCAGGCGCTCAGCGCCGTGCCAGCCTGGACCAGCAGCTTCTCGATATCGGCCAGCTGCTTGGCGATGCCCTTGCGACCCTCGCGGACCTTCAGCGCTTCCAGTAGTTTGCGTACCTCGGCCAGCGCGGTGGCGGGCTCGCCGTCCAGGCCGGTCAGCGCGGTGTCACGGGCCAGCTCGTCCTTCTCCGCCGTGGTGGCCAGGGCCTTGCAGCCGTCGCAGTCGCCGCCTATGCGCTTGAGCTGGGCGGTGGCGCCCTTGAAGTCGCGTCCGGGGTCCGCCAGTGCCTTAGCCTGCTTCAGGCGCTCGCGCAGCGAGGCTGCTTCGGCGGCGCTGGGGGTGTCGGGCTCGTCGGGCACGGTAGTCACCAGCGGCTCGACCCGGGCCAGCTCGACGACATAGGCCGCGTGCTCCTGTTTCAGGGTCGTCACGGCGGTGCATTCAAGCTCCAGCGCCGCCAAGGTGGCCAGCGCCGGATCGTAGAAGCGCTTGGCCGCCTGCTTCTCGGCCTTGTCCAGCATCGTCTTCAGTTTGGCCAGCTCGACCGTCAGCGCGGTGTTGGACGTCACGGGCACGGCCTTCTCAACCTGCTCGACCTTGGGCTTGACGACGTCCAGGCGCTGCGCGTAGCCCGTGTGCTCGTTGGCATAGGCCAGTTGCTGCTTGGCGTCGGCGCGAAGCAAGGCCATGTCCATCGTGGCGCCGCCGCGGGTGCCAGCCTTGAGGCTGGCCCTGGCCGTGTCCATGCGTTTGCGCAATGCAGCGATCTCGGTCGGGAAAGCGTCCGCATGCGCATGCCCCATCAACGCCATGAAGTCATCGGTGGCGTTGCTCAGGGTCTGAGCCAGCAACGTAGAGCCGGTCACCGAGTCGCAATGCGGCTGGACTTGGGCCAGCAGATCCAGCGCCGCCTGGCGCTTGCCTTCTGTGGCCTGCTGTTCGGCGGCCCCTATCATCTGCGTTTCGGCGATCTTCACATCGACCGCCAGCATGCTCGCCTTGGCCGTGTTCAGCGCCAGCTTGGCGGCGGCCAAGGCATCGGTGTAGGTCTTGGCCAGCAGCAGGGCCTTGGCGCATTCGGCATCCACCTGGCCCAGCAGGACGGTGGCCTCATCGCGCTTGTCTTCCTTGTGCAGCTTGGAGGCGGCGTCAATGAAGTCCTTCTTGATCAGCGCCGCCTCGCCCTTGACCACCGGCGGCAGCTTGGCCTGCGCCGTCTGGGCCTTGAGCAGCGCGTCGGCATAGGCCTTGGCCTTGCGTGCCTCTTCACGCTGTCGCACCAGGATCTTGTTGGCCTCGACCCGCAGCGCCTGGGTCGGCCCCAGCAGCTTGGCGAAGGCCTCCAGCCCCTTCATATTGGCGCTATCGAGGGCCAGGCCCAGGCCCTTTTCATAGGTCGCCAGCTTCAGCGCCAGCGGCGCCTTCAGACCTACGTCACTGATCTCGGCAACCTCCTTGCCGGCGCCGGTGAGTTCGGGCCCCAGTGTCTGGTGATGGATCACGAATCCCTGGGCCTGCGCAATGAGTCCGCGCACCTCGGGCACGCCCGAACTCAACATCATCATCAGCTTGGACGCACGGGTCTCTACATCGGGCAGGTCGTCCAGGCCGGCCTCGCCGCGGCGCAACTCATCGACCTTGCCGCCGAGTTCGCGCCTCATGCCGGGAAAAGGCAAACCATCGACATCGTGCTGCAGAGCGGTAACCTGCTGGCGCAGGCGCTCACGCTCGGGATTGACGATGTCGCGGGTGTTGCTGCCGTCGCGGATATAGCGCAGCAGACGACCAAACAGGGAACGTGGACCGGCCATATTGCGACTCCGAATCAGTTGCTCATCGCACGCTGCATCGCCTGCAGCGCGTTGACCATGGGCGTGCGGATGTCACCATCGATCTCGCACACATCGAGCACGATGTCGTCTTCGCTGACATAGCGCATCAGCTCGCTCACCTGCTGGGCGGTGCGCGGCTCGGCAGTGAGGTTCTTCAGCACCGCACTCATCTGGATGATGGCAGTGGCCGAGTCGGGCAGCTTGGCGTCGGCGACTTCCTTGGCCAGCGCCTTGAGCTTGGCGACGGCCGCGCCGCGCGCGCTGCGCCAGCCATCCAGTGCCAGCTCGAACTGTGCCGCGCCCCCCTCCTGCTCCGATACCGGCGGCGCGGAGGTTGACGGCACGGTATCCGGATCGGGCTCGGCAGGATCGCCATCGTCATCGATGTCGTTCGGGTCTTCGCCGCGCACGCGGATCTTGTAGCGCTGCCCGGTCTGTGCCAGCAGCGCCTCCTTGATCTTCTTGGCCATGCCGGCGGCCTGCGTCAGCAAGACAAAGGTGTGGGCATTGGCCTCGAACAGGCACTCGCCCGTCACGAACTTGACGCCACTGGTCGTGCCCAGCTCGGCGGTCAGCAGCTTGCGCCGGGGCGGGCCAATCGGCTTGCGCGAAACCAGCACCACGCAGTCCTTGCCGGCGCTGGCAATCATCACCTGCAGCACCGCGCCTTTGCGCACCTCGCGCAGCAGCGGCATCATCTTGGTCGTCAGCAGGGTCGGGCTCTCTTCCTCCTCGTCCTCCTCCTGCTCGGCGGCCGCCTTCCTGGCCTCGGCCTCGGCGAGCTTGCGCTCCTTTACCAAGGCCTTGTCCAGGTCGTCCAGATAGCCGGTGACTTGCTTGTCGGCCTTGTTGGCCTTGCGCAGCAGCTCGGATTGCTTCTCGATGTCGTCCATCGCAGCGAGCTGGTCTTCGGGCGCCTTGGCCTTGTGCAGCTCGGTCATCGCCGTCAGCAGCGCCGCATCCTTGAGGCTGCGTCCTTTGGCAAACTTCTTCCATTCCGCTTCGGTCAGGGTCTTGTCGCTCACCTCGGGCCTCCATCGAGCCTCTCAAGCGAGGCGGTATCTGGCCGGATCATAAGGTCGAGTGAACGCGGTGAAGCTGCGGGGAATCACCCGGCCGCGGCTGTGGCCTAAACTCCAGCGCCAAAACCTCGATCGGGATATGAAGACCAGCGCACGCAAGACCCCGGCCACAACGGCCGGCACCCAGGGCAAGAAGGTCACGTTGGAAATGGTGGCGGCGGCCTGTGGCGTGTCGCCGAGCACCGTGTCGCGCATCCTCAACGGCACGGCCATCGTCAGCCCCGAGAAGCGCGAGGCGGTGGACCGCGCGATTGCCGAGCTGGGATTCATACCGAACCCGATCGCCCGTGGCCTGGCCGGAGGGCGTACCTTGAGCGTGGGCGTGGTCACCCAGGCAATCGACAGTCCTTTCTACGGCGTGGCGCTGCGCGGCATCGAGGAGGAGCTGAGCCAGGCCGGCTACAGCCCGCTGTTCGTCAGCGGTCACTGGAATGCCGAGGAAGAGCGGCGCTGCATCGAGGTGCTGCGCTCGCGCCGGGTCGACGGCATGATCCTCCTGACCGGCATCCTCAGCGACGAAGCGCTGCGCAACCTGGCCAAGACCATGCCGGTGGTCATCACCGGCCGTACCTTGACTGCGCCGGGCCTGTACGCTCTGGACTTCAACAACTTCGAGGGGGCAAGACTTGCCACTCACCACCTGCTGAGCCTCGGCCACCGCAAGATAGCCTTTATCTCGGGCGACCCGATACACCCGGACGCGGCCGAACGGCTGCGCGGCTACCGCGCGGCACTGGAGGCCGCCGGCGTGCGCTACAAGCCTGCGCTGGTGATGCCGGGCAAGTATTTCGAGGAGAGCGGGCTGATGGCCGTCGAGCGGCTGATCGACAGCGGCGAGCCCTTCACCGCCATCTTCTCGGCCAATGACCAGATGGCCTTTGGCGCCGCGCTGGCCCTGCACCGGCGCGGCCTGCGCGTGCCCGACGACATCTCGCTGGTCGGCTTCGATGACCTGGCCGGCGCCGAGCACTCGATCCCGCCGCTGACGACCATCCACCAGGCCGCCCACGAGCTGGGCCGGCTGGCGGCCGTGTCGCTGCTGCAGCTGCTGTCCGGGCAGACGCCCGACGGCACCCTGCCCGAGCCGCGGCTGATCGCCCGCGCCTCGACCCGCGCGCTTGGCTGAATGGGCGCCCGCCCATCGGCGTGCAAGCCGATGGACCTTCGGGAGCTCACTGCGGTCCTTCCGGACTCCAGTGCGCGACCACAGCCCCCCGGCACTTACCCTTGATTGACAGCAAAACCCGAGCTGGCTACATTATGAAAGCGCTTTCAAGAATGCGATAGCGGCCAAGATAATCGAGCCGCTTGATACGGAGACATGGATGAGGGTTGGTCCGAGAACTGGGATGGGAGTGAGCCGGCGGAGCGGGTTGCTGCTATGCCTGGGCTTGTTGACCTTGCAGGGCGCCATCGCGCAGCAGCAGCTGACCGTGGCCGCCTTCCCCGCCGTCGATGAAATCGTCAAGGCGGCGATTCCGGCCTGGAACCGGCTGCATCCCGGGGTCGAGATCAAGCTGGTGAGCCGCGCGCTGGCCGACCACCACACGGCGATGACCACGGCCCTGTCCACCTCGGCCCATCTGCCCGATGTGATGGCGGTCGAGGTCGGTTACCTCGGTCGCTTTGCCCAGGGCGGCGGGCTGGAGGATTTGTCACGTGCGCCCTATTCAATCGCCCAATACCAGAGCCGCTTCGTCGCCTATGCCTACCAGCAGGCGACCAATCGCCGCGGCCAGGTGGTCGCCGCGCCGACCGACATCGGTCCCGGCACCCTGCTCTACCGCAGCGACCTGTTGGCCAAGGCCGGCGTCGGAGAAGCGGAGCTGACCCGTTCCTGGGAGGGCTATGTGGCCGCCGGCGTGAAGATCAAGGCCGCCACGGGCGCCTATCTGATGGCCCATGCGCGGGATATGAAGGACATCGTCATCCGCACCGGCATACAGCCCGGCGAGGGCCTGTTCTTCGACAGCCGGTCGAATGTGCTGGTCAACACGCCGCGCTTTGCCCGCGCCTTCGAGCTGGCCCGCGAGGTGCGGCGCAACCAGCTCGATGCCAAGGTCAATGCCTGGTCCTCCGACTGGACCGAAGGCTTCAAGCGGGGCGGCATCGCCACGCAAATGATGGGCGCCTGGCTGGCCGGCCACCTGAACACCTGGCTCGCGCCGGACACGAGAGGTCTGTGGCGCGCGGCCCAGCTGCCCGAGGGCGCGTTCGCGGCCTATGGCGGCACCTTCTATGCCATTCCCCGCGCCGCCGCGGCCGCACAAAAGCCGATGGCCTGGGAGTTCATCAGGCTGATGACCTTGACTCGGGAGCTGCAGCTCGGCGCCTTCAAGGCGCAGGACGCCTTCCCCGCGCTGCTGGAGACCTTCGACGACCCCTTCTTCGAGCAGCCGATCGCCTTTCTGGGCGGTCAGCAGGCGCGTGTGGGCTGGCGCACGGCCGCGCGGCGCATCACCGCCGTTGACGTGCACAAGCAGGACGCCTTTGCCGATGAGGTGATCAACACCGAGCTCGACAAGGTACTGGTGCGCGGCAAGGACATTGCCACTGCCCTGGCCGACGCCGAACGCCTGCTGCGCCAGCGCGCCAACCGTTGATATTGCTGACATCCAAGGACACATGAAGCTGCCTCGCCTGTCGCCCCGCCAGACCCCCTACGTGCTGCTGCTGCCCTTCGTGGCGCTGTTCGTCGTGTTCGGCCTGTTCCCGCTGGCCTTCTCGCTGTTTCTCGCCTTCCAGACCTGGGAGCCGACGAGCGGCCTGGGGGCGATGAGCTTTGTGGGGGCCGACAACTTCCTGTTCGCGCTGCAGGATGAATGGTTCTGGAAGTCGCTGAAGAACACCGGCTGGCTGGCCCTGGTCTCGGGCGTGCCGCAGCACCTGGTGGCGCTGCCGCTGGCGGCGTTCATCCATGCCTCGTTCAAGCGCCTGCGCAACGGCGTGGTCGGCGCCTATTTCATGCCCTACATCACCTCGACGGTGGCCATCGCCATCCTGTTCAGCTCGCTCTTCTCGACCGACTACGGACTGATCAATGTGGGCCTGCAACTGATCCGGGAGCTACCTCTGCTGGGTGCCCTGGTGCCGGCACAGCCGGTGGACTGGCTGAATGACCCGGACTACATCAAACCGGCCATCGCGACGCTGGTGTTCTGGCGCTATGTCGGCTTCAACGTGGTGCTCTATCTGGCCGCGATGCAGACCATCCCGCGCGACCTGTACGAGGCCGCGCGCATGGACGGCGCCGGCCGCCTGCAGCAGTTCTTCTACATCACCCTGCCCAGCCTGAAGCCGATGATCTACTTCGGCGTCACGCTCAGCGTGGTCGGCGGCCTGCAGCTGTTCGAGGAGGCCTTCATCCTGACCCAGGGCCGCGGCGGCTCCGACCAGGCCGGCATGACCACCGCCGTCTACCTCTACCGCATGGCCTTCGACTTCAATGACTTCGGCGCTGCCAGCGCGATGTCCTGGCTGCTGTTCATCGTCGTGGGCCTGCTGACCTGGCTGACCAACCGGGCCTTCCGCCCGAGCAAGGCCTGACCCCATGAGAACCGACCGTCTTGCGCCCTGGGCAGCCTACTGCATCGTCGGCATAGGCATGCTGATCATGCTGGCGCCGTTCTACTTCATGTTCGTGTTCGCCACCCACTCGCGCACCGAGATCTTCAGCCTGCCGCCGCCGATGTGGTTCGGCAATGACTTCCTGAACAACCTGGCCATCCTGACGAAGAAGATCCCGTTCTGGCGCAACCTCGGCTGGAGCCTCTACGTCGCCCTGGCCTCGACGGCGCTGACCCTGTTGTTCTGCGCGATGGGCGGCTATGCCTTTGCGCTGTTCGAGTTCCGCCACAAGAAGATCTTCTTCGGCCTGGTGATGGGCACGATGCTGCTGCCCTCCTTCATGAACATGATTCCGACCTTCATGATCATGGACCTGCTGGGCTGGATAGACGAGCCACGCGCGCTCTACATCCCCGGCGCGGCCAGCGCGTTCGGCATCTTCCTGATGCGCCAGTTCTGCGCCAGCGCGATCCCGCGCGAACTGGTCGAGGCGGCACGCATGGACGGCTGCAGCGAGCTGGGCATCTTCGCCCGCATCGTGCTGCCGCTGCTCAAGCCTGCGCTGGGCACCCTGGGGCTGATCACCTTCATCGCCTCGTGGAACAACTTCATCGGCCCGCTGGTGGTGATGCGCTCACCCGATATGTACACCCTGCCGCTGGCGCTGCGCAGCCTGCAAAGCCCGGTGGACACAGAGTGGGGCGCGCTGATGGCCGGCTCGGCCATCGCGACCCTGCCGCTGATCGTACTTTTCGTGCTGTCGTCCCGGCAGCTGATCTCCGGCCTGACCACGGGCGCGGTCAAGTGAATCTTATGAACACAACAAGCATGCATTTCCCACCGAACTTTGTCTGGGGCGTGGCCACCAGCGCCTTCCAGATCGAGGGCGCCAGCGCCGAAGACGGCAAGGGCCCGTCGATCTGGGACACCTTCTGCCGCCAGCCCGGCGTGATCGCCGATGGCAGCAACGGCGACATCGGCTGCGACCACTACCACCGCTGGGAGGCCGACCTCGACATGATTGCCGGCCTCGGTGTCGATGCCTATCGTTTCTCGGTCTCATGGCCACGCGTGCGCCCCACCGGCAGCGGTGACTGGAACGAGGCCGGCCTGGCCTTCTACGAGCGCCTCGTCGATGGCCTGCTGGCGCGCGGCATCCAGCCCTACCTGACCCTTAACCACTGGGACCTGCCCGATGCACTGCAGGCCGGCGGTGGCTGGGCCAATCGCGACACCGTGGCCCGCTTCGTCGAATACGCGCTGGGCCTCCATGCCCGCCTGGGCGACCGCGTGGTCTCGATCGCCACCCACAACGAGCCTTGGGTGATGGCCCATCTGGGGCATGACGCCGGTGTGTTCGCGCCCGGCATCAAGAATCGCCGCACAGCCATCCAGGTCTCGCACCACCTCTTGCTGAGCCACGGCCTGGCGCTGCAGGCGTTGCGCGCGGCCGGCAGCAAGGCGAGGCTTGGCATCGTGCTGAACCTGTCGCCGATGCATGCCGCCACCGACTCGGCTGCCGACCGGGCCAAGATGACCTTGGAGGATGGCCAGCTGTTGCGCTGGTATCTGGACCCGCTGTTCAAGGCGAGCTATCCGCAGGATGTGCTCGAGCAGCTGGGCGACGACGCACCCACGGTCGAAGCCGGCGACATGGCGCACATCGCCACCGCGATGGACTTCATGGGCGTCAACTACTACTCGCGCTCGGTGGTCAGCGCCGGTGAACCCTGGGACGTCAACAGCAGCGGTCGCGAGATCACCGACATGGGCTGGGAGGTCTATCCCGAGGGCCTGACCGAGCTGCTGGTGCGCCTGCACCGAGACTATCCCGTGCCGCCGCTGTTCGTGACCGAGAACGGCGGCGCCTTCAAGGACGAGCTGGTCGATGGGCGCGTCCACGACGAGGGCCGCACCCGCTACATTGCCGAGCATATCGAGGCCGTGGCCGAGGCCATGCGCCAGGGCGTGAACATGGGCGGCTATATGGTCTGGAGCCTGATGGACAATTTCGAATGGGCCTCGGGCTACGAGAAACGCTTCGGCATCGTCCATGTCGACTACGCCTCGCAGCAGCGCACCTTGAAGGACAGCGCGCGCTGGTACCAGCACTTTCTGCAACAGCAAAAACAGCAAGGCGGTTGAGCATGGGCCAGGTATCACTGCGCGGTCTGCGCAAGAGCTACGACAAGGCCGAGGTCATCAAGGGCGTGGATCTGGAGGTCCGCGACGGCGAGTTCATGGTCTTCGTCGGCCCGTCCGGCTGCGGCAAGTCCACCACCTTGCGCATGATCGCCGGGCTGGAAGACATCACCAGCGGCGAAATCCTGATCGACGGCGTGCGCGCCAATGACCAGCATCCGGCCCAGCGCGGCGCGGCCATGGTGTTCCAGAGCTATGCCCTCTATCCGCACATGACGGTGGCCGAGAACATGGGCTTCGCGCTGAAGATGGCTGGTCAGTCGCGGGCCCAGCGCGACGAGCAGGTCGGCCGCGCGGCCGAGATCCTGCGCATCACCGATCTGCTGGGCCGCTACCCCAAGGAGCTGTCCGGCGGCCAGCGCCAGCGCGTGGCCATAGGCCGGGCCATCGTGCGCAAGCCCAAGGTGT
>Ga0187845_1000172_pt1 | contig 37188 bp, 41 predicted proteins | sample SpaLakP09_SKY_68_FD_134515 | JGI IMG/M metagenome (GOLD analysis project Ga0187845, IMG submission 134515) | Oligotrophic lake water microbial communities from Sparkling Lake, Wisconsin, USA - SP09_SKY_68 | ecosystem: Environmental > Aquatic > Freshwater > Lake | place: USA: Sparkling Lake... | reverse complement strand
GCTGCTATTCTTCTGGAGCGAACTGGAACGGCAGGTCCGTATCGAAGGCACGGTCACGAAAACATCGCGCGAGGAAAGCGACAAGTACTTCTACAGCCGTCCTGTAAAAAGCCAGATCGGCGCCATCGCCTCGAAACAGAGCGAGCCGATTGCCAATCGCGCACAGTTGGAAGCGAATTACGACGCCGTGGCTGCGGCCAGCGGCGACCAGCCCGTGCGGCCGGAACACTGGGGCGGTTACCGTCTTGACCCCGTCCGCATCGAATTCTGGCAGGGCCGCCGTTCGCGCTTCCACGACCGTATCGTGTACTGCAAGCAAGCTGATGGCAGCTGGACCCGGGAACGTCTGCAGCCCTGAGCGCAGCGCCCTGCCCCATGCAAGACCATCGCTCGCGGTGGTCTTTTTTTTTGCACGGAGGTGCTGCATGGGGAACCGTCACACACTGGAACTGAGCCGCTATTTCAGCGTAGGAACAAGGCTGGCGGTACGGCTGAGCGCATGGAGCAGCGCCATCCGACAGCAACTGGCGCTGCCGCTGCGCATCGAACTGTGGGATGGCCAGCGCATCGATTTCTCCGCCCTGCCGCCGCGCGTCACCATCCGCATCCCCAGCGTGGCAGCGGCCAGCTATCTGCTGCGCCCATCGCTCGCCAGCCTGGGCAGCGCCTACGTCGAAGGCCGCATCGAAGTACAGGGCGCGGCACGCGACATGATAGACATTGTCACGGCGCTGGCGCGCAATACCCTCAAGGCCGAAGGCCCTTACGCTCGCGTGGTGCGCAACTGGCGCCACAGCAAGCGTAGCGACGCCGCTGCCATCCACTACCACTACGATGTATCGAATGAATTCTATGCCGAATTCCTCGATCCCGAACTGGTGTATTCCTGCGCCTATTTCGAGCTGGGCCATGAAGATTTGGCCACCGCCCAGTTGCAGAAGATCGACCACATCCTGCGCAAGATTGCCCTGCAGCCGCATCAGCGCCTGCTCGACATCGGCTGCGGCTGGGGCGCGCTGGTAATCCGTGCAGCGCAGCGTTTTCAGGCCCGCTGCGTCGGCGTCACGCTTTCGGAGCAGCAGTATGCCCTGGCGCGCCAGCGCGTGCGCGCCGCTGGGCTAGAGCATCTGGTGGAAATCCGCCTGCAGGACTACCGCGACGTGCAGGGCCAGTTCGACCGTATCACCAGTGTCGGCATGTTCGAGCATGTGGGCGTGCGCCACCTGCCCGAGTATTTTGCCGCCGTGGCGCGGCTGCTGGCCGACGACGGCATCGTCATGAACCACGGCATCACCAGCAGCGATGCCGCCAACGGCCAGTCACCCTACGGCGGCGGCGAGTTCATCGAGCAGTACGTGTTCCCGCAGGGCGAACTGGCCCACATCGGCCATGTACTGAAGAGCATGCAGCAGGGCCAGCTGGAAGTATTCGATGTGGAAAACCTGCGCCGCCACTACGCCCGCACCTGCGCCATCTGGAGCGACAATTTCGAGGCTGCGGCGGGCCGATTGAAAGCGCTGGCCGGCGAAAAGCGCTTCCGCATCTGGCAGGTGTATCTGGCTGGCGCCAGCTATGCTTTCGAGCAGGACTGGATCAGCCTGTACCAGATCGTGGCGCGCAAGGCTGGCCAGCCGGCAAGCACCCTGCCATGGTCGCGCCGCTATATGTACACGGCAGGGGCGCCCGATTGACACGGGCGGCCACACTAAATTGCTACGCTTTACTGGCTAAGGTTATTTGCTACGCTTGCTTGCCAAGACTAATCGCTACGCTAGCAGATCGCACTTACTTGAGCCGTGCCGCGTACAGGCTGCGCAGCTTGGCCACCTTGGGCGCCACCACGAACGCGCAATAGCTCTGCAGCGGGTGCTGCTCGAAATAGTGCTGATGGTATTCCTCGGCACGGAAATACTGCTGCGGCGCCGACAGTTCGGTGACTATGGGTGCATCCCACACTCCGGCCATCTGGGCGATCACTTCGCGCGCCGTGGCTTCCTGCTCAGGCGACTGATAATAGATCACCGAACGGTACTGGGTGCCCACATCGTTGCCCTGCCGGTTCAGCGTGGTGGGGTCGTGCAGGGTAAAGAAGATTTCCAGCAGATCCCGGTAGCTGATTGCGGCCGGATCGAAGCGCAGGCGCACCACTTCGGCATGCCCGGTCTCGCCCGTGCAGACCTGCTCATAGCTGGGGTTGGGCAAAGGCCCGCCCGTGTAGCCTGATTCCACCTCGGCTACCCCACGCAGACGCTCGAACACGGCTTCCAGACACCAGAAGCACCCGCCGCCCAGAACGGCGGTTTCCATTTCACTGTGCTGTAGATTTTCCACGACTTTCCTCCTTGGTCAGACCGGTGCGCAGAACAATCCGGCGCTGATCAGGGAAATATAGCAGAAATCGCCGCACCGCCTGCTGCCGCTAGGCCTGTACTACCGCGGGACTGTGGCGCGCAAACACTTCCTTCGCTGCGAACAGACCGTTCAGGGCAGCGGGAAAGCCTGCATACACCGACATCTGCATCAGAATTTCAACGATTTCCTCGCGCTGCAGTCCCACGTTGAGTCCCGCTTCGATATGCACTTTCAGCTGCGGCGCTGCGTTGCCCATGGCCGCCAGCGCGGCGATGGTGGCAATTTCACGCGCGCGCAGATCGAGGCCGGGGCGCGAATAGATGTCGCCAAACGGATATTCGAACAGGTAGCCGGCAAAATCGGGCGCGATATCGGCCAGTGCATCGATCACGTTCTGGCCGGCGGCGCCATCAATTTCAGCCAGCTTTTGCTGGCCTCTTAGGCGGCGGTCGCTGCTGGCGGGGAGGCAGGGCTTGGTCATACAGTGGCATCCTTTGCATAGAGTCGGTGTAGCCGAGAATTTTCTGGTCCAGCATCTGCAGGCAATCCTGCAGCTGGGCCAGCCGGGCCTGTACTTGCAGCCGATGTTCGCTCAGCATCTGCAAACGCCGGGCTTCCGTCGTCGGCCCCGCTTCACGCAGGGCGGCATACTGCAATATCGCTTGCAGCGGCATGCCGGAGGCTTTCAGCCGGCTGATAAAGCCCAGCCAGACCAGCACGCTAGCGTCGTAGCAGCGCTGGCCGCCGGCATCGCGGCTGGCATAGGACAGCAGGCCTATCTTTTCGTAATAGCGCAGCGTGTGGGCGGTAACACCGCTGCGCTGCGCCAGTTCGCCTATCTTCATTGCGCCTCCGTACAGGTTGAGAACCATTCTGCGACTTAGAGTGCACTCTAAGTCAAGCGCAGACAAGCGCCAGTTTTTATCCGCCCAAAAATCAGCGCTTCCGGTGGACTGCCTTAATTTTTGGCATAATGTGGGAAAAATACAGGCTTTCCATGAATACAGTTTCCCCACGCGCCCCTGCTGCCAGTTTCGACACCCGCCATTTCCGTCAGGCGCTGGGCCAGTTCGCCACCGGCGTGACCGTGATTACCACGCGTCTGGCCGACGGCACGTTTCGCGGGCTGACGGCCAGCTCCTTCAATTCCGTCTCGCTGGAACCGCCCCTGGTGCTGTGGAGTCTGGCCAATACAGCCAACAGCATGCCCATCTTCACCGGCAACTCGCACTACGTCATCAACGTGCTGGCAGCCGACCAGGCCCATCTGGCCACCCGCTTTGCCACCCGCGGCATCGACCCTTGGGAAGGCGTGGAATATGAACTGTCGCGCACCGGCCACCCCATCCTGAAAGGCTCGTCGGCCTGGTTCGAATGCCATAACCGCAGCCGCTATCCGGAAGGCGACCACGTGATTTTCGTGGGCGAAGTGGAACTGTGCGAATTCTCGCCCTGCCCGCCGCTGATCTTCCACGGCGGCCAGTTCGGCAATCTGGGTTAAAAACGGAAATTGGTGTCGCCATTTGGAAAGCCGCCGCGTCATGGGCGGCATAGAATGCTTGCAGCATTCACCATAATGAGAGACCACAATGAGCCAAGCCCGTGCCCAGTTCCACTGGGATGATCCCCTGCTGCTGGACCAGCAACTGACCGCCGAAGAACGCATGGTGCGCGATGCCGCCGCGGCCTACTGTCAGGACAAGCTGGCCCCGCGCATCCTCGAAGCATTCCGCCACGAACAGATGGACACTTCCATCTTCCGCGAAATGGGCGAACTGGGCCTGCTCGGCCCTACCATTCCGGAACAGTACGGCGGCCCAGGCCTCAACTACGTGGCCTATGGCCTGATCGCGCGTGAAGTCGAGCGCGTCGATTCCGGCTACCGTTCGATGATGAGCGTGCAGTCGTCGCTGGTAATGGTGCCCATCTACGAGTTCGGCACCGAAGCGCAGAAACAGAAATACCTGCCCAAGCTGGCGACGGGTGAATGGATAGGCTGCTTCGGCCTGACCGAACCCAACCACGGCTCCGACCCCGGCTCCATGGTAACGCGCGCCCGCAAAGTGCCGGGCGGCTATGCGCTGTCGGGCGCCAAGATGTGGATCACCAACTCGCCAGTGGCCGATGTGTTCGTGGTGTGGGCCAAGGACGATGAAGGCGCCATCCGCGGCTTCGTGCTGGAAAAAGGCATGGCTGGCCTGAGCGCCCCTGCCATCCACGGCAAGTTCGGCCTGCGCGCTTCCATCACTGGCGAAATCGTGATGGACAATGTGTTCGTACCGGAAGAAAACGCCTTCCCCGACGTGCGCGGCCTGAAAGGCCCGTTCACCTGCCTGAACTCGGCCCGCTACGGTATCGCCTGGGGCGCACTAGGCGCCGCCGAAAGCTGCTGGCACACGGCACGCCAGTATGTGCTGGACCGCCACCAGTTCGGCCGTCCGCTGGCCGCCAATCAGCTGATCCAGAAGAAGCTGGCCGATATGCAGACTGAGATCACGCTGGGCCTGCAAGGCTGTTTGCAACTGGGCCGCATGAAAGATGCGGGCACGGCTGCGGTGGAAATCACCTCGATGATGAAGCGTAACTCCTGCGGCAAATCGCTGGAAATCGCCCGCGTGGCGCGCGATATGCTGGGCGGTAACGGCATCTCCGACGAGTTCGGCATCATCCGCCACATGGTGAATCTGGAAGTGGTGAATACCTACGAAGGTACGCACGATATCCACGCCCTGATACTGGGCCGCGCCCAGACCGGTATCCAGGCCTTCCAATAAGGCCAGTAATAAGCGGCAGCAATAAAAAACGGGGCTGATTCAGCCCCGTTTTTTCGTCTGCTACTTCATGCGGCGCCCTAAAGGCGACCGCATGCATCCTACACTGGCAGGCTTAGAAGCCCTTGAAGTTGTAGCCGATGCTGACGCTGACAGCCAGCGGATCAAGGTGCACATCCTGCGTCTGGCCGGTCGAGAAGCTGACCTTGGTCTTCAGCTTGGTCTTGATGACAGTCGCGTCGACGAACCACTTGTCGTTGATGCGCACTGTGCCGCCGATCTGGTAGCTCAGCGCCAATTTGTCATCCAGCTTGTAGGTGGTGCCTGGGCCACCGGTGTTCAGCAGCGCGGTCAGCTGGGCCGAACCGGTTTCTTTCTGGAACATGGCATAGGTCAGCCCCAGACCCACATACGGACGGAATACCGCATTGGCCGGCAGGAAACGGTACTGCACAAAAGCCGTAGGCGGCAACACTTCCGCCGTGCCTAGCTTGCCGGTGCCCTGGATCGCACCGGCACCAAGCAGGTCATGCTTGTACGGCAGGCCCAGATCGAGCTCGGCTGCAACATTATCGGTCAGCATATAGGCAATTGCGAAGCGCGGCTTGGTGTCCGTGCCCACGTCGGCCTTGGTGCCCGGCAGCGCCGGCGCCGACACATCGCCCGAATCGACTTTCGGAGTAATTTTGTTGATGCCCAGCGTACCCAGCCAAGTACCGGCAGTCTGTTGTGCCGAGGCAGCCGTCGCCAGCGACATCGCGCCGGCCAGCGCCAGCAATTTCAAAGTGTTCTTCATATCGTCTCCAGAATTTTTTGTGATGTAAGTCGGGCCGCTGCCTGTCCCGGGCAGCGGCCGGCGACGACTGAATTACAGCCAGCCCTTGACAACCATTTTCTCGGCCACGTAGCGGGCCAGCAGCAGGTTGTTGAATGGCGTAGGGTGTACGTCATCGGCGAACGAGTAGTGGCTGACATCGCCCGTCTTCAGGTTGCCGCCATTGCAGGTCAGCGACGTACCCAGCGGGTTCTTGGCAGCGCTCAGGTCGCAGGCGGTGTCGTTCACTACCGTCAGACCGTACGGGCCGGGATTGGTTGCCTGGTCATGGCTGACTGCGAACACGTCAACGATCAGCACTTTCGGCTCCGTTGCCAGGCCAGTATTCAGTGCACCATTAAAGGCGGCCACCATGGCGTTGATCAGGGCGCGGGTATTGGCATCCTTGGACAGGCCGGCTGGCGTGGTGGCCACGTCAGGCAGGTTGTTCACGGTGACATAGTTGGCGCCGTTGGCGATCAGCTGGTTCTTCACCAGTGCCACCAGCTCGTTACCAGCCTGCGCCATGGCAGCGACCAGATCGGCCCCATGCGCGGCAGCATAGTCGGCACCGGCCTTGGCACCGGCAGCCTGGGCATCCGTGGTTGCCTTGGCAACCATCGGACCGTAGACAGCAGGCGAAGCCACCGCCGAGTTGCCCGGCTGGACAGCTGCCGTACCGATGGCTACTTGCGTAATAGTGGTCTGGGTGCTGCCCGAACGCGCAGCTTCGGTCTGAGCTGCCAGGCCGATGGCGGCCGCTGCCGTCTGTGGATTGGTAGCGCCAGCGGCCAGCTGGCCCACCAGGCTGGTAACATAGGCCGTGCCGCCAGCTGCCGTACCGGCTGCCGTGGCGGCAGCGCTCAGTGCCGACAGATTGTAGAGCACGTCGTTACCGCCGGCCATGACGAAGATCATTTCATCGCCCTTGAACTTGCCGCCGGAAACTTTCAGATGGTTGGCAATCTGGGTAGCGACGGGTATGGTCAGGGCGCCCAGCGCACTGCCGGTCAGCTTGTTGCCCGGGCCAACCGGATTGGTTACACGCGAACCGCCGGTGGCATAGCCGTAGCAGCCGGAATGGGAAACTGGCTGGACCGAGAAGCCTTGGCTGGCATCGCCATCGAGGCCAGTCACCGCCGGGCATGGCGCAGCCAGACCCAGCTGGGCGGCCATCAGTTCCGTCCAGTTCTTGCCGGTCAGGGCAGGATTGATGGCGGTGTTATCGCCGTTGATAGTGAATTTGCCGCCTTTCAGTGCGGCGACAGTGCCTACTGCGTAGGAGCCAACGTCGGACAGGCTGTCACCAAACGAAACCTGTGCGCTGTATTGCTTCTTGAGGGTTTGCGCGCCGGGCGTAGGGTCGGTGCCGCCGCAACCTGCCAGTATGGCCAGGGCTGCTGCCGCCAATGCTAATTTGGTATGACGCATGTTGTCTCCTAGAAAAATTCTTTTATGGTGTGATACGAACGGTTGTGCTATTCGCAACCTGATTAATATGCCAGCCTTATCCGCGCTTGTATAGAGACGCACAGTAAAAGCGTGCCGTTTGTGCCCAAAAAAGAACGCTTGCTCGCCGCCTGTTTCACAGCGAGCATATGCTGCTAAGCACCATTCACCGTGCTGGTGCAGCGTCGAAGAATTTGCGCGCTTCGCGCAGACAGAACGGCGCTACCAGACCGGCGTGATAGCTGTCCTGCACAGCCTGATTGGCTTGGGCATTGCTGCCGCCTTTATCCGTCACCGACAATTTCAGCACCTGCTTGGCCAGCGCAAATTCCGTCCGTACGGTGCGGTAGTCGGCCAGCAGCGAAGAATCGTCCAGATCGAGCACGCTGAGCAGCCCCGCGCCTATGCCCTGTGCGCGGAAATATGCCACGGCGGCATCGGTATTCGAGAACGGCACCACCGGGTCCTGATTGCCGCCGCACAGCAGTAGCGGCACGGTCGGCGTATAAGTGCGCAAATCATTCTTCAGCAGCCATTTACGCAAGGCATGGGACGGCGCACAGTTCAGCGGTGCATTATTGCTCGCGTTACATGGCTGAGCCTTGAGGTCGCTCAAGTAGCTGTTGCGGTACGCTGTCAGCAGCAGGTGGTCGGTGCCGAAGAAGCGGCTGTAGCCGCTGGCCTGCGGCAGCGAGTTCAGATCGAACAGCACATCGTTGGGCAACTTGCCGGCACTGACCAGCGCCCCCAGACTCAAGCTGCCCGGCAGCAGCGTGTCGATGCCGGACGCATAGCTGGGCTCGTAGATATCCGTCAGGCTGGCATACAGTCCGGCACCGGCGCGCTGGCCCGCCGTAATCAGCATGGGCATGAAGCCGCTCGAACCCACGCTGGGCGCACCGTTGAAGATGGCATCGCCGAACTGCAGCAGCGCGTACGGGCCGGACAGCGGCGCCGCTGCCGTGACATTGAATTCACCCGCGTAGTCGCGTTGCATGGCGCGCTGGGTGGCCATGGCCACAAAGCCGCCCTGCGAGTAGCCGCTTACCATCAAGCGGCTGGACGGCGTCGCGCCGATGCTGGCAAACACGCTGCGCGCCGCCCGCAGCGCATCGATCATGTCATTCGACTGCTGGCTGGCATCAAGATAGGGGTGGTAATCGAGCGTGGAACCGGCATAACCGGCGTAATTGGGCGCCACCACGATATAGCCCTGCGCGGCGAACATGGCGGCCACAGTACGGGTTTCGGTGGCGCCCAGGTCGGCCATGTCGTTGCTTTTCAGGACAGAGGTGCCGTGTGCGTACAGCAGCACGGGACGGCCGCCCTGACAGGCCGGGTCCGTGCCCGAAGGCAGCATGATGGCCGTGCTGGCCTGCGTATCGGCGGCCTTGCCATCGAGCGTATGGTAGCGCAGCGTGTAGAGGGTAACAGCGCAGGTAGGCGTACCCGTCACGGCTGCGCCATAGCTGACGCTGGCTTCGACCAGCGCCTTCATCTGCTCTGGCTGCACGGTATTCACGGCAAAGCCGCCCACTGCTGCGGGCACCAGACTGGCGCCGCCTATGGCCTGGCCGCGCAACTGGGTGACAGGTGGTGGCGGCACCACGGCGCCGCCCGTCTGGCTGGCCGGACTGCCACCACCACAGCCGCCGAGCAATGCGGCCACGCCGGCGGCCAGCGCCAGCGAGCCGCTGCGGCGGGCGCGCTGCGCTATCAGGGTAGGAAAAGAAACCGAAAAACCACGCGTATCCATAGGCTAGTCCTCGCAAGGTGCGGGGACAGCGCCCCGCCAGAGTGTCAGATGGCCGGGCAGACTTTGTGACCGGCAGCAACTTGATCTTAGCAGGAAAGCAAGCCCAGCGGGCCATCCGGCCGCCGGACTGAAGGGGAGTACATCAGGCCAGAAAACGCGCGATCACGCCCGCCGAACCATGCACGGCGCGGCGCAGACGGTCATTCACGCCCAGCCACTGATCGTCCTGCGGCGGGGTTTCCACCAGTATCAGATCGCAGGCCGTCTGGTCCATGTCGCGCAGCGCTGCATACAGGCCATAGGCATAGGCGGCAGCCTGTGCCGGCATGTGGCGCTGGGCATGGCCGCAAGCGGGCAGAGTATGACTGATCACTGCCACCTGCACGCCGCGCGCCTGCAGCTGCGCCAGCGTGGCGGGCAGTGCTGCCGTGTCCAGCATGGTGACGGGAGTACGCGGCGCATAGTGCGATTCCAGCGTACCGGAAGCACGCGGTGCGGCCTGATCCGGTGCGGCCGGCAGCATGCCGATCACGTCGGCAATCTGCTGGGCCGTAATATGGCCGGGACGCAGCAGCACAGGGCCGTGCGTGGCCAGGCGCGACAGATCGACAATGGTCGATTCGATGCCGACGGCGCTGGAACCGCCTTCCAGCACCACGCTCAGCAACGCGCCGTCGCAGCTTTCGCCATCGGCGCCGCCGCCCATCGGGCCTTCGTCGTGGCTATCGAGACCGAACTCATCGCGCACGTGCTGGGCCGTGGTGGGGCTGACGCTGCCGAACTTGTTGGCCGACGGCGCTGCCACCCCGCCCTTGCCGCCCTTGAAGGCGCTCAACAGGGCAATCGCCACGGGATGGGAAGGACAGCGTATGCCCACCGTATCCTGACCGCCGGAAACGGCATCGGGAATATGGCTGGCACGCTTCATGATGAGCGTCAGCGGGCCGGGCCAGAACGCCTGTACCAGCTGGCGCGCCTGTTCGGGAATATCGCTGCACCAGTAATCGAGCGCGGCGCCGGGCGCCACGTGCACGATGACGGGATGGTCGTTAGGCCGGCCTTTGGCCTGATAGATGCGCGCTACCGCCGCAGGATTTTCCGCGTCGGCACCCAGGCCATACACGGTCTCGGTAGGGAAAGCTACCAGCCCGCCCTGCTCCAGCACGGCGGCTGCGGTGGCAATGGCGGCAGCATCGGCAGCGGCAGATTGCCCAGCTGCCTGTGTCAGACCAGACTTCACGCCGCAATACCCAGAATCGCGCAGGCGGCCAGCAACTGCTGCTGCGCCTGAGCCAGAGTGGGCGCAATAAAGGTCAGGTGGCCCATCTTGCGGGCACGGCGCGGATCATCCTTGCCGTACAGGTGCAGGCAGGCGCCGGGCAGCGCCAGCACCTGATCCCACGCCGGTTCGCGCGGCGTATCGCTTTCTCCTTCAAACCACACGTCGCCCAGGATGTTGAGCATCACGGCAGGCGAATGCTGGCGCACATCACCCAGCGGCAGACCGGCCATGGCGCGCACCTGCTGGGCAAACTGGCTGGTGACGCAGGCGTCGATGGTGTAGTGGCCGCTGTTGTGCGGACGCGGCGCCATTTCATTGACCACCAGCGTACCGTCCGTCAGCACGAAGAATTCGATGCACAGCACCCCCACGTAACCCAGTTCGGCCACGATGGCCTGCGCTGCACGCTGGGCTTTCAGTGCGCTTTCGGCCGACACGTTCGGGCCGGGTACGGTGGTGGTGAACAGGATGCCGTCGAGATGGACGTTTTCGGCAATCGGATACACCACCGATTCGCCATCGGCGCCGCGCGCCGTCAGCACCGACACTTCATACGCCAGCGGCAGCATCTTTTCCAGCAGACAGGTCACGCCGTTCATGCTGGCGAAAGCGGCACGCACATCTTCGCGCGAGCGCACCCTTACCTGCCCCTTGCCGTCGTAACCCATGCGCACCGTTTTCAGAATGCCGGGCAGCAGATCGTCGCTGATGGCGTCGATATCGGCTACGCTGGCGATGGTCTTGTGCGGCGCCGGCAGTACGCCGGATTTCTCGGCGCAGTCAACGAAGAAGCGCTTCTCGGCAATGCGGTCCTGCGCCACCGATACGCCATGCGCATTCGGTGCGACAAACACTTGCTGCGCCAGCCGCGACAGGCTGTCAGCCGGCACATTTTCAAACTCGGTAGTGACGGCAGCGCATTGCGCTGCCAGCGCGTCCAGACCGGCTGCATCGCTGTAGCCAGCCTCGATCAGACGTTGCGCTACCTGCCCCGCCGGACAGGCTGCCGCCGGTTCCAGCACGGCCACCTGATAGCCCATGCTCTGGGCAGCCTGAGCGAACATGCGGCCCAGTTGGCCGCCGCCCATCACGCCCAGCCATGCAGGCGGGTTAGCGGCAGGCAGCACCGGAGTACGGGATTGTTGCGGGGAAGACGTCGAATTACTCATACCGTTTATATCGTTACGTTGTTACCTACCCTTACAGGGGCAAAGTCATGGCCTCGGCGGCTGCCGTCTGGGTGGCGCGGAAGGCCAGCAGCTGCTGCGCCAGAGCTTCATCCGTTGCAGCCAGCAGCGCCACTGCCGTCAGTGCAGCATTGGCGGCACCGGCTTCGCCGATGGCGAAAGTCGATACCGGCACACCTTTCGGCATCTGCACGATGGACAGCAGCGAATCTTCGCCGCGCAGGTATTTGGACGGTACGGGCACGCCCAGCACCGGCACGATGGTCTTGGCCGCTACCATGCCCGGCAGGTGGGCCGCACCGCCGGCACCGGCGATGATGGCGCGCAGGCCGCGGCTACGGGCGGTTTCGGCGTAGCTGAACATCTGGTCCGGCATACGATGGGCCGAGATCACCTGCGCTTCAAACGGAACGCCGAACTGTTTCAGGATGGCGACCGCGTGCTGCATCACGTCCCAGTCCGAGTTCGAACCCATGATGACGCCGACCAGCGGCGTGCTGCTTGCATTAGCGCTCATCTCAGACCTTCAGCTTCTCGCCCGTCAGGCGTTCGATGGCTTCGAAATACTTGGCCTGAGTTTTTGCTATGACTTCTGCTGGCAGCGCTGGCGCCGGTGCAGTTTTGCCCCAGTCGGTCAGGGTTTCCAGATAGTCGCGCACGAACTGCTTGTCGAACGATGGCGGCGACATGTCCGGTGCGTAGGAATCCGCTGGCCAGAAGCGCGACGAATCGGCCGTCAGCACTTCGTCCATCAGGTGCATCACGCCGTTTTCATCGAGGCCGAATTCGAACTTGGTGTCGGCGATGATGATGCCGCGGGTCGCTGCGTAGTCGGCAGCGGCCTTATACAGGGCGATACTGACGTCGCGCATCTTGGCAGCCAGTTCGGCGCCGATGCGGCTTTCCATTTCAGCAAAGCTGATGTTCTCGTCGTGCTCGCCCAGATCGGCTTTGGCGGCAGGGGTGAACAGTGGCTCTGGCAGTTTCTCGGCCTGACGCAGGCCGGCTGGCAGCTGGATGCCGCAGATGCTGCCGGTAGCCTGATAATCTTTCCAGCCCGAACCGATGATGTAGCCGCGTACCACCGCTTCCACCATGATAGGTTTGAGACGCTTGGCCACCACGGCGCGGCCTTTGACCTGCTCGACTTCGTCGGCGGCCACCACGGATTCCGGGGCAACACCGGTCAGGTGGTTAGGCACGATGTGGCCGAGTTTTTCGAACCAGAAATCGCTCATCTGGTTCAGCACCATGCCCTTGCCGGGGATAGGCTCGTTCATGACAACGTCGAAAGCCGACAGGCGGTCAGTGGTAACGATGAGGATTTTGTCATCGCCGACAGCGTAGTTGTCGCGGACTTTGCCGTGGCCGAGCAGGGGCAGGGACTTGATGGAGGTCTGATAGAGGCTGTTCATAGCGGAGGGTGAATAGACTAGCGGTATAGAAAAGCGAAAACCGGCGGGGTGAAAACGAGGCCGCCGGTCCAGTGTCGGGTTCATTCCTGGCGGAATAAACCCGTTCCAAACAGAATTTTACTTCACAATCTGGGCCAGCTCGCCGGCCTTGTAGCGTTCTGCCATTTTTTCCAGTGGAATCGGCTTGATTTTGCCGGCCTGGCCTTCGCAGCCGAAAGCCTGGAAACGGGCACGTACGATTTGCTCAGCAGCAGCACGGGCTGGCTTGAGGAAGTCGCGCGGGTCGAATTTCGACGGGTTCTGGAACAGGAACTGGCGGATCGCCGCAGTCATGGCCAGACGAATGTCGGTATCGATGTTGATCTTGCGGACGCCGTGACGGATGCCTTCCTGGATTTCTTCCACCGGCACGCCATAGGTTTCCTTCATGTCACCGCCGAATTCGCGGATGATGGCCAGCAGTTCCTGCGGTACCGACGAGGAACCGTGCATCACCAGGTGGGTGTTAGGAATGCGCGCGTGAATTTCCTTGATGCGGTCAATCGCCAGAATGTCGCCGGTAGGCTTGCGGGTGAACTTGTAGGCGCCGTGCGAAGTACCGATGGCGATGGCCAGCGCGTCGCACTGGGTACGCTGCACGAAGTCGGCAGCTTGGGCCACGTCGGTCAGCAGCTGCTCGCGGGTCATGGTGCCGTCGGCGCCGTGGCCGTCTTCCTTGTCGCCCTTCATGGTTTCCAGCGAACCGAGCACGCCCAGTTCCGCTTCCACCGTCACGCCGATGGCGTGCGAGAACTTCACCACTTCTTTCGATACTTCCACGTTGTATTCATAGGAAGCTACCGATTTGCCGTCGGCTTCCAGCGAGCCGTCCATCATCACCGAAGTGAAGCCGGAGCGGATTGCAGCCTGGCAGACTGCTGGCGACTGGCCGTGATCCTGGTGCATCACCACCGGGATGTGCGGATAGGCTTCGACTGCAGCGTCGATCAGGTGGCGCAGGAAAGCTTCGCCAGCGTATTTACGGGCGCCAGCCGAAGCCTGCATGATGACCGGCGCGTTGAGCGCATCGGCCGCAGCCATGATGGCCTGCACTTGTTCCAGATTGTTGACGTTGAAAGCAGGGATGCCATAGCCGTTTTCAGCAGCATGGTCCAGCAGTTGACGCATGGATACGAGGGACATGGTAATACTCCAAACAATAAAAAAACCTGGTTGCCGGAGCCTACCCGCCCTCGTTGCGCGAGAGCGCTGCTACCGGACTTACTTAGTGAAACTCGCCGACCTTAACGATCTTCATGGCGTTGGTGCCGCCTACCTGCCCCATCGGCTCGCCCCAGGTGACAACGATCATGTCGCCTTTCTTGACGATGCCGCGTTCGACCAGCAGGTCTTCCGCTTGCTTCAGCACCACGGCGCTTTCCGCCGTCTGCACCAGATTGTAAGCCTTGACGTTGCGGTACAGCGCAATCTTGCGCAGGGTACCCACACTCGGCGTCAACGCGTAAATCGGCGTATCAATATTGTGACGGCTCATCCACAGCGCCGTCGAACCGGATTCCGTCAGCGCCACAATCGCTTTCACCGCCAGATGGTGCGAGGTGAACAGCGCTGCATAGGCGATCGACTGGTCGATCCGGGTGAAGGTCGCGTTGAGGAAGTCGGCGTCGAGCTTGTTGTACTCGGACTGCTCGGCCTCCACGCAGATCGCGGCCATCATTTCTACAGTTTCAACAGGGTAACGACCGGAAGCGGTTTCCGCCGAGGTCATTACGGCATCCGTGCCATCCAGCACGGCATTGGCCACGTCCGATACTTCGGCCCGGGTCGGCACGGCATTGAAGATCATCGACTCCATCATCTGGGTTGCCGTGATCGCCAGCTTGTTCGACTCGCGCGCCATACGGATCATGCGCTTCTGCAACGCCGGTACGGCAGCATTGCCTACTTCCACTGCCAGGTCACCGCGCGCCACCATGATGCCGTCGGAGGCGTCGAGAATTTCCTGCAGCACCGGAATGGCTTCGGCCCGCTCGATCTTGGCGATCATCTGCGGCTTGTGGCCAAACGGTTCGCCGGCGATATTGGCCAGCTGGCGCGCCATTTCCATATCGGTGGCGCTTTTCGGGAACGAGATCGCCAGATAGTCGCACTGGAAACTCATCGCCGTCTTGATATCTTCCATGTCCTTGGCGGTCAGGGCCGGCGCCGTCAGGCCGCCACCCTGGCGATTGATGCCCTTGTTATTGGACAACTCGCCGCCGATTTTCACGGTGGTAAAAATCTCATGGGCAACAACTTTGTCGACCGTCAGCACGATCAGTCCATCGTTGAGCAACAGCTTGTCGCCTGCACGCAAATCCTGCGGCAGCGCCTTGTAGTCGAGGCCCACGCGCTCCTGATTGCCGAGCTCGCCGTTCTCGCCCCATTTAGCGTCGAGGATGAATTTATCCCCGTTCGCAAGGTCAATCTTACCATTTTCAAACTTGCCAACGCGGATTTTCGGTCCCTGCATGTCGGCCATGATGGCCACTTCGCGACCTACTTCGGCCGCCGCTTCACGTACCAGACGGGCACGGTCGATGTGATCCTGTGCCTTACCGTGCGAGAAGTTCAGACGAACCACATCCACCCCGGCCCGGATCATCTGAACCAGGACGTTGAAATCAGTGGAGGCTGGGCCTATCGTTGCGACAATTTTAGTACTACGGGACATAGTCATCCTTGGGCGTTAGGGCTGGCAAACGCTCCCGGAAGCGGGGAGCGGAACGGTGGTGTGTCAGACCAAAAAATGTAGCAAAGCTACGAAATCCTAGTCATTCTCAAGCATAAATTGAATTTTACTGTCAATTTGCTACATCGCACGACCGTGCTTTTTACTCCCCTCGCCTAGTTGGCTGATTTATACCTGCAAACTATGCTTACTGCGCTGCGGCACGCTGGGTCAGAATCTCCACGGCCGGCAGGGTTTTACCTTCAAGGAACTCCAGGAAGGCGCCGCCGCCCGTCGAGATATAACCGACTTGCGCGCTGATATCGTATTTGGCAATCGCGGCCAGCGTATCGCCGCCACCGGCGATCGAGAAGGCCGGCGACTGGGCAATCGCCAGTGCCAGCGTTTTGGTGCCTACACCGAACTGGTCGAATTCGAACACGCCGACCGGACCGTTCCAGACCACGGTGCCGGCTTTGGCGATCTGGGCAGCCAGCGTGGCAGCCGTTTGCGGGCCGATATCCAGAATCATGTCGTCGTCGGCCACATCGGCCACGGCTTTCACGGTCGCGGCAGCGGTAGGCGAAAATTCCTTGGCGCACACCACGTCGACCGGAATCGGCACTTGCGCACCGCGCTTGGCCATCAGGTCGATGATGGCGCGGGCTTCGTCCACCAGATCGTTCTCGACCAGCGATTTACCGATGTTCAGGCCGCTAGCTTTCATGAAGGTGTTGGCGATGCCACCGCCCACGATCAGGTTGTCCACTTTGTCGGCCAGTGCCTTCAGGATGGACAGCTTGGACGACACTTTGGAACCGGCCGCGATGGCCAGCAGCGGACGGGCCGGGGCGCCCAGCGCCTTGCCCAGAGCGTCCAGCTCGGCGGCCAGCAGCGGGCCGGCGCAGGCGATCGGGGCGAATTTGGCGATACCGTGGGTGGAAGCTTCGGCGCGGTGCGCGGTACCGAAAGCGTCATTGACATAGATGTCGCACAGGGCAGCCATTTTCTGCGCCAGTTCGTCACTGTTTTTCTTTTCCCCGCGGTTCACCCGCACGTTTTCCAGCAGCACGACCTGACCGGCCTGCAGGCCTTCCAGACCGGCGCCATCGACCCAGTTCTGTTTCAGTTCGACTGGCTGGCCCAGCAGCTCGGCCAGGCGGGCCGCGACCGGCGCCAGACTGTCTTCCGCCTTGAACTCGCCTTCGGTAGGACGGCCCAGATGGGAGGTCACCATGACTTTGGCGCCAGCGGCAGCGGCGGCGCGGATGGCCGGCACGGAAGCGCGGATGCGGGTGTCTTCAGTAATGTTGCCGGCATCATCTTGCGGCACGTTCAGGTCGGCGCGGATGAAAACGCGCTTGCCTTGCAGCGCATTCTGGGCGATGAGATCTTGCAGACGGATGAAGTTCAAAACAGCGGACATGGTTACCCAAAGGTCGAGTTGAAAAAGGTACGCTATTTTACCGCAAGCAGAGGCTTACACTCCTGTTATTAAAATACATGCATGAGGCGCAGCAGCGTGTAAAAGCCCATGCCGAATAGGATAGTTTGCAACATATTGCGCCGCAGCAAATAAAAGATGGTGGCGACGATACCGGCCAGCAGTTTGATGTTGATCAGGTCCAACAAAGGACTGCCGTTGACCAGCATCAGATCAGGCGCCACGATGGCGGCCAGCGCGCAGGCCGGCGCATAGCGCAGCATTTCCTGCACCCGCTTGGGGATATTGATGTGATGCCCCACCAGCCAGAACGAGCTGCGCGTGGCTGCCGTAGCTACCGCCAGCACGGCGATGGTGAGCCAGATTTCCCAATCACTCATGGCTGGCCTCGGTAGATCTGGCGCCATTTCTCGGTTCCCTCTTCCACTGCCATGGCGGTCAGCATGCCCAGAAGCACCGCCAGCAGCAGACCCAGCTTGTACGGCAGACCGACGGCCAGCACTGCCACAGCACCTGCCACCAGCACGCCGCACAGGGCGGGACGGCCCACGATCAGCGGCACCATCACGCAGATGATGGCCAGGGTACCGGCAAAACCCAGCCCCCATTCGGCCGGTACGGCACTGCCGGCGAATATCCCGGCGATGGAGCCGATCTGCCACGCGGCCCAGTTGGGATAGGTCAGCCCCTTGAGATAGGACAGTTTGCCCGGCTGCGGCGCCGGATCGGGGAATTTATGCAGAAACAGCGCCACCGTCATATCGCCGGCCACATAACCGAGCGCAAAGCGTTTGCGCCACGGCAGCTGAGCAAAATGGGGGGCCAGCAGGGCAGAAAAGATCACGAAGCGCAGATTCACCGTCAGCGCCGACAGGAAAATCACCCATACGGGCGCATGACTGGCGATCAGCGGCAAGGCAGCAAGCTGGGCCGAACCGGCGAACACCAGCAAGGTCATACCCAGAGCCTGCACCACCGTCAGACCGCTTTTTACCATGGCAATACCCACCACCAGCCCCCATGCACCGATGCCGAACAGGGTGGGCGTGCCGGCTTTCAGGCCTGCGCGCCACGCCGCTTCATGGTGAGCGGAGACGATGCAGAGTGAGGTATCGGGCGGGTGGGCGCTGCTGGGTTCGGTCATGGCTAGATCATGTAGCATTCCTGCCACAGCGCGCGGCGCAGCGGGACGGTAGAGCCGCTATTTTACCGATGATTTTTGCTCCCTGCGCGAATCCGTTAAAATCGTGGTTTTCCTTAGTCCTCGGAGCAAACGAAATGAGCACTGCCACCACCACTAACGCCGTCGAACTCGAAGGCAAGGACTTGCCAGCCCACTGCCCTAATCCGGCCATGCCGCTGTGGTCGTCCCACCCGCGCGTCTTCCTCGACTTCCAGCACGGCGAAGCCAAGTGCCCGTACTGCGGCACCGCCTACCGCCTGAAGCCGGGCACCGTCGTCGGCCACCACTAAGCAGCGCCCACCCCAGCGCCCCTCGGAGCGAGCATGCCCAGCAAACGCGTCAAGCAACTCAATGGTAGTGCCGCCGAAACCGAGGTGGCGTTTTACGATGCACTCAACCGCGCCGATCTCGACGCGCTGATGGCGCTGTGGGCGGAAGACGATGAAATCGTCTGCATCCATCCGGGCGGGCCGCGCCTGATCGGCCACGCCGCCATCCGCGCCTCGTGGGCCGCCATCCTCGAACATGGCGGCCTGCACATCGTGCCCATCCAGTTGCACGAAACCCACAACCTGATGAGCTCCGTGCACACGGTGGTGGAAATCAGCAGCGTATCCCAGCAGGACGATATTCACCTGCTGGCCACCAATGTGTATGCCAAAACCCCGCGCGGCTGGCGCATCGTGCTGCACCACGTCTCCATCGCGCCCGGCCCGGTGCCAACCGAAGCGCGCAGCCAGGTGCTGCATTGACAGGACTGTGCCGTGAAGTATCCCGCGCCCGCATGGCTACCTAGCGGCCACCTGCAGACCATCTATCCGGCCCTGTGCCTGCGCAAGCCGCCCGTGCGCTACCGGCGCGAACGCTGGGACTGTCCAGACGGCGACTTCATCGATGTGGATTTTGTCGATGGCCAGCCGGGCCAGCCCATGGTGGTACTGTTCCACGGCCTCGAAGGCAGTTCCGACAGCCATTATGCGCGCGCCCTGATGGCTGCCGTGGCCGAACGGGGCTGGTCGGGCGCCGTGCCGCATTTCCGCGGCTGCTCGGGCGAGCCCAACCGCGCGCCGCGCTTCTACCATTCGGGTGACGCCACGGAAATCGACTGGATCATCCGCCGCCTGCATGCACGCCATGTGGCCACACTGGCACGGCAGGCCAGCGCCGCCTTGGCCGAAATCCCGCAGTTCGCTGCGTCGGGCGCTGCCACCGTCCCATCCGGGGGCAGCGCGCCATTTTATGCAGCCGGCGTTTCGCTGGGCGGCAATGCCCTGCTGCGCTGGCTGGGCGAATCGGGCCAGCAGGCCGGCATGGTCGATGCCGCCTGCGCCGTGTCCGCCCCGCTCGATCTGGCGCAGGGCGGCGCAGCCCTGTCCAGCGGCTTCAACATGCTGTACACGCGCATGTTCCTGCAAACCCTGAAGCCCAAATGCGTAGCCAAACTACAGCAATACCCCGGCCTGTTCGATCTGCAGGCCCTGCAGGCAGCACGCGATCTGTATGATTTCGACAACGTCGTCACGGCGCCGCTGCATGGCTACCGCAACACGGAAGACTACTGGCACCGCGCCAGCGCGCGCCATGTGCTGGGCGATATCCGCGTCCCCACGCTGGTGCTGAACGCCCGCAACGATCCCTTCCTGCCCGGCCAGCATCTGCCGCAGCAGGCTGCCGCCTGCGTGCAGCTCGACTATCCGGCCCGTGGCGGCCATGTCGGCTTTGCCACCGGCGGCCCGCCCGGCAGCCTGCACTGGCTGCCGCAGCGCCTGCTGCACTTCATGACGCAGGGCGGAACACCTTTTAACGGAATTTCCCATCATGGATGACATCGTCAAACAGGCACTGGCCAAATGGCCCAATGTGCCGCACTGCGACGGCTGGCTGCTGCTCGATGCGCGCGGCCACTGGCGCATGCGCGACGAACGGGCCCAGCACCTGAAGCTGCCCGGCGACAAACTGCAGCATGCTGCCCTGCGCAGCTTCATCGCCCGCAATTACGCCGCCGATGCGCGCGGCTGCTGGTATTTCCAGAACGGCCCGCAGCGCGTGTACGTACAGCTGCAGGCCACGCCCTACATCGTGCGCACCGATCCCGTACAGGGCTGGCTGCTGCACACCGGAATACCCATGGGCCCGCTGGACCAGGTGCTGCTGACCGAAGAAGGGGCGCTGCTGCTGCGTAGCGCAGACGTGCTGGCCCAGCTCGACGACCGCGACGTCGCCAGCGTGCTGGCCGAACTGCAAAGTGGTGGCAGTCCCGTCACGGACGAAACGCTGATGGAGTGGCTGGAAGGCCGCAGCAGCGCCAGCCTGACGCTGCAAGGCCGTCCGGTACAGCGGGTGATGGCTGCCACACTGCCGGCACGCTTCGGCTATGTAACCGAGCCAGTGCCGGAAACCGCTACAGGTTCAGCCGCGCCAGCTGAAACAGCGGCAACTGCTGCAGCACCTGCCACCCCGCCGGCTGCGGCCTGAGCTAATCCTTCTTGAACTTGTCGCCCATTTCTTCACGCCGGCGCGCCTGCAGTTCGCGCTCGCGCGCATCGATCACGGCCTGATCGTAGAAAGTGGCGTCGGGCGCCTTGCGCGCATACGACAGCTGGTCCAGTGCCGAGAGCACGCCGCCCTGCAGCACATACGATTCCGCCAGAGCGATATGCTGCAAGGCCTGCTTGCCCTGCTTGGCATAGGTTTGCGCCAGCAGATCGAAGGCGTCCGGATCATCGCGGTACAGCTGCACCTGATCGCGCAGATACACTGCCGCCCGCTCCAGCTGGCCCGCTGCAATCATCGCTTCGCCATACTGGTGGGCGATGCCGCGCGACAGCGGATACACCAGATGCGCGGCTTCGGCATCGGCCAGCGCCTGCTGCTGCAGCTCGGCTTTGTCCGGCTGGGCCAGTTTGATTTCCAGCGCGGTAAAGACGTAAATGATTTCCCCTTCCGGTGCCGGTGCGACACCCAGCGTGCCCGGCGGCGGCAGCTTGCGGATGGTGGCATGCGACTTGTCCAGCCACTGCTGGGCCAGCGCATAGTTTTCCCGCTTCAGCGCCACCATCGCCAGCCCGTACTGGGCCGCAGCCACCTGCTGGCGTCCCGGCTGCTGCAGTTGCAGCTCGAAGAAAGTCTGGGCCTCGGCCAGCCCTTGCGCACTGAGGTCCTGCAGCACCCGCGCTCTGGCCCGCACCAGATGGAAGTCCAGACTATCGAGCCGCTGCTTGTAGGGCTGCTCGCGGATACGGGCCTGAATATCGGCGATCCTCTCGGTGGTGAGCGGGTGGCTTTGCAGATAGGCCGGTACGCGGTCGCTGTAGTTGCGGGTGGCGATCTGCATGCGCTGGAAAAACGCTACCATGCCCGAGGCATCGTAGCCGGCCGCGCTCATGATCTGGAAGCCGATGCGGTCCGCTTCGCGCTCGGCATCGCGGCCGAAATTGAGCTGCCGCTGAATGGCCAGCCCCTGCCCGGCCGAGAACACGCCTATGGCCGCATCGCCGCCAGCCTTGGAAGCCAGCACGGCGAGGATGATGGCAGCCAGCGGAATCAGCGCATCCTGCTTCTGCTGGCCGATGGAGCGGGCGATGTGGCGCTGCACCACGTGGCCGATTTCATGCCCCAGCACGGAGGCCAGTTCCGACTCCGTCTGCGCTGCCAGCAACAGCGCCGAGTGCACGGCAATGAAGCCGCCGGGCAGCGCAAACGCATTGAGCTGGGGATCGCGCACGGCGAAGAAGTAGTAGTCGAAATTGGATTCGCCGCGCGCGCCGGGACGCGCCGCTACCAGCGCGTTGCCGAAGTTGTTCAGATATTCGAGAATGGGCGCGTCATCGAGAAAATCGTTATTGCGGCGGATGTCATGCATGATCTCCTCACCCAGCTTGCGCTCCATCAGCGGCGACAGATCCTGCCGCTCGGTATCGCCGAGCGCGGGCAGATTGGGGATTTTGGCGGGCGCCAGCACATCCTGCGCCATGGCCAGCGGCATGGTCAGCAACAGTAGGGCAGCGGTCAGGCGCATGCGCATAGAACGGGGTTTTGCATTCACGGTGATATGATACCCGCAACCGGGGCGAACCTGCTGTCCGTCCCATGACGAAATCTGCCGAGTAAATAGATGAGCCAGAACGTGAGCAACAACGAGAACGAATCCACCAGCGACCACCTGACCCACTTTGACGCCAGCGGCCAGGCCCACATGGTGGACGTCGGCGCAAAAACCAGCACCCATCGCATCGCTGTGGCACGCGGCAGCATCCGCATGAAGCCGGAAACCCTCGCCATCATCACCAGCGGCACGGCCAAGAAAGGCGATGTACTCGGCATCGCCCGCATTGCCGCCATCATGGCGTCCAAGCGCACCAGCGATCTGATCCCCCTGTGCCATCCGCTCGCGCTCACCCGCGTTGCGGTGGATTTCGTCACCGACCAAGCCAACGCCAGCGTGCACTGTACGGCACAGGTGGAAACCCATGGCCAGACGGGAGTGGAAATGGAAGCCCTGACGGCCGTGCAGATCGGCCTGCTCACGATTTACGACATATGCAAAGCCGTCGACCGCGGCATGGTGATGGACGGCATCCGCGTGCTGGAAAAACACGGCGGCAAATCCGGTGACTGGAGTGCTACCAGCTAGTGGTTTGTGATTGTGTGTCTGTGACGCGTGCAGGATACGCCGGCCGATAGGCCGTAGTTGCCCCCCTTAGTGTTACATGACGACCCGCTATGTGTGTATCAACACCTGCAAGGTGTGGGAGCACTTGTTAATACTAATCATATACAGCCAATCTCGGCGTTTACCGGCTATCAAAATATTCGGAGTGGTACTTACAGATTCAGTCAAAACTGATCCGCTCTTGATCCACCGTGTTCTCGTGTGCATTACTCACCTTCATGCTCTTAACAGTCGCAAGATATCGTTGCTGATCCTGAAGGAAAGATTTGTCCAGTATATTGCGCCGATACAATGAGGAATACAGGGCCGCCGCGTACGCTTGGCAGTTAATGGATCGCTCGGGATTGAAGGCGATGTCGGTAAACGCTTCGTACTTCAGTACTTCTTCGGCATATTCTGGGTGCTTGTACAAGGCATTCATGTAAAGCCAGTCATAGAACGCTGTGCGAGGCTCCAAGGACCATGTCTGCTTGAAAAAGACAAATCTCGTCATACGCCCATTTTGAGAGAGCCGTGGATCGCGCTTTGCTTCAAGTGATGTTTTACCCAGCAAATCAGTAAAAGGACCACCCCGTTCGAATACCTTGCTTGCCTGATATGCGCACTCTACGCTGAACTCGCGCTCTTGTTTAACGGTCTTAATCATCAAGTTAAACGCACTTAGCTTTACGCCGAGTCCCTGCTTTGACTTGCTTGAGATCTCCAGAATGCTGTTAACCCCCAGCAAGTCACGGGCCGCTAAATGCAGAGACTCAATCGACTTCTGCGCTTGCGATAGAGCCATACCCGGGAACCACTCGAAATCCACTAGCGAAGTCGATACCAACGTCGGCCCTTCTGTAGTAGGTATAAACACTGGGCGCTTAGCCATGAGCCTTCCATTTATCAAAGTCTGTTCGGGCGTAGAAGTAATTCGAGTACTTCTGCCCAGATGCAATTTGCGGTCCTAAGTTCTGCGCAGCATAATGCTGTGCAAGGCTGCTATCGTTGAAAATTATAGCTACTATGTCCTGCAGAGGGATAGGCTCGAATACCAAAACTTCTGCCTGTGGGTGTGTCGGGTAAGCATCTGGAATGCCTAAAGTTGCTCGTGGAACGTCTGGGTAATCAGCGAACATCGCAGTTAACGCCTCAATTCCCTTCCTCAACGGCAGGGGTATACTAGTCACGGCTGCCTTAGCAGCATTCTCTCGACAGAACGCACAGTCGCGCTCCCAAAGGACGCTTGCTTTAATAACGAGAATGGCCCATTTTACGTCGGGGTTATTCATCCGCAGCGTGTAAAACATCTTATAGTTTGGAAAGCCAATTGAAAGGCAAGTCCCGTACGTCCCGTCTATACGGTATGGATCATTGGATGCTGGGGCTATTCCGTTGGCCGCAAGGTGATCCAAAGGGAGTAGCCCACGCGCCAAGATACTTGGCAAGTTCTCGACCCGAGTGAAATGGAAAAGATACTTGATGTTGCGAGCGTTGGCGAACTGTTGGATAGGCACTTGGCATCTCGACTAGATGGTTATCAAGAAAGCATAACATCTTGGTCAGCAACAATCACCCATCAATAGCAAGAAATAGTTCATTTTGATAATTAGACGGTGTTGCCATCGACTTATCAATCGGGCTTGCCCCAGTGAGTTGTTGTAGAGGGGATGAAAAAACTATCAATGGGCTTGTAGTATACCGATCCGATAATTTGCATATTCACCACATCTAAGATGCAAATGAGAACTCAAGAGCCCCACCATGACCATATACGGCTACGCACGCCCCCCACCTTCGATCAACAGTACGGCCTTGAAAGCCAGATAGCGCAACTGAACAAGGCTGGCTGCGACACGGTGTTCGCTGAGGCTACCGAAATGGACACCCGGCCCAATTGGACGGCCCTGATAGCAAAGTTATAGGCTGGTGACGTGGTGACGATCACGAAAATTGATCGCGCAGCCCGTAACATCACTGACATCGTGGGCATCACACAAACGCTTGCTGCCATCTATGCAACTATCCGCATCCTTGACATAACCATCGACACCACCACTGCCACCGGTACGCTGATACTCAATATCTTTCCCAGTGTGGCCCAGTTTGAACGTGGCCAAATGCTTCTACGCCAAAGTATCAGCATTGAAGCAGCCAAGGCCAAGGATAAGCATAAGACCCTGTCGCTGGCAGAATGCACCTACAATGGCGAGAAGCCTACCGCACGAGCCGAGCCACCAGAGGCACATGCACTGCCGAAGGCAGGCTGTAGCCAGGAACAGGTAGCCAAGGCATTGAACATCGGAATTGCATCGGTGTACCGCATCGTAAAGGACGCAGCCTGACACGATAAGAGGCCCGTAGCGGCACTTACGCTACTGCGGCCAGGTAACTTCGCAAGCCAGCACCAGCAATGCCCACAGATATTTTAAACAGCTATAAGACAGATTCCCTGTAACTGGCACTGTGTTTAACCAACCGCTTGACCTTCTGCCTTATTCAGACATTCGCCCCCCTGTCCCGGCATAGTGACTAGCTCCAATTTTTTTAGGTTATCAATCGCTGTTGTTAGCCCAGATACCGGCAGTCAACGTTGCGGCAACCGAATTCAGCTCCGCTTCTGGCACACGTCCCTGCAAGCCCTCACGGACCAACAGAAACTGCGCAATGATTGTGCCTGCACTCTGAGTTTGAGGGCGCCTCAAAGACTCCGACTCAATTGTGCCTTCGACATATTCTTTGACACTTGTTACAGCAGCCATCGTCTTCTCCTCAATAGTCTACCCTTGCTTCGTTCGCTCTCTTGTCCGAATAACCAGTATTGCCGACCTAATTAACGGATCACCCTTAGAATGGTATCGAGTCATCCAAACCCTCGAAGTTAAGCTTAGCAGGCTGACGATGAAGCACGAACAGCGTCTCGTTATCCTCAACCCATTGCCATCCCACTGCGCTTAACTCTATCCCCGCGTACTCATTTCCGCTATAGGAATCGGACAGGGTACTGTAGCGCACAAACTTCTTGATGAGCAACTTTCTCAGGCCCAAGTTAAAACCAATGTCTGTTACTCCTGCACGCTCGGCATCACCTTTTGCGGAGTAGACCGGCGTTGGCCCATCAGTGACGCCCGCTAAAATTGCTACCACCCGCAACTCAGCCGGGGACAAGCCAGCAACAGGAGAGACTTCATCCTTCTCCGACATTGCGCCCAGTACTTCGGCCCTTTCCACGTAGGCCTTAACCTTTGTTGTTATGTCCGTACGCAGTTTCTCAAAGTCACTTGGGGCATCTGTTTTGTAGGTGATAATCATACGGTGCTGAATATCAAAAGGAAATTTCGACCGCCCTTCTTTGCACACCATGACGACCTGCTTACCAGCGGCAAGGGCGAACCCTAACTCATACCAGACGTTCGGGTTGTCTTCAGAAATGTCAGCCAAGCAGACTACCGCATTACGAATTCCCGCCTCAATTGAGTCAATCGGCACCGCAGCCGCCGGGTCATGATCGACTCGGTATGGTTCATAGCCAGCCGCTGTTATGGCCGGTGCGTACACATCCTTATAACGCTTATCGTATGCTCCGCCATCAAATGGCTGCATCACAAAGCACGTCGCCATCTACCGCTCCATATTAAAATAAAAACAATTTCAAGTATGCACCATTTCGCTACCGTCACATCCAAAATCTCTGCCTGTACGCAATGATGTACCAACATTATACTGTGATCTTATACAGCCATTCTACGCAAGGCAGATGTGAAGGTCTGGCTGTTAAACAACGGCGTAGAAGTAGAACGCAGAACGCTAAACTACCGCTTCCAAATCAAGTACGATGGGCAGCTGGTGATCATGAACGTCGTCAATCAAGGTAGGCACAGACCCATGAAAGTGGTACGCCTATTTACTGAGCAAGACGTGGCCGGCGAACTTCAGGACGTGCATTTGGTCTGGTCAAACGATAACCTTACGCAGACACCAGCTGTTGATTGCATGGGTCAAACTGCATATGTGAAAGAGCTAAAATCCCGTCCCACTGAGTGGTACAAGATCGGTTTTTTTGCCCAATTCGATCAGCTAATGTGAGTGGCTACCAATCCGGAAACCCACAGAAAGCACGCTTTTCGAGCGTCGGCCAGATCGGCCTGCTCACGATCTACGACATGTGCAAAGCAGTTGACCGCGGCATGGTGATGAGCGACATCCGCGTGATGGAAAAACACGGCGGCAAATCGGGCGACTCGAGCGCTACCAGCTAGCACTTCAAGGCAGGATTCCAGCGCTTAGAACTCTCTTACGCGTAGTTCATTATCTATTCTCATGCTAGTTTGTATAAACTGGAGTGCAATTTCTTGCACAATCATGCCTGAACCGGTCTGATGTGAGGCTGATCGTTTGTGCTAGGTCAAGGCCGGGCGTCGGCTATCGGCTTACCGAGTCTGAGCCGGGAAAATTTATTGTCTGATTGTTACCTCTAGCACACACGTATATAATTCGTTCCATAGAGGTAATTTTTCCGCAGGCTGACCGCTGCCGTCAGGCGCATACGTGAAAGAATTTGCATGAGCAGCAACCCTCCATCGAGCGAAGGCAAAACACAGGAGTACGAGTTCGAGCAGATGAACTTGCAGGTAGGCAGCCGCATCCAGTTCATCACGCATCGCACTATCAAGCCGGTCCAGCATTTTTCGACGCTGATCGGCTGGGTCAAAGACGAGTATATGATCGTCAAGATTCCGTTCGAGAGCGGTGCTCCGATCGCTGTCAATGATGGCGACAAGCTGACCATACGTGTGTTTTCCGGCGTGAATGTGTGTTCGTTTTCCTGCGTGGTGCAGCGCGTATTCCCGCGCCCCATGTTTTATGTACACCTATCCTTCCCCGTCTCGATCCAGGGCACCAGCCTGCGTACGGCGATGCGCGTCAAGGTCGATATTCCGGCACAGGTCACCTCCACGGCCGGCACCACCTCGGTCTTCCTCGTCAACCTCAGCGTTTCCGGCGCCCTGATCGAGTCGCCCAAGCCGCTTTCCGATGATGGCGGCGAAGTCGGCCTGTCGTTCTATCTGATCGCCCAGCCCGGCAATCGCCAGGTGCGTATCAACCCCAATGCCACTATCCGCAATATCAATGTTGTCAAGCCGTCCAGCGGCGAGCAGCCTGAGGTCTTTACCTACGGCGTACAGTTCATCGACCTTGATCCCATGCACCACACCATGTTGCAGAACCTGACCTACGAAGCACTGATCGCCGATCGCCAGAAAATCGTTTAGCGCGATTTGCATAGACGAAAAAAAACCGGCCGCAGCCGGTTTTCTTGCATCCGCCCAGACGATTAAGGGCCTACATTGTTTTTGGTCAGAGCCGTTTTAGCCGTATCGTTCGCTACGGTCGTGGTCACATTCCAGGTGACGTTGGCAGCGCCCGCAGCCAGGGTAGGAGTAAAGGTAGCGGTCAGGCCATCGATATCTTTACCCACACCGGTCGAGAAGGTTTCGACGATTACCCCATCCTGCACCGTCACGGATTTGACTTCCTTGGTTTCGGTGAAGGTCGGTACGCCTTTCGCACCGGCGTTGCAACCGGTCAGATCGCCGCCACCTTCCTGAGCGCACAGGGCCACGGCCGACTTGATCGAATCGATCGCGCCTTGCGCATTGGCCATCTTGGCCTTGATGGTGTAGTCGCTGTATGCAGGAATCGCAACAGCGGCGAGAATACCGATAATGGCGACAACGATCATCAGTTCGATCAGGGTGAAGCCGGCTTGTGCCTGTTTTTTCATCATGTGCATGGTTTTCATTTTTGACTCCAGGGTGTGTGTTGAACAAAAGTTGTTGCCTACACTTTCCTTAGAGCAAGCGGCGTGCCAGCCTGTTCAACCATGTATTTCGGCCATTTTCTGACGAATTCTGTCACTTTTCATGCCGTAAACTGCCGTTTTTTGTCACTTAATTCCCAGAAGAAACTGCCGATTTTTGCCACTGACGAATTTTGTCATTCGGAAATAAAAAAAGGGGAGCCTGAGCTCCCCTTCATTTCCACTAACGGAAGGCTGTAATTACATCATGGCTTTCAGCAGACGGGCCATTTCCGATGGGTTTTTGGTGACTTTGATACCGCAGGCTTCCATGATTTCCAGTTTGGCTTGTGCGGTGTCAGCGCCGCCCGAGATCAGCGCGCCGGCGTGGCCCATACGCTTGCCCGGAGGAGCGGTAACGCCGGCGATGAAGCCGACCACTGGTTTTTTCATGTTGTCTTTGATCCAGTGAGCCGCGTTGGCTTCGTCTGGGCCACCGATTTCACCGATCATGATGACGGCGTCGGTATCTGGATCGTCGTTGAACATCTTCATGACGTCAATGTGCTTCAGGCCGTTGATCGGGTCACCGCCGATACCAACTGCCGACGACTGGCCCAGACCCAGTGCGGTCAGCTGGCCCACTGCTTCATAAGTCAGGGTACCCGAGCGCGATACCACGCCGATACGGCCTTTCTTGTGGATGTGGCCTGGCATAATGCCGATCTTGATTTCGTCTGGGGTGATCAGACCTGGGCAGTTAGGGCCCAGCAGCAGGGTTTTCGAGCCAGCTTTTACCATGCGGTCTTTCAGAGCCATCATGTCGCGGACTGGAATGCCTTCGGTAATGCAGATGGCCAGATCCATTTCAGCTTCTACGGCTTCCCAGATAGCGGCAGCGGCGCCTGCTGGTGGTACGTAGATCACCGACACGTTGGCGCCGGTTTCTTTTTTCGCTGCGGTAACGTTAGCGAAAATTGGAATGCCTTCGAAATCTTCGCCGGCTTTCTTAGGGTTCACGCCTGCTACGAAGCAGTTTTTGCCGTTCGCGTAGTCGCGGCAGCCGCGGGTGTGGAATTGGCCGGTTTTACCGGTGATCCCTTGGGTAACAACTTTGGTGTCTTTATTGATCAGAATGGACATGTTGATTCCTTAATTAAGCTTGACCGGCAGCGGCGGCGACAACGCTCTTAGCTGCATCTTCCATGGTGTCGGCTGCGATGATAGGCAGACCGGAATCGGCCAGCATCTTCTTGCCCAGATCTTCGTTGGTGCCCTTCATACGCACCACCAGAGGCACTTTCAGCGAAACAGCTTTGGAAGCGGTGATCACGCCTTCGGCGATCACGTCGCAACGCATAATGCCGCCAAAGATGTTCACCAGAATAGCTTTCAGGCCTGGGTTTTTCAGCATGATCTTGAAGGCTTCGGTTACTTTCTCAGCCGTAGCGCCACCGCCTACGTCCAGGAAGTTGGCTGGTTCGCCACCGAACAGCTTGATGGTATCCATGGTTGCCATGGCCAGACCAGCGCCGTTCACCAGGCAGCCGATGTTACCGTCGAGCGAGATGTAAGCCAGATCGAATTTCGATGCTTCCACTTCAGCTGGATCTTCTTCGTCCAGATCGCGGTAAGCCAGAATTTCTGGCTGACGGAACAGCGAGTTGGCGTCGAAGTTGAATTTGGCGTCCAGAGCGATGACTTTGCCCGAACCGGTCAGGATCAGCGGATTGATTTCGGCCAGCGATGCGTCGGTTTCCCAGTAGGCTTTGTACAGGCCTTGCAGGTTGGTCACTGCATCAGCGATCGAGCCTTCTGGCACGCCAATTTTAGCGGCGATGCTGGCGGCTTCTGCGTCGGTCAGGCCGACCGATGGGTCGATAGCGATCGAGTGGATCAGTTCTGGGTGGCTCTCAGCCACTTCTTCGATGTCCATACCGCCTTCGGACGACGCCATCAGCACAACGCGTTGCGAAACGCGGTCGGTAACCATCGAAACGTACAGTTCTTTCTTGATGTCGGCGCCTTCTTCGATCAGCAGACGACGTACTTTCTGGCCTTCCGGGCCGGTCTGGTGAGTGACCAGCTGCATGCCCATGATCTGGTCAGCGTATTCTTTAACCTGTTCCAGCGACTTGGCAACTTTAACGCCGCCGCCTTTACCACGGCCACCGGCGTGGATCTGTGCCTTCACAACCCAGACTGGGCCGCCCAAGGTTTCAGCAGCTTTGACTGCTTCTTCAACGGTCATGCACGGGATACCACGTGGAACCGTCACTCCGAATTTTCGGAGGATTTCTTTGCCTTGATACTCATGGATTTTCATGCTGGCTTCCCTTCTGATGCTGATGTGTAAAAATCGGTTGATGTTACGAAAATACTACGAAAATAACTCGATATAAGGTGCTTCTAAAAGCAGAGATTGCTACGCGCTGCTCGGTGCTGCTTTGGCCACCCAGCGCGGGTAAAACTGCGCCACCGCCGTACCATCGGTACGCAGCGCGTGGCATTTATCTAGTTGAAACGGTTTCTGACGGGGCGTGCCATGGTCTTCCGTGGCCGCATCATTGGTGGCCCAGACATCGTTGGCAAAAGCCTGCACGGCGGCGGTGGGCAGTATCTGCGCCAGTTCCGTCAGGTGGGTGCAGCCGGCGGTGCCCGCCAGACGCTGTTTGAGTTCGTGCCGGAAGCCCTGCATCAGGTTCAAGCCGACCAGTTGTTCCTTGTAGGCGGGCGCGATGGTATCGCAATGGCCGGGATACGGCACAGCATCGGACGCGGCTTCGGCATCGACGATGTTGAGCTGATGGTCAACGGTCAGGCGTAAATGGAGGTCATGCAAGGGAGTACCGGCAGCGCGTGGGCCCGAAGCCAGCACGGTGTCGATCTGTTTGATATCGGAGATGTGCGCGTCAAGATCCCATAGACCATCCTCGCGTGCATACGCTTGGACGACAATTGCACGCGTGTGCCGTAGCGCACGTCGGTTAACTGGGGTTGACAGGGACATAGACCGATGCCGCTTTCGCGACAGAAATTTAGTAAGCAGCCATGTGCTGTAAAGCACGTATCCGCAGCTTCTACGGACACTTACCGCACCTGCGGCGCTGCAAAAACCCTAAAAGTGTAGCACATAGAGGCCATTTGTTGCGTGCAAACATAAGTTTTTCCGCGCAAAATCTGCTATCTGAGGCTATTTTGACAAGAGATTCACGAAATGTATTTCTGCCATAGAAACATTGCATGATGCATTGCGGCAGAAATTCTTGCTTGGATGATTCGTCGCTTACTCTTCGAACTGTTCGCTGCCCTTGAGCGCCGTCTGTACGGCACGCTGGGAGAAACCACGCTGCAGCAGGAAGCGCATCTGTTTGTTGCGCTGCTGGGCGTCTTCGGCCACGCTGCCGAATTTGCGCTGCCACACTTCCACGCAGCGCGCGGTTTCGTCGCTGGCCAGCCCTTGTTTGAGCCGGTCCAGTTCTTCGCCACGGATGCCGTGGCTTTGCAATTCTGCAACAATCCGCCCATTGCCATAACGGGCGGAGCGGCGGTGTATCAGTGCTTCGGAGAAACGTTCCTGCGACAGCCAGCGGTTCTGTTCGAGCAGATCGAGCAGGGCTTCCACATCGTCGCCCTCCTGCGCATAGCGGGCCAGCTTGCGTCCCAGCTCAAGGCGGCTGTGCTCGCGCTGCGACAGCAGCCGCAGCGCGCGCGCTTTGAGACTGAGTTCGACGGTTGCCATGGCTGGCTCGCTATCCGGCGCTACTTATTAGGCAGCGTCGGCGCCTTTATCGACGGATTTCAGCTTGACCACGGTGTCGCCTTTGTCGCCAGCCAGTGGCGGCAGCACCCGCACACCCAGCGATTCACGCACCTTGTTCTCGATTTCCCAGGCCAGCTCAGGACGTTCCTGCAGGAAGATACGGGCATTGTCCTTACCCTGCCCCACACGCTCGCCGTTGTAGCTGTACCAGGAACCGGACTTCTCGACGATCTTGGCTTCTACGCCCAGATCAAGAATCTCGCCTTCACGCGAAGTACCGGCGCCGTACAGAATATCGAAGTGGGCTTCCTTGAACGGTGGCGCGATCTTGTTCTTGACCACTTTCACCTTGGTTTCGTTACCGATCACTTCATCGCCCGATTTGATCGAGCCGGTGCGGCGGATATCCAGACGCACGGAGGCGTAGAACTTCAGCGCGTTACCGCCGGTGGTGGTTTCTGGGCTGCCGAACATCACACCGATCTTCATACGGATCTGGTTAATGAAGATCACCAGCGTGTTGGTGCGGTTGATGGAGCCGGTCAGCTTGCGCAGCGCCTGCGACATCAGACGGGCCTGCAGACCCGGCAGCGCATCGCCCATATCGCCTTCGATCTCGGCGCGTGGCGTCAGCGCGGCCACGGAGTCCACCACCACCATGTCGACGGAACCGGAACGTACCAGCGCATCGCAGATTTCCAGTGCCTGTTCGCCCGTATCCGGCTGCGAAATCAGCAGTTCGCTCAGGTTGACGCCCAGTTTCTGCGCATAAGTCACGTCCAGCGCGTGTTCGGCATCGATAAAGGCGCAAGTACCGCCCAGTTTCTGCATCTCTGCAATGGTTTGCAGGGTCAGCGTGGTTTTACCCGAGGATTCAGGGCCGTAGATCTCGACCACGCGGCCGCGTGGCAAACCGCCCACACCCAGCGCGATGTCCAGCCCAAGCGAACCGGTGGAGACCACCTGCACTTCTTCGATCGGAGCGCTGGAGTCCATACGCATGACGGAGCCCTTGCCGAATTGCTTTTCAATCTGAGCCAGCGCGGCGGCCAGCGCCTTCGCCTTCTCAGAGGCAGGTACTACAGCTTTTTTGTCGTCCATAATGTTCTCTCAGCGGGGTTGGTTGTTGCGACATAATTGCCACATAATTGCCACAGTCGGTACTGTATAAAAAAACAGTGCTCATTGCAAGCGGGATTTTTAAACAATTTTTGAGTTTTCACAAAAACTCGCTACTTGCCGCGAAATGCAACACAATACTGGCTCGTACAGCCGGAGTGTTTTACATGCGTATTTTACTTGCCGAGGACGACAGCGTTCTGGCCGACGGCCTGACCCGCTCTTTACGCCAGTCAGGCTATGCCATCGATTGCGTAGGCAATGGCCAGGAAGCCGATACCGCCCTCGCTACTCAGGAATTCGATCTGCTGATACTGGATCTGGGGCTGCCCAAGCTATCCGGTCTGGAAGTGCTGCGCCGTCTGCGCGCGCGCGAATCGCGCCTGCCCGTGCTGATCCTGACGGCAGCCGACTCGATCGAGCAACGCGTCAACGGCCTCGATCTGGGCGCCGACGACTACATGGCCAAGCCGTTTGCCCTGTCCGAGCTGGAGGCACGGGTGCGCGCCCTGACGCGGCGTGGCGCCGGCGGTGGCGGCGCCATCGTCAAGCATGGCCCGCTCAGCTACGATCAGGTGGGCCGCAGCGCCTACATCAACGAGCAGATGCTGGACCTGGCGGCACGCGAACTGGGGCTGCTGGAAATCCTGCTGGCACGCAGCGGCCGCCTGGTCTCCAAGGAACAACTGGTGGACCACCTGTGCGAATGGGGCGAGGAAGTCAGCAATAACGCCATCGAAGTGTATGTGCACCGGCTGCGCAAGAAAATCGAAACGGGCGGCATCCGTATTGCCACCGTGCGCGGTCTGGGATATTGCCTCGAGAAATACGCGGAACCGGCCAAGTGACCCAGGAATCCGCCGTGCAGCAGCAAGCTGCGCTGGACTACCAGCCGCCCGCGGCGGAGGCGGATGAAGGCATACAGCATTCGCTGTTCGGCGAGATTCTGGACTGGATGCTGGCGCCCCTGCTGCTGCTCTGGCCCATGAGTATCGCCATCACCTATCTGGTGGCCAAGTCGATTGCCAACCAGCCGTTCGACCACGCGCTGGAAGATAGCGTCACCGTCTTGGCGCAGCAGGTGCGCGCCGTGGACGGCAAAGTCATCAAAGGTCTGCCCGGTTCGGCGCGCGATATCCTGCGGGCTGACGACATCGACAATGTGTACTTCCAGATTCAGGGTCCGCACGGCGAACACATCGACGGCGACCGCGATCTGCCGCCGCCCTTACTGGACGAGGAAGAGCTGCCCACCAGCGCCAACGTCCACTTCCGCAACGACAGCATGCACGGCACACCGGTGCGCATCGCCTATGCCTACGTACGGCTGGAGCACAAGCCCGGCGACGAAACGCCGCTGGCACTGGTGCAGGTGGCCGAGACGCTGGAGAAACGCGCGCAGCTGGCCAATGAAATCATCAAGGGCGTGATCCTGCCCCAGTTCATCATCCTGCCCATCGTGCTGGCACTGGTGTGGTTTGCGCTGGCGCGCGGCCTGTCGCCGCTGGCCCAGCTGCAGGAACGCATCCGTGCACGCGGTTCCGACGACCTTAGCCCGATCGCGCCGAATCAGGTGCCGGAAGAGATTTCGCCGCTGGTCAATTCGCTCAACGACATGCTGGCGCGGCTATCTTCCTCGATTGAAATGCAGAAGCGCTTCATCGCCGATGCAGCGCACCAGATGAAAACCTCGCTGGCCGGCATGCGCATGCAGTCCGAACTGGCGCTGCGCCAGACTGATAGCGCAGAAATCCACCGCTCGCTGGAGCAGCTGGCCAAAAGCTCGGAAGCGGCCACCCGTCTGGTCAACCAGCTGCTGGCCCTGGCGCGTGCGGAAAACCAGCCGCAGGCCGGCACCAGCATGCAGCTACTGAGCCTGTCCGATCTGGCACGCAGCACGGTGCAGGACTGGGTCTCGGCCTCGTTCGCGGCACACATAGACCTCGGCTACGAAGGTCCGGACGAGCCGCTGGAAATTGAAGGCAATCCCACCATGCTGCGCGAGATGCTGTCCAACCTGATCGACAATGCGCTGCGCTATATTCCGGCCGGCGCCAGCGTCACCGTGCGGGTGCGCAGCGACGAGCAGCACGCCATCCTCGAAGTAGAAGATACGGGACCCGGCATTGCACCGGCCGAGCGCCAGCGCGTGTTCGAGCGCTTCTACCGCATCCTCGGCAACAAGGCCGAAGGCAGTGGTCTGGGGCTGGCCATCGTGCGCGAAATCGCCCAGCAGCACGGGGTAGAAGTGGAAATCTATAACAATCCGCGCGCCACCCAGCCCAAGCTGCCGGGCGCCCTGTTCCGGCTGGCCTTCCCGCTGCCGCCCGAGCCGCCGATCGAAGAAAGCGAAGCACCGTATTATGGATAAGGCCACACCGCCGCAGGCATCACCAGCCCCGCAGCCGCCCAGCCAGCAGCCGGTGCCAGCAGGGCCGGAAGCGCTGCCACAAACGCTTACCCGCGCCCAGCACTGGCAACGCACACGCCGCCTGTCGATACAGCTGCTGCTGCTGTGGCTAATCACAGGCTTTGGCGCCGCCTTCTTTGCGCGCGAACTGGCCAACCTCAGTCTATTCGGCTGGCCGCTGTCGTTCTATCTGGCGGCGCAGGGTTCCTGTCTGGTGTATCTGGGCATACTGGCCTATTACGCCTGGCGCATGCGCCGGCTCGACAAGGCCGCACGTGCACCACGTCCGGCCAGCAAGGAGCAGCGTCCATGAAGGCCGCCCGCACATTCCGCCAGCGCCTGCGCAGCTACTACCTGATGTTCACCGCCGGCTTCGCCGGCTTTCTGGTCTCGCTGGCCGTGCTGGAACAGGAAGGCATGTCGCGCATCTGGATCGGCTACCTGTTCATGTTTTCCACCATCGTGCTGTACGCCACCATCGGCGTCATCAGCCGCACTTCCAACGTACTCGAATATTATGTAGCGGGACGGCGCGTGCCGGCCGTGTTCAACGGCATGGCCACGGCGGCCGACTGGATTTCCGCCGCTAGTTTTATTAGTCTGGCCGGGGGGCTGTATCTGCGCGGCTTTGACGGACTGGCCTACATCATGGGCTGGACCGGCGGCTACTGTCTGGTGGCGCTGCTGATTGCGCCCTATCTGCGCAAGTTCAGCCAGTACACCATTCCCGATTTTCTGGCCGAGCGCTACGGCGGTGCGGCCAACCCCGAAGGCGGCGGCAACGTCGTACGTCTGCTGGCCGTGGCGGCCACTATCATCGTCTCCTTCACCTACGTGGTGGCGCAGATCTATGCAGTGGGCCTGATCGCTTCGCGCTTTACCGGGGTGGATTTCTCGGTCGGCATCTTCCTCGGTCTGGCCAGCATACTGGTGTGCTCTTTCCTTGGCGGCATGCGCGGCATCACGTGGACGCAGGTGGCGCAGTACATCATCATCGTGGTGGCCTTCCTGATTCCGGCCGTCTGGCTGTCGGCCAAGCATAGCGACAACCCGATCCCGCAACTGGCCTACGGCAAGCTGCT
>Ga0187845_1000168_pt1 | contig 37491 bp, 35 predicted proteins | sample SpaLakP09_SKY_68_FD_134515 | JGI IMG/M metagenome (GOLD analysis project Ga0187845, IMG submission 134515) | Oligotrophic lake water microbial communities from Sparkling Lake, Wisconsin, USA - SP09_SKY_68 | ecosystem: Environmental > Aquatic > Freshwater > Lake | place: USA: Sparkling Lake... | reverse complement strand
GGTCACGCGGGTGGATCGATGGGTGCTGAGCCAGGCGGTCAACTGGCTGCGAAACCTGCCGTCACCCGACTGCATCGAGCGCCTGAGCGTCAACCTTTCTGGCCAGTCGGTGGGCGACCGGGCCTTCCATGCCTGGGTGTACGAGTTGTTCGCCGAAGTAGGCCCGTCGGTCTGCTCCAGGCTTTGCCTAGAAATCACGGAGACGACGGCGGTGACCAACCTTGCCGACGCGGCGGTCTTCATCGGCCAGGTTCGCGCGGCAGGCGTGAAGGTGTCGCTCGACGACTTTGGCGCTGGCGCCTCGTCATTCGGCTACCTCAAGGCGCTGCCGGTGGACTACCTCAAGATCGACGGACAGTACATCCGCAACCTGGTCAGCGACCCGCTGGACGACGCTGCGGTGCGCTGCTTCGCCGATGTCGCCCGGCTGATGGGCCTCAAGACGGTGGCGGAGTTCGTTGACAACACGGACGTGCTGAACCGCCTGCAAGCGATAGGGGTGGACTTTGCGCAAGGCTATCTTCTGCACCGCCCCGAGCCCATCGCAGGCTTGATCGAAGTCCGGGCAGACTCGGTCGCCTGACCGGCCCTGCTTCACTCTTTCAGGAAGCGTCGGTGAGGCGATGCGAGCCCGACGGCAGCACCGCGCGGATCCTTGCGGGGTCGATCTCTAGCTGCTGAGCGAGCAGGTCGACGCAACGCTCGATGTCAGCCGGCAAGCTCATGACTCGATGAGCCAATACGGACACGGCGCAGATGGCCCGGTGGCTGTCTTGGCCGGGAAGCTTCAGCGTCGCCTGGAACCCCACGTGGTGGCGCACACTGTGAACAGCCGAAGGTCGCAAGCCCCAGGTCTCGCACAGTGCCGCGCCAAGAATGTCGTGCGATGCACCGAACGCATCCAGCTCCAGCGAAGCCAGCGCCAAGTCGTCGGTCGACGCGCTGGCCCACAGCGGGCGGTAGCGCTCGGGAGAGTGACGAAACAGCAGCGCCTTGCCGCATTCTTCAAAGAGGCCTGCGGAATGTGCAGCCCAGGCATCGAACCCGAGCGACTTGCCCAGCATGCCCATCAACGCACCGCGCGCTGCGGCACGTTGCCAGAGGCTGTCCAATTCAGGCGCCTGCGGGAACGCTGCGCGAAGGCCCTGTTGCAGGGTGATGATGCCCACCTCCCGAAAGCCCAGGTAGCTGATGGCTTCGCGCACGGTCTGGATTCGGCCTGACAGATTGAACAGCGCGGAGTTGACCGTCCTCAGCAGGGCAGATGCCAACGCCATGTCGGACTCGATCAGCTCACTCAGGGAATCCAGGTCACAGGACGGCTCAGCCAGAAGGGCCGTCATGCGCACCAAGGCCACCGGAGGCGCCGGCAGGTCCAGATCCAGCACGCAGCGCCCCGCGTCCATCGATTGAGAAGTCAAGCGCAAGCTCCTGGCCACTGCCTTCCAAGTCCCGGAAGGCGTCTTGACGATGGGGCGAATCGCCCGCAAACCCGCATGAATATTTGGTAGGCCGTGTTGGACTTGAACCAACGACCAAAGGATTATGAGTCCTCTGCTCTGACCAACTGAGCTAACGGCCCTCGGGGGGGAGGCCGGATTCTAGTGGTCGCCGGAACGGCGTAATCAACGTTGGCTGAGCGCCTGCCCCACCATGCGCGACGTGATGTCCACGATCTGAATCATGCGGTCGTAGGCCATGCGCGTGGGGCCGATGACGCCCAGCGTGCCGACGACCTGACCGTCGACTTCGTACGGGGCCGACACGATGGACAGCTCCTCGTAGGGCACGACCTTGCTCTCGCCGCCGATGTAGATGCGCACGCCCTCGGCGCGGCTGGACGTATCCAGCAGCCGCATCAGCTGCGTCTTCTCCTCGAACAGGTCAAACAGGCGGCGCAGGCTGCCCATGTCCTGGTTGAAGTCCTGCACGGCCAGCAGGTTGCGCTCGCCGGAGACGATGACCTGCTCGTCCGGCTGCTCCATGGCCTCGGTGCCGACCTTCACCGCCGCGCTCATCAACTGGGCGATCTCGCCACGCAGCTCGTCGACCTCACTGCGCAGGCGCTCCCGCACGCCTTCCAGCGTCAGGCCCGCATAGCCGGCGTTCAGGCGGTTGCTGGCCTCGGCCAGCTCGCCCTGGCTGAGGTCCTGGGCGGTGAAGATGACGCGGTTCTGCACGTCGCCATCGGGCGAGACCAGGATGACAAGGACACGGCGCTCGCCAAGGCGCAGGAATTCGATGTGGTGAAAGACGCTGGGTTTCCTGGGCGACGTGACGACACCGACGAAGCTCGACAGGTTGGACAGCATCTGTGCCGCGCTGGCGATGACGCGCTGTGGCTGGTCGGGCTGCAGCCGCGCCGTCTCGACGCCGATGAGCGCAGGCTGGGCCGTCAGCATGGTGTCGACAAACAGGCGGTAGCCGCGCGGCGTCGGCACGCGGCCGGCGCTGGTGTGCGGACTGGCGATGAGACCAAGTTCTTCCAGGTCGGCCATCACGTTGCGGATGGTTGCAGCACTGAGTTCCAGGCCGGAGGCCTTGGACAGCGTGCGAGAACCGACGGGTTGACCGTCCGCGATATAGCGTTCGACCAGGGTTTTCAGCAGGGATTTGGAGCGCTCGTCGAGCATCTGCTCATTCTATGGACAGCCTCCGAGCTGCACGGAGAGGCGATACCCCTGTGGTGTAATTTGCCGCATGGCCGAGCGCTTCAGACATGTCGCCATCGTGGGCAAGCATCAAGCGCCGGGCATCAGGCCGGTGCTGGAGGAGATTGCCCAATTTTTGTGCAGCAGCGGCATCGACGTTTCGCTCGAAGCGGAGACGGCGCTCAACACTGGCATGACGGGCTATGACGCCCTCTCCCACGACGAACTCGGCAAGGCCTGTGACCTGGCCGTCGTCGTTGGCGGCGACGGCACCATGCTGGGCTTCGCCCGCGAGATGGCCTGCTACGGCGTGCCGCTGCTGGGCATCAACCAGGGCCGGCTGGGCTTCATCACCGACATCCCGATCGAGCGCTGGCGCGAGTCGCTGGCGCCCGTGCTGGCCGGCGACTACGAGGTGGAATCGCGCGCCATGCTGGAAGGCGGGGTGCTGCGCGACGGCGAATCCATCTTCTCGGGCCTGGCGCTCAACGACGTCGTCGTCAGCCGCGGCGGCACGGCCGGCATGGTGGAGCTGAAGGTCGAAGTGGGCGAGCAGTTCGTCGCCAACATGCGCGCGGACGGCCTCATCGTCGCGTCGCCCACCGGCTCCACGGCCTACGCGCTGTCGGCCGGCGGCCCGCTGATGCACCCCAGCATCGCCGGCTGGCTGCTGGTGCCGATTGCGCCGCATACGCTGTCCAACCGGCCCATCGTGCTGCCCGACCTGGGTGAGGTCAGCCTGGAAATCGTCGCCGGGCGCGATGCGTCGGTGAACTTCGACATGCAAAGCCTGGCCAGCCTGCTGCACGGCGACCGCATCACCGTGCGGCGCAGCGAACATCAGGTCCGCTTCCTGCACCCCAAGGGCTGGAGCTATTACGCGACGCTTCGCCGCAAACTCCGCTGGTACCTGTAGCTTTCCCCAACCTCACCATGCTGCGGCACCTGTCCCTCAGAGACTTCGTCATCGTCCCGGTCCTCGAACTTGATTTCGAGCCCGGCTTTGCCGTGCTGACCGGCGAGACCGGTGCGGGCAAGTCCATCCTCATTGACGCGCTGCAGCTGGCCCTGGGCGGCCGAGGCGAGGCCGGCGTCGTGCGTGAGGGGGCAGCCAAGGCCGAGATCACGGCCGAGTTCGACACGCCGGCACATCTGCGTGCCTGGCTGGACGAAGCGGGCTTTGATGCCGCCGACGACGCCCTGCTGCTGCGTCGCGTCATCGACGCCACCGGAAAGAGCCGCGCCTGGATCAACGGCGGCGCGGCCACGCTGACGCAGCTGCGCGAACTGGCCGACCACCTGCTGGACATCCACGGCCAGCACGCCTGGCAAGGCCTGACCCGCCCGGCCGCCGTTCGCGAGCTGCTGGACGGCTTTGCCGGCCTGGACACCGCGCCGCTGGCCCGCGCCTACACCGCCTGGAAGCAGGCCTCTGAGGCGCTGCAGAAGGCGCAAAGCCTGCAGGCCGACGCCCAGCGCGAACGCGAGCGCCTGGCCTGGCAGATCGGCGAGCTGGACGGCCTGGCGCCGGCCGAGGGCGAGTGGGACGAGCTCAATGCCGAGCACCAGCGCCTGTCGCACGGCCAGTCATTGATCGACGCGGCACGTTCGGCGCTGGATGCGCTGGACGACGCCGAGCCCAGCGCCCAGTCCCTGGCCAGCGGCGCGCTGGACCAGTTGGAGCGCGTGCTGGACCACGACGCCCGCCTGCTGCCCGCCGTGCAGGCGCTGCGCGATGTACAGGCCCAGTTGCAAGACGCCAGCCACACGCTGGCCGGCTATCTGCACAAGACCGACCTCGACCCCAGCCGCCTGGGCGAACTGGACGAGCGCGTCTCCGCCTGGATGACGCTCGCGCGCCGCTACCGCCGCCAGCCGCAGGAACTGCCGACGCTGCTCGCGCAATGGCGCGACGAGTTGGCCGCGCTGAACGCCGCCAGCGACCCCGCCCAGCTCGAAGCCTCCCTGGCTGCCACGCGCAAGGCCTTCGACGCTGAGGCCCAGGCCGCCAGCCGCGCCCGCCGCAAGGCCGCGCCACAGCTTGCGGCCGCCGTCACCGCCGCAATGCAGCAGCTCGGCATGGCCGGCGGCCTGTTCGACATCACGCTGCAGCCGGCCGCCGAGCCGCAGAGCTACGGCGCCGAGTCCGCCGAGTTCCTCGTCGCCGGCCATGCCGGCAGCACGCCGCGGCCGCTGGCCAAGGTCGCGTCGGGCGGCGAGCTGTCGCGTATCGCGCTGGCCATCTCCGTGACCGCCAGCCAGGCCGCCAGCGGCAATGCGCCGGGCACGCTGATCTTCGACGAGATCGACGTCGGCATCGGCGGCGCCGTGGCAGAGACGGTGGGCCGTTTGATGAAGCAGCTGGGCCGCGAGCGGCAAGTGCTGGCGGTGACCCACCTGCCCCAGGTGGCCGCCTGCGCCGACCGTCATCTGGTCGTCGCCAAGAGCCTGCAGGATGGCGCCACGGCCAGCCGTGTCACCCCGGTGGCCGGCGAGGCCCGCGTGGCCGAGATCGCCCGCATGCTGGGCGGCGAACGGCTGTCGTCCACCAGCCTGGCCCATGCGCAGGAGATGCTGGCGGCCTCAACGTCATCAGCCAAGGCGGTCAGCGCCAAGAAGGCCAGGTCATGAGCTTCGAACACGAGCTGCAAGGCGACGTCGTGCTGCTGACGGGCATGTCCGGCGGCGGCAAGTCCGTTGCCATGCATGCACTGGAGGACGCCGGCTATTTCTGCGTCGACAACCTGCCGGCCGAGCTGCTGCTGGACTTCCTCAAGCTGGAGCAGCAGCGCGGCGAACGCCGTGTCGCCATTGCCGTGGACGTGCGCTCGGCGGGCTCGCTGCCGCTGCTGCTGCCGTTGCTGAAGCAGTTGCGGGCCAGCGGTGTGCAGGTGCGCTCGATCTTTCTGGATGCCAGCGACGAGGCACTGATGCGGCGCTTCTCCGAGACGCGCCGCCCCCACCCGCTGCGCCAGGGCCGCGACACCGGCTTCGGGGCGCTGGACGGCATCGCCGAAGACAGCCACCGCCTGCTGCTGGACGCCATCCAGCTGGAACGCGAACTGATGGGCGGGCTCAAGGCCGAGTCCACCGTCATCGACACCAGCCAGCTGCGCCCGGCCCAGTTGCGCGCCTGGCTTGGCGACCTCGTCGGCCCTGACGCCAGCACCAAGCTGACCTTGGTGTTCGAGAGCTTCGCCTTCAAGCACGGCGTGCCCAGCGACGCGGACTTCGTCTTCGACGTGCGCGTGCTGCCCAACCCCTACTACGACCGCGAGCTGCGGCCTCTGACCGGGCGCGACGCGCCGGTTGCGGCCTGTCTCGCGGCCCAGCCCGAGGTCGGTTTGATGATGGGCCAGATCGCCGGCTTCCTGTCGCGCTGGCTGCCCAACTTCGCGGCCGACCAACGCAGCTACCTGACGGTGGCCATAGGCTGCACGGGCGGCCAGCACCGGTCGGTCTATCTGGTGGAGATGCTCGCGCGCCAGTTCGGCCACCACGGCCATGTGCTCAAGCGGCACCGCGAACTCGACGCAAAGTGATGTGAGCCCCTCGCCCGGGCTCGCCGCGCTGAACGCGTGCGTGCCCGGTCGGTCTTGCAGACCGCGCAGCCGCAGACCGGCTGCTCTTCGGCACGCACGACAAGTCCTCAGGACTTGTCGTGTCCGGCCTCAGCCCCCGAGGGGACGGCGATGCTTGCCGGATTGACCGACAAGCACATCGCCAGAGCGGGCCGGCTTGGTGAACTGGAGTCGGACACAAGCAGTCCCTGCGGACTGCTTGTGCCTACGACAGGCCAAGGGCCTCTGGCTCTTGGCAGCCCGGCGCTCGGCCCGCAGAACGCACCACGTCACCGATACCCGGGCGGAGGCGTCGTCCAGTAGGCCAGATTGGCCCCGATATCGCGCGCCGCATCAGGGTCCAGGTTCGGATTGGGAAGATGCAGCACGCGGCGGTTGCGAAACGCGGCGCGGGCCACCGACGACCCATGGTGGCGCCACAGATGCGCGTCGAAGCTGCCATCGGCCTTCATCGCCAGCAGGCCCTTCTCGACGCGCGCCGCCAGCGCCGCCTGGCTTGGCGCGAAATAGTAGTAATAGGGGAAGGGGTAGACCAGCAACAGGTTCGGATCGACCGCCAGCTGCGGCATCTGGATGCGGTGGGCCTCGAACTCGTCGAACACCTCGCCGACGCCGCGCGGGAACAGGTCGAAGCGGCCGGCCAGCAGCATGCGGAACAGGTTCTCGTAGCCGGACACCGTGTGGACCTTCAAGCCGCTGGCCTCAAACACATCGACGTCGGGCCAGGCCAGGCCTTGACCGATGGTGAAGCGCCGCAGCCCCTCCAGGCTGGTGACCTTGGCAAGGTTGGGCAGGCGCTGCTGGTCCACCAGGGAGACACGCATGCCCAGCAGGCCGCGCCGCGCATCGAAGTTCACGACAAGCGCGCGCGTCTTGCGTTGCAGCGACGGAGTCGCCCAAGCCACGTGCAGCAGCCCGCGGTCCGTGTTCAATTCGGCGAACTGGCGCAACTCGGTCAGGCGCTCGGTTGAGGGCACCAGCCGGACCGGTCCATGACTGGCTTCAGTACGGCGCAGCGCCGCACGCAGCAGATCGACCAGGTCCAGCGAGCGGGTGTCCAGATCGGACTGCGGCGCCGGGTAGCGCACCACCGTCTCCTCGCCGGCCTGTGCGCAAGCGCCACCGATCAAGCCCGTCAGGCCGAGTTGGAGGCAGTGCCGGCGGCTGGCATTCATGCACCTGAGTGTGGCATGCGGGTGGCCGCGCGCTCAGTCTTGGTGCCTGCGGGATTGCATGGGTGCGACTGCCGGGATTTCTATGCGCCATGCCCGCCGGTGGTGCCGCTGGCTCGATGTCAAAACGGGTCGAGCGCGCTTGTGAAGTAGCCCGAGCCGTTCAGCGCGCCCCAGGTGTAGCCCTGCCAGCCGGGATACGCCTGCGGCTCCCAATACAGCACGCCCAGGCCGTTGGAGCCCAGTGCGGTCAGGCGCGTCATGACGTCGGCCAGCATGGACTTGGCGGAAGTGGCCTGCTGCCAGTCCATGCCCGTCTCGGCCACGATCACTGGCTTGCCGTAGCGCGACACCATGTCGGCCATGTTGGTGGACAGCTGCGCGTTCAGCGTGGGCCAGTTGCTGGCAGTCGGGTAGTGCGACAGGCCGATCACGTCGTACTTGGCACCATTGGCCTTCATGCCGTCGAAGAACCAGCGGAACACCGTGTTGTTGTAGCCGTTGGCCAGGTGCAGGATGACCTTGGCGTTGGGGAAGACCGACTTGGTCGCCGTGTAGCCGTTGTTGATCAGGGAGACGAGGCCACCGAAGCTGGAACCCGAGGCCTGACCCTGAGGCCACAGCATGCCGCTGTTGATCTCGTTGCCCACCTGCACATAGTCCACGGTCACGCCGTTGCTCTTCATGTAGCTCAGGATGCCCTGGGTGTGCGAGTACACGTCGGCCTGCAACTGTGTCAGCGTGTGGTTGGCCCAGGCCGCGGGCTTGGTCTGCTGGCCGGGGTCGGCCCAGGAGTCGCTGTAGTGGAAGGTCAGCATGATCTTCTGGCCCTGGGCCACGGCGCGCTTGGCCTTGTAGAGCGTGTCGGCGCCGTTGCACCAGCCGCCGCTGGGGTTCACCCAGACGCGCAGCCGGATGGTGTTCACGCCCAGGTTCTTCAGCAGCACGAAGGGGTCGGTCTTGGCGCCCGACGAGTTGTAGAAGCTGTAGCCAGCCGATTCTTCCTGGCTGACCCAGCTCACGTCCGCGCCCTTGACGAGCGCGGCCGCTGCAGGCGCTGCCGCCGACATCACCAGCGCCACCACCGCAAACCAACGGCGCAGGCTCCATCCGTTCTTCAGCATCGTCATCTTCTGTCTCCGGGTTGTGTTTTATGAAGGATGCGAAGCCAGCTTAGGCGGCGAGGCCTGAGCGCAAATATTCCTTGTTGCGCTGCCGGTATGGCTCTTTCGGATAGGGGTTTTCAGAAATCAGAACAATAGTTCTAGACAATACGTTCTAGAACTTCTATGCTGCGCACCATGAGCACAACAACCCCAACCGCTGCCCGCCCCACGGCGGCCGAGCTGGATCTGCTGCAGGTGCTGTGGCGCCTGGGCTCCGCCGACGCCAAGGCCGTGCACGAGGCCTTGCTGCCCGACCGCCCCGAGGCCACCTACGCCACCGTGCTGCGCCAGTTGCAAGTCATGCACGGCAAGGGCTTGCTGACGCGCGACGAGAGCCAGCGCCCGCAGCTCTACGCACCCGTGCACGCGCAGGACAAGCTCCAGCAGTCCCTCGTCAGGGACTTCATCGCCAAGGCCTTTGCCGGCTCGGGCAAGGCGCTGGTACTGGCGGCCTTGAAGAACCATGTCAGCGCGAAAGAGCGGGCTGAAATCAGCCAGCTGCTGGCCAAGAACGGAGAGCAGCCGTGAGCGCCGCGCCGGGCCGCCCCAAGCAAGCTCACTCCCGCTTGGCGGGACAGGCCGCAGGCCGAAGGGTGCACCAATGAACTTTGATCTCGCCATGAATGCCTGGGGCTGGGCCCTGGTGAACTTCGTCTGGCAGGGCGCCCTCATCGGCGCCGGGGCCGCACTGCTGCTGTCCCTGCTGCGCGGCGCATCGGCACGCTGGCGCTACGCCGTCTGCGCGGCCGGCCTGGGGTTGTGCCTGGCGCTGCCGTTGGCGCAATGCCTGGACCTCGCGCCCGCAGACGTCGAGTTCATCGGCGACCTGCCGCCGCTGGCCGCAGAGATGCCTGCCCTCGTCGCCGCCTGGGCGCTGGGAACGGCACTGATGCTGGGCCGTCTTGCACTGGGCCTGGCTTGGGTGGGCCGCGCGCGCAGGCGCAGCGAGCCGGCACCGCCTGAATGGCAGGCGCGGCTGGATGCGCTTGCACTACGCCTGGGCCTGAAGCGCACCGTCAGCCTGCGCCTGCTGCCCGAGCTGGCCGGCCCCATCGCGCTGGGCGCCTTCAAGCCCTGCGTGCTGCTGCCGGCCGCACTGCTGAGCCGGCTGCCGGTCGATCTGATCGAAGCCCTGCTCGCCCACGAGCTTGCGCATGTGCGGCGCTGGGACTACCTCGCCAACCTGCTGCAGAGCGCCGTCGAGGCCCTGCTCTTCTTCCACCCGGTCGTGTGGTGGCTGTCGGCCCGCATGCGCGCCGAGCGCGAGCTGGTGGCCGACGAGGTCTCGGCCGAGCTGCCGGGCGACCGCCGCCGCCTGGCGCTGGCCCTGCATGCGCTCAGCGAACTGACGCCGCAGGCCACGCCCGCCCTCGCCATGTCCGCACATGGCGGCAATCTGCTGCAGCGCATCGAGCGCCTGCTCGCGCCCCAGCCCCAGGCCACCGGCTGGAAGCTGGCCCTGCCGGCGCTGCTGATCGCCGCGACCAGCTTCGTCGTGCAGGCCAAGGGGCGGGACACACCCGAGCCGCCCGCTCAAGCAGCACCCGTCTCGGCCGCCAAGGAGGCGCCGCCGGTCCAGCAGCTGCGCCTGCCGGTCAACGCCAAGCATGTGCTGGTCGTCGACGACGAGACCGGCAAGGTGCTGATGTCCCGCGACGCCGATGCCGTCGTGCCCATCGCCTCGCTGACCAAGCTGCTGACGGCCATGGTGGTGCTGGACGCGAAGCTGGACCCGAACGAGAAGCTGCGCATCACCAACGACGACGTCGACACGCTCAAGCACAGCCGTTCGCGCGTGCGCGTGGGCACGCAGATGTCACGCCTGGCGGCGCTGGAGATGGCGCTGATGGAGTCCGAGAATCGCGCCGCGGCGGCACTGGCCCGCACCTTCCCGGGCGGCGAGACAGGCTTCGTGAAGGCCATGCAGGCCAAGATCCGTGCCCTGGGCCTGAGCCGTACGGCCATCACCGACCCGACCGGCCTGTCACCCGCCAACACATCCACAGCCACCGAGATGGCTGCCATCACGTCGGCTGCAGCGCGCTACCGCGAGATCGAGCGCATCACCAGCGTCAAGAAGGCCAACGTGCCGGTGGATGGCCGCCAGCGCGAGATCCGCAACACCAACCGGCTGGTGGGCGCCAAGGGCTGGAACATCCGCGTCTCCAAGACCGGCTACACCGAGGAGGCCGGCCGCTGCCTGGCCATGCGCATGATGAACGGCAAGCGACCCATCACCGTCGTGCTGCTGGACGCCGACGGCTCGGCCAACCGGCTGCGCGATGCGGCGCTGATCCGCAAGTCGCTGGACCGCAAGGCGTCGTGATGCACAGGCGCCACCTGCTGGCCGCCTGCGCGGCCGGCCTCACCCTGCCCGCGCAGGCCCTCGACTTCGCCGCGCCACGCGCACCGGCGGCGATGCGCATCAGTGTCGACCGCATCATCGACATCGCGACCGGCATCCGCCCCTTCCGCGCGCTGGGGCCGCGCATCGAGGCCCAGCGGCTGGCCGGCAAGACCGTCGTCCACCACTACGGCCACGGCGGCAGCGGCTGGTCGCTGAGCTGGGGCTCGGCGCAGCGCGCGCTGGCGCTGATCCAGGCCCACGCGCGGCCGGGGGAACGCATCGCCGTCATCGGCGCCGGCGCCATTGGCCTCACAACGGCACGCACGGCGCAGCAGGCGGGTTACCGGGTGCGCCTGTACGCCAAGGACCGCCCGCCACGCGTGCACTCGTCGGCCGCCACCGGCCTGTGGACGCCGGACTCGCGCATCGCGACGCTGGAGCATGCGACCGAGGCCTGGCGTGCCGACTGGGAGGCGATGGCACGGGCGTCATTCAAGATGCACCAGAGCTTCCTGGGCCTGCCGTCGGCGCCGGTGGAGTGGCATGACGGCTACGTCGTGTCAGACAACGGCTTCGACGCCCCGCTGGCCGGCCACGTCGGCGAGCCCGACTACCCCGACCTCGCCGACCGCATCGCCGACCTGCGTCCGCGCGGCAAGACGCTGGAGCCGGGTGAACACCCGTTCCGCAACGTGCAGGCGCGCCGCTTCACGCAGCTGGTCTTCAACATCCCGGCCTACCAGCGCCTGCTGCTGGACGACCTGGCGCGCGACGGCGGCGAGCTGGTGCAGCACGAGTTCCTCACGCCGCGCGACTTCGCCCGGCTGCCGGAGAAGCTCGTCGTCAACTGCACCGGCGACGGCGCGCGCACGCTGCTGGGCGACACCAGCCTCACACCCGTGCGCGGCCAGACGGCGCGGCTCATCCCTCAGCCCGAGGTGGACTACGCCGTGATCTACCGCGGCCACAACGTCGTGGCCCTGCCGCGCCGCGACGGCCTGCTCGTGGCGGCGATGGGCGAGCACGACTTCGGCAGCACCGACCTGCGGCCCGACCGCGAGCACTCCGAGGACGCCGTGCGGCGCCTGGCCGCACTGTTCTAGAAACGCTTCCTCATGCCACCCTTGAATCTGCCCCGTCTCGCCCTCTGCGCCTTGCTGGCTCCTGCCACGGCGATGGCGGCCGCTGACGACGACCGCATCCGCGCCGCCATGGGCGACGTCATCGTGCCGCTGATGTCCCGCTACGACATCCCCGGCATGGCGGTGGCGCTGACCGTGGAGAGCCGCGCCTACGTCTTCAACTTCGGCGTCGCGTCCAAGGCCAGCCGGGTGCCGGTTACGGACACCACGCTGTTCGAGATCGGCTCCGTCAGCAAGGCCTTCACCGCCACGCTGGCGGCCTACGCACAGGCCCGCGGCAAGCTGTCGCTGGCCGACCACCCCGGCAAGTACCTGCCCGGGCTGAAAGGCACAGCCATCGACAAGGCCACGCTGCTTCACCTGGCCACCTACGCCGCCGGCGGACTGCCGCTGCAGTTCCCGAGCGAGTTGGCTGGCGACGCCGCGACACCGGGCTACTTCCGCGACTGGAAGCCCACGGCGCCGCCAGGCGCCACGCGCAGCTACTCCAACCCCAGCATCGGCCTGCTGGGCGCCGTCGTGGCGAAAGCGCTGGCTGCGGACTTCTCGACGGCGGTCGAGACACAGATGTTCCCCGCGTTCGGCATGGCCCACAGCCACGTCCGCGTCCCCGAGTCGGCGATGCCGGACTACGCCTGGGGCCATCGTGACGACCAGCAGGTCCGCATGCAGCCGGGGCCGCTCGCCGAGCCCACCTACGGCATCAGGACGACCGCCTCGGACCTGCTGCGCTTCGTGCAGGCCAACATCGCGCCGGCTTCGCTGCCGCCGGCCATGCGCCGCGCCGTCGAGGCCACCCAGGTCGGGCACTTCCGCTCGGGGCCGCTCGTCCAGGGGCTGGGCTGGGAGCAGTACCCCTACCCGGTCTCCCGCGAGTGGCTGCTGGGCGGCAATTCGGAGGAGATGATTCTTCAGGCGCAGCCTGCAGCCGCGCTGCCCGCCACGTCGCGGCCCGGCCCGCGCCTGTTCAACAAGACGGGTTCGACCGGCGGCTTCGGCGCCTACGTCGCCTTCGTTCCGTCGCAGCGCGTCGGCCTCGTGATGCTGGCGAACCGGAACTACCCGATCCCCGCACGCGTCGAGGCGGCATGGGCCCTGCTGCAGACGCTGGCCCCAGCGCCCGACGACAAGCCCTAGAAGGTTTCCCAGTCGCCTTCACCGGCACTCGGCGCGGGCTTGGGCGCTGGCGCAGAAGACACTGGCGCACGGGCCATCGGCCCGGGGGTGGCGGGCCTGACGGCGGGCTTGGCGGCCGGCCTGGGTGCGGTGCCGGGTCTTGCCGCCGGTCGCGGCGCGCTGCGCGGCACCGCGCCACGGCCCGAATCGACGCGGAAGGCCGCGACCGCCTCGGTCAGCTTGGTCGTCTGCATGCGCATGCTCTCGGCCGCCGCAGCCGTCTGCTCGACGAGGGCGGCGTTCTGCTGCGTGGCCTGATCGAGCTGGTTCACGGCGGCGTTGATCTGACCCACGCCCTCGCTCTGCTCGCGGCTGGACACGGTGATCTCGCCAACCAGGTCGGTCACTTTGCGCACCTCGGTCACCATCTGGGTGATGGTCTCGCGCGCGGCCAGCACCTGGGCGCTGCCGCTCTCGACCTTGCCGACGCTGTCGCCGATGAGGCTCTTGATCTCCTTGGCCGCCTCGGCGCTGCGCTGCGCCAGCAGGCGCACCTCGCCGGCCACGACGGCGAAGCCCCGGCCCTGCTCGCCCGCACGGGCCGCCTCCACCGCTGCGTTCAGCGCCAGGATGTTGGTCTGGAAGGCGATGCCGTCGATGGTGCCGATGATGTCGGCGATCTTGCGGCTGGAGACCGAGATCGCATCCATCGTCGTGACCACCTCGCCCACCGCCATGCCGCCGGCCTGGGCCACCTCTGAGGTGCCGTTGGCGAGTTGGTTGGCCTGGCGCGCGTTGTCGGCTGTGGCCTTGATCTGAGCGGCCATCTGCTCGACCGAGGCGGCGGTTTCTTCCAGGCTTGACGCCTGGCTCTCGGTACGGGCCGACAGGTCGGCATTGCCCTGGGCGATCTCGGCGGCCGCCACGTTGAGCTGGTCGCAGCCCTGGCGCACGCCCGACACCATGCGCGCCAGGTTTTGCGTCATCTCGTCCAGCATGGACAGCAGTTGGCCCAGCTCGTCGCGCCCGCCGCCTTCCAGGCGTTGTGTGAGATCGCCACCGGCCACGGCCTTGACGGCCTCAGAGGCGCGTTGCACCGGGCCGGTGATGGAGCGCGTAATCATCAGGGCCGCCAGCACCCCGACGGCCAGGGCCACCAGCGAAGCGATGGCGAAGATCCACAACACCCGACGATAGGCAGCTTCGGCCGACGCGGCCGTCGCGCCTGCCAGCCTCTCGTTGTAGTCCCACCATTTGCCGACGTTGTCACGCAGCACCAGAAAGGCAGTGCGGGCGGCGCCGGAGCTCATCTCCCGGGCCGCCGTGCCTTGGGTCGGGTCCGACGCGCTCTCGTCGGACGCCTTGAGCAACTTCTGCTGACCTGCGAGATAGGTTTCGACACCCTGGCCCACCGTCTTCAGCAGCGCGCGGTCTTCATCGTCAGCCACCAACAGGTCATAGTCCTTGAGGCGCTGGCACAGGTCCTCGCGGATCTTGGCGAGCTGGGCGCCCAGGGCCTGCTTGTCCTTGTCGTTCTCGGTCAGGATGTGCTGCTGTTCCAGTCGTCGCGCGTCAGCGACATGGCCGTCGATCTGGTGAATGACGCGCAGTGACGGCAGGATGTTCTCGGGGTAGTACTCCACGTACTGGTTGATGGAGCGCGCCAGCAGGGCCCCAACGCCAGCCATCGCCAGCAGCAAGGCCAGCAGGACGGCGAATGCGAGGCCGAGGCGGGCCCCGACGCGCAGGTTCTTCAGGAAGTCCATGGCAGTCCCCTCTCGTTGTCTCGGGGACTTTGCCTCTTTCGGCGGGGTCAGGCAATGCGGCTGCAGCCCGCGCGGTCAGCTTTCCGAAGGCTCGGACTCGCTCAGCAACAGGGCCAGCAAGACGGCCGTACCCACCGGCCAGAAGATGACGACCGCGACGAACCACGGCGCGAACGGCCGCCCCGTGCGCCGCACCAACTGCATCATGAAGACGCAATGCATGGCCCCCGCCACCAGCAGGCCCAGGCCCATCAGGGCGATCCTGGCCGCCGGCGGGTCGGCCTCGTTGGCGCTGCTGATGATCTGCCACAGGCAGAGGCCGGCGGCCAGCAGCGTGATGACCGCGTACTCGATGCCGCTCTTGATGTCAGCTCTCATCAACTCTCCTCGATCAGTTTCTTCAGCGGCGCCGGCAGCGCGTAATCCACGAGTTTCTCCCGCGCCACCCAAGTGCCGCCATCCGTCATGCCTGCGTGCGGTCCATGCACCTCGGCCCGCAGCGTGTGCAGCACCCAGTCGAAGTGGGTCAGCGCATGCTGGATTCGCGGCAGCGTCGCCAGCTCGCCACCGGGCAGGGCCGCGCGAGCACTGGCCTCGTCGTCGAACATCGGCAGCGTCCACAGCCCCGCCCACACACCCGTGGCCGGGCGCTGGTGCAGCAAGACCTGGCCCTTCTGCTCGACCCAAAGCCACCAGTTCTCGCGCCGGCCGCGCTTGAGCTTCTTCGTCTTGACGGGGTAACGCGTCGGGTCACCCTCGTGCTGGGCGCGGCACATGGGCTGCACGGGGCAAAGCAGGCAGTCGGGCGAGCGGCTGCTGCAGACCGTCGCCCCCAGGTCCATCAGGCCTTGCGTGTAGCGGTCAACGTCCTGCTCGGGCAGCAGCTCCGTGGCGCGGTCCCACAGCTTCTTCTCGGCGGCACTGCTGGCCAGGTCGCCATCGAATGCCAGCACGCGGCCCAGAACCCGCTTCACATTGCCGTCCAGGATGGCGACACGCTCGCCAAAGCAGAAGGCGGCGATCGCCGCAGCGGTCGAGCGGCCGATGCCTGGCAGCGTCTGCAGACCGGCCGCCGTGCGCGGGAACTCGCCACCATGCAGCTCGGCCACGGCCTTCGCGCAGCCATGCAGGTTGCGCGCCCTGCTGTAGTAGCCCAGGCCCGCCCACTGCGCCAGCACCTCATCCAGCGTTGCAGCAGCCAGATCGGTGACCTTGGGCCAGCGCGTGAGGAAGCGCTCGTAATAGCCCAGCACCGTCACAACCTGTGTCTGCTGCAGCATCACCTCCGACAGCCAGACGCGATAGGGGTCGCGTGTGTTCTGCCAGGGCAGCGCGTGGCGGCCGTGGCGGCGCTGCCAGGCGACGACGGTCTTGCCGAAGTCCGAGATCAACGCTTCTGACATTGCGGGCAGAAGAACGTGGACCGCTGACCCTGCACGATGCGCCGGATGGCCGTGCCGCAGCGCCGACAGGGCTCTCCCTCGAGGCCGTAGACCTGGGCCTGCATCTGGAAGCTGCCCGCCACGCCATGCGCATCGCGGAAGTCGCGCAGCGTCGTGCCACCGGCCTCAAGCGCCTGGCCCAGCACCTGGCGCACCGCAGCAGCCAGCTTGTCCGCGCGCGGCCGGCTCAGCTTGCCGGCGGCCAGGCGCGGGTCAATCCCCGCCATGAACAGCGACTCGCAGGCGTAGATGTTGCCGGCGCCGACGACGATGTCGCCCGCCAGCAGCGCCTGCTTGATGGCCACGCGCCGGCCGCTCAAGGCTGCGTGCAGGTGCAGCCCGTCGAAGCGCTCGTCAAACGGCTCCAGGCCCAGGCCGCCCAGCAGCGTCGCCACCGGCTCGGCATCCAGCGCCGCGCCCCAGACGACGGCGCCAAAGCGGCGCGGGTCGGTCAGCCGCAGCAGGCCGCGGTCGGTGTGCAGGTCGAAATGGTCATGCGCGCCGGGCGCCGGTGTGGTGTCGAGGAAGGCCAGCGAGCCCGACATGCCCAGGTGCATCAGCAGCCCACCGCTGTCTCCGAGCGGCAGCCACAAATATTTACCCCTTCTTTGCACGCTGCCGACCAGCGCGCCAAGCAGCGTTTCGGGGTCAACACCGATGGGCCAGCGCAGCGGTTTTCCCAGGCGCAGACCGGTCACCCGGGCTCCATGGATGGCGCCTGCAAAGCTGCGGCGCGTGACTTCTACTTCGGGTAACTCGGGCATGAGACGGAAATCATAATCAGCGCCCTATCCCCAGGGGCTCCTGGGGACCTTTGGAGTACGAATGCTGTTCACCGTTCGCCGTGTCGCCTGCGCCGCCGCCCTGCTGCTGGGCCTGCAGGTCCATGCCCAAGAGGGCCCTTCCACACCGATCACCAACTCGGCGATGGACGCGCCGCTCTTCTATCAACTGCTGATCGGCGAACTGGAACTGAACAGCGGCCAGGCCGGCGTGGCCTTCCAGGTACTGCTGGACGCCGCCCGCCGCACCGGCGATGAGCAGTTGTTCAAGCGCGTCGTCAACATCGCGCTGCAAGCCCGTGCCGGCGACCAGGCCTTGCTGGCCGCGCGCGGCTGGGCCGACGCCGCGCCCAATTCCGTCGAGGCCCACCAGACCGTCGTGCAGTTGCTGGCTTTGTTGAACAAGCCCGCTGAAGTGCCGCAACCGCTGCGGGCCTTGCTGCGACTGGCGCCCGCCGAGCAGCGGCCCGGCTTCATCGCCTCGCTGCCCCGACTCTTCCAGCGCTCGCCCGACCCCAAGGCCGTGCTCACCGCGCTGGCGCCGGTGCTGCAGGCCCAGACAGGCGAGCTCAAGCCGGTTGCCCTCTTCATCGAGGCACGCCTGTCCATCAATGCCGGCGAGAACGCCCGCGCGCTGGCCCTGACCCGCGAGCTGAGCGCCGCCCTGCCCGACGGCGACGACGCGATGCAACTCGCCGTCGACCTGATGCCGGTCGAGCCGCAGGCGGAGGCCCTCATCACCGAGCGGCTACGCCTCAAGCCCGACCAGCACGCGCTGCGCCAGGCCTACGGCCGCACGCTGATCAAGGCCCAGCGCCCGGCCGACGCCGCGCGCGAGTTCCGCGTGCTGACCGCGGCAACGCCCGACAACCCCGCCGTCTGGCTGGCCTTGGGCGCCATCGAGCTGGAGCTCAAGCACCTGCCCGCCGCCGAAGCCGCGCTGCGCGAATGCCTCAAGCTTCTGGACCTGCCGGCCGCCGGCAGCGCAGACGAGATCAAGGCTCGCGCCGATGGCCGCCAGAGCGCCTGGCTGATGCTGTCCCGCATCGCTGAACAAAAGGGCGATCTGAAGGGCGCAGAGGCGGCACTGCTGAAGGTCGATGGCGCCGGCCTCGACGTCAAGTTCCGCCGCGCCAGCCTGCTGGCACGCCAGGGCAAGCTGCCTGATGCCCGCAAGCTGCTCAAGCCCGCCGCCGACGCCAGCGACGCCGACACACGCGCCGCCATGCTGGCCGAGGCCCAGTTGCTGCGCGAACAACGCGACTTTGTCGGTGCCGCCACCGTGCTGAAGGCGGCAACCGAACGCTTCGCAGGCGACACCGACCTGATCTACGAGCAGGCCATGATGAGCGAGAAGCTCGGCCGCTTCGATGAGATGGAGGCGCTGCTCCGCAAGGTCATCGAGCTCAAGGAAGACCACCACCACGCCTACAACGCGCTCGGCTATTCCTTCGCCGACCGCAATCTACGGCTGCCCGAGGCCAAGCAGCTCATCGAGCGCGCACTCAAGCTGGCGCCGGGCGAGGCCTTCATCATCGACAGCATGGGCTGGGTCGAGTTCCGCCTGGGCAATGTGCCCGAGGCCATCAAGCTGCTGCGCCAGGCCTACGCAGGCCAGCCCGACCCCGAGGTTGCCGCCCACCTGGGCGAGGCGCTCTGGGTCAGCGGCGCTCAGGACGAGGCCCGCAAGGTACTCGCTGAAGGCCTGCAGCGCGACGCCGACAACGAGGTGCTGCGCGAGACGATGGTCCGGCTGAAGGTCAAGCCTTGAGGGTCGCTGCTTTGATCGTCGCGTTGGCCCTTGCCGGCTGCGCACAGCTGCAAAAGACGCCACCCACCGCGACGGATGAAGCCCGCCTGAGCGGCCGCATCAGCGTCACCGTGGCCGGCGACGTCCACAACCGCGGCACCGGCGGGGCGGCCAGCTTCGAGCTGTTCGGCGACCCCGAGGCGGGCCGACTCGAACTGACGTCGCCGCTGGGCACGCTGGTCGCCCGCGCGACCTGGCAACCCGGCCTCGTCGCACTGCAGACGCCTGATGGCGAACGCCGGTTCAGCGACCTGGATGCGCTGACCCGCGAGATGCTCGGCGAAACGGTGCCCGTGGCCGCGCTGTTCGACTGGCTCAACGCCCGCCCCTGGTCGGCCGCGCCGTACCAGAAGACGGCCAGCGGCTTCGAGCAGCTCGGCTGGCGCATCGAACCCAAGCTGCCCGTCCTCGTCGCCACGCGACTGGCCGACCCGGTCGTCACGCTGCGCGCCAAACTAGGTGGGGGCGATGAAGGCACTCCATGACCTGGCCGCACCGGCCAAGCTGAACCTCTTCCTGCACGTCGTCGGCAAGCGGCCGGACGGCTATCACCTGCTGCAGTCGGTGTTCGTGCTCATCGACTGGGCCGACACGCTGCACGTCGAGCTGCGCGGCGATGGCACCCTGGCCCGCCACGACGTGCTGGGCGGCGACCTGCCGGCAGACGACCTGTGCCTGCGCGCAGCCCGCCTGCTGCAGGCCGAGACGGGCTGCACACTGGGCGCCGACATTCACCTCGAAAAGCGCCTGCCCGCAGGCGCGGGCATGGGTGGCGGCTCGTCCGACGCAGCGACGACGCTGCTCGCGCTGAACCGGCTCTGGGACTTGCGCCTGCCATTGGAGCGGCTGCTGGCGCTCGGGCTAAAGCTTGGCGCCGACGTGCCCTTCTTCCTCGGTGGCGGCCCTGCCTTCGTCGAAGGCATAGGCGAAATCCTGCACCCGCTGACCCTGCCCGAGCAGCGCTTTGCCGTCATCAAGGGCCCGGCCGGATTGGCGACCAAAGACATCTTTTCGAGCGAACTCTTGGCAAGGAGCGAAAAGCTGGCTATAGTCGCGGGCTTTCCCGCCCTGGCTGGAACTGCAGAAAACTTATGCGAAGGCTTTGGTCAAAACGACCTCCAGCCCGCAGCAGAAGCGATCAGCAGTGAAGTGCGAGACGCGTTGGCTCTGATGTCGAAGCAATTCGGCAACGCCCGGATGACGGGCTCCGGAGCCGCCGTGTTTTCAGTGCTTGGTTCCAAACTAAGCGGGGATGGAAAAGATGGCAAGGACGATCAGTCCCTGGCGACATTGCTGCAGGAGCTTCCTCACGAAGGGCCTGCAGCGTGGACCGGTCGAATCTGCCACAGCTTGGCTCAACACCCGCTCGCGGGCTGGGCCGACTGAAAGGTTATAGGGTGCAGCAGCTCTGCTGTGTCCTGTGTAGGGGAGTCGCCAAGTTGGTCAAGGCATCGGATTTTGATTCCGACATGCGAGGGTTCGAGTCCTTCCTCCCCTGCCAAATGTTTTCTGTAATTCGCTGAACCGGCTTGCGCTTCAGCGAGCCACTGACACCAGAGGCTCCCAGTGCTGCTCAACACGGTTCTATTCACCGGCAACGCGAACCCGGTCCTTTCCCAGGAAATCGCCACCCACCTTGGCCTCGAACTCGGCAAGGCGGTGGTCGGTCGTTTCTCGGACGGCGAAGTGACCGTCGAGATCCAGCAGAACGTGCGTGCCCGTGACGTCTTCGTCATCCAGCCCACCTGCGCGCCGACGAACGAGAACCTGATGGAGCTGCTGATCATGGCGGACGCGCTCAAGCGTTCCAGCGCCCGCCGCATCACCGCCGTCATCCCCTACTACGGCTACGCCCGCCAGGACCGCCGCCCGCGTTCCACCCGCGTGCCCATCTCGGCCAAGGTCGTTGCCAACTGCCTGGAGACCGTCGGCGTCGAGCGCGTGCTGACGATGGACTTGCACGCCGACCAGATCCAGGGCTTCTTCGACATCCCGGTCGACAACATCTACGCGTCGCCCGTGCTGCTGTCGGACCTGAAGAGCCGCAACTACAGCAACCTCGTCGTCGTGAGCCCGGACGTCGGCGGCGTGGTTCGTGCCCGCGCTCTGGCCAAGCAGTTGGGCTGCGACCTGGCCATCATCGACAAGCGCCGCCCGGCCGCCAATGTGTCCGAAGTGATGCACGTCATCGGCGACATCGACGGCCGCAACTGCGTGATCATGGACGACATGATCGACACCGCCGGCACGCTGGTGAAGGCGGCCGAGGTGCTGAAGGCACGTGGCGCCAAGAGCGTCTTCGCCTACTGCACCCACCCCATCCTGTCGGGACCGGCCATCGAGCGCATCGCCGGCTCGCAGCTGGACGAAGTCGTCATCACCAACACCATTCCGCTGACCGACGCGGCCAAGGCCTGCAAGAAGATCCGCCAGCTGTCGGTGGCCTTCCTGTTTGCCGAGACCATCCGCCGTATTTCCGACGGCGAGTCGGTCACCTCCCTCTTCTCGGAGCAGAACAACAATTTCTGATTGGCTCCGCGCGCAAGCGCGAACCGAACAGAAAACAACTTCTGATCCGGAATCCGCCGCAGCCGCAAGGCTGCAATCCCAACGGCGCCTGGTCGCGGGTGCCGTTTCTCTTTTTGGAGAAAACCATGAAGTTCGTCGCTTTTGAGCGCAATCTGCAGGGGACCGGAGCGAGCCGCCGCCTGCGCGTGGCCGGCAAAGTGCCCGGTATTGTTTATGGCGCCGGTGAGCCCGCACTGATCGAACTCGATCACAACGCGCTCTATCACGCCCTCAAGAAGGAAGCCTTCCACAGCTCCCTGCTGGACATGGAGCTGAACGGCGCCGTGACCCAGGTCTTGCTGCGTGACTTCCAGGTGCACCCGTACAAGCCGCAAGTCCTGCACTGCGACTTCCAACGCGTGGACGCCACCACCAAGATCACGAAGAAGGTGCCCCTGCACTTCGTCGGTGAAGAGGTCTCCGTGGCGGTCAAGACCGACCACTGCACGGTCAACCACGTCATCACCGAGCTGGAAATCTCCTGCCTGGCCCAGCAACTGCCCGAGTTCATCGAGGTGGATCTGTCGGGTCTGACGCAAGGTCACTCGCTGCACGTCAACGACATCAAGCTGCCCGCCGGCATCAAGGTCGTCACGCACGGCAAGCCGAACCCGGTCGTCGCAACGCCGATCGCCCCGGCCGCTGAAGAAGTCATCGTCGTGGCCGCACCGGCCGCCGACGACGGCAAGAAGAAGAAGAAGAAGTAATTTCTTCCCGGCAGACCTGCCAACTGAAAGGGCCCTTCGGGGCCCTTTTCTCGTTTCTGGCCCCTCGATAATCCCATCCCATGATTCGCTTGCTTGTTGGCCTGGGCAACCCGGGCGCCGAATACGAAGACACCCGCCACAACGCCGGCTTCTGGTGGATTGATGGCCTGGCGCGCGGCCTCAAGGTGAGCCTCACGCCCGACAAGGCCTATCACGGCCTCGTGGCCCGCGTGAACAACGCACCCAGCGCCAGCGGCCCGATCTGGCTGCTGCAGCCCATGACCTACATGAACCTCTCGGGCAAGTCGGTCGCGGCGCTGGCGCGCTTCTTCAAGATCGCGCCGGAGGAGATCCTCGCCATCCACGACGAACTGGACCTCGCCCCCGGCGAGATGAAGTTCAAGAAGGGCGGCGGCAACGGCGGCCACAACGGCCTGAAGGACATGCAGGCCCAGCTCGGCAGCGGCGACTTCTGGCGCCTGCGCTTAGGCATAGGCCACCCCGGCCACAAGGACGAGGTGGCCGGCTACGTGCTGCGCAAGCCCCCGCTGGCCGAGCGCCAGGCGGTGGAGGACTGCATCGAGAAAAGCTACGGCGCCGTCGAGCTGATGCTCCGCGGCGAGATGGACAAGGCCTTGGCGAAAATTCACGCCAAACCGCCACGGCCCAAGCCCCCCAAGCCGCTGCCGCCAGTAGACACTGAGCCTGCAGGCGGCGCTTGACCGCTGGTCGCTCATCGGAGGTCTTGTCATGAAGCCCCTGCTGCTGGTCCTCATCCTGTGCGCCGCGCTGCCGGCGCTGGCGCAGACGCAGGTCCGGCGCGCCCAGGTCTACCGCTGCGGCCCCGAGGGCCGCGACCTGCGCGATTCGCCCTGCCCCGGCGGCGCGGCGGCCAGCAGCGTGGACTACGACGAGCCCAGCGCCGCAGACAGCCGCGCCGCGCGTGAGCGCCACCTGGCGGACTCCAAGCGGGCCGCCGCGTTGGCCTCGGCCCGGCGCGCCAGCGAGGCGGAGGGACGCCGCGTGCGCGCCACGCACATCGGCTTGCAGCCGGCCGTGGCACCCGCCCAGCCGGCGAGCGCACCCCAGGTCACCCACCTGAACCCACCCAAGACGGCCAAGCCGCGCAAGCCGTCTGGCGGCGCCAGCAGCGCGGCTCGCTAGAATCTGCGCCGTTGGTGCTCGCGCCCGCCTTCATGGCGGATGCAGTTCAGCGGGAATCAGGAGGGTGGGTCACACCGTGACGAACCTAACCTGAGCTGTCCCCGCAACGGTAAGTAGACGAGGCCTTCGCGCCTCACTGCTCAACAACAAGCCACTGGTGCCCAGCACCGGGAAGGCGTTGAGTGGCGTTCTATCAGCCCGGATATCGGCCAACGACGGGGTTTCTGTGCCATCGGCCAGAAGCCGTTTTCAGCCTTGCTGCGGGGGTCAGCACGGCTGGTTGATCGTTTGTGTTTTCTCTTATGTCCCATTCCCTCCTTGCGGCCCGTCGGTCGCTGCTCGCCCTTGCCGTGCTGGCCCTCGCTGCGTCCGCCCAGGCCCAGAACAAGCTCGACACCGTCGTCACCACCGCCACCCGCACGCCGCAGAAGCTGTCTGACGTGCTGGCCGACCTGACCGTCATCACCCGCGCCGACATCGAGCGCCAGGCCTTCGGCAGCCTCGCCGACCTGCTGCGCGCCCAGGCCTGCTTCGAGCTGGGCCGCAACGGCGGCCCCCTCGCCACCACGTCGATGTTCGTGCGCGGCGCCGACACCCGCCACACCACGGTGCTGGTGGACGGCATCCACTACGACTCCCAGGCCAGCAGCGGCGCGACGTGGCAGAACATCCCGCTGGCGCAGATCGAGCGCGTCGAGATCGTCCGCGGTGCGGCAAGTGCCATCTACGGCTCGGACGCCATCGGCGGCGTCGTACAGATCTTCACCCGCAAGGGCAGCGGCAAGCCGACGGTCGAACTCGCCGCCGGCGCGGGCAACCGCGGCCTGCGCCAGGGCAGCGTCAGCGTCACCGGCATGACCGGCATCGTCGACTACGCCTTCTCGCTGGGTGGCGAACGCAGCGACGGCTACAACAGCCGCCCGACCAGCGACCCGGCCTACCAGCCCGACCGCGACGGCTATCGCCAGGGCAACGGCAGCGCCCGCGTCGGCGTGCAACTGGCCCCGGAGCACCGCGTCGAGGTGATGGCAGTGCGCAGCAAGTCCAACAGCCAGTACGACGCCAGTGCCAAGCCGACGGTCGACGACCGCAACCTCAACGAGATGAGCGCGCTGCGCGGCTCCTGGGCGGCGCAGTGGAGCCCGGCGCTCAACACCGAGTTCAGCGCTGGCGAGAGCACCGACCGCTACGAGATCCCGCCGCCCGGCTTCGCCTACCTGACCGAAACGCGCATTCGCAGCTATGCGCTGAACGGCGGCTACCGGTTCGGCGCCCACCAGTTCACCGGCGTCGTCGAGCGCCGCGAGGACCGGCTTCTGAACTCCAGCCTGCCTCAGAGCGCCACGCCCGGCCAGGGCGACCGCCACAACAACGCCTTCGGCGCCGGCTGGCTGTGGAGCGACGGCCCGCTGTCGCTGCAGCTGAACGCCCGCCGTGACGACGACAGCCAGTTCGGCGGCGCCACCACCGGCATGCTGGCAGGCGGCTGGAAGCTCGGCGCCGGCTGGCGCGTGCGCGGCTCCTGGGGCACGGCCTTCCGCGCGCCCAGCCTCTACCAGCGCTTCAGCGACTACGGCAACGCCAACCTCGTCCCCGAGCACGGCCGCAATGCCGAAGTCGGCCTGCACTTCGAACAAGGCAACACCAACCTGGGCGTGACGGCCTACCGCAACCTCATCGACGACCTCATCATCTTCGGTGCCGCTGGCCAATGCCCGAGCAGCTTCGGCTGCTACGAGAACGTCAGCCAAGGCCGGCTGCAAGGCCTGACCCTCAGCGCCGGCACCCAGCTCGGCATCGTCCGCCTGTCCGGCAGCGTGGACCTGCAGGCGCCCAAGGACGTGACGCCCGGCAAGGCCAACTACGGCAAGCAGCTGGCGCGCCGCGCCAAGGAGCACGCCAAACTGCGCGCAGACACCAGCATCGGCAACTGGGACTTCGGCGCCCTGCTGCTGGTCAGCGGCAAGCGCTTCGACAATGCCGGCAACACGGTCAAGCTCGGCGGCTATGCGACGCTGGACCTGGACGCGCAGTACGAGATCAGCAAGCCGCTGCGCCTGCAGTTGAAGCTGGAGAACGCCTTCAACCGCAAGTACCAGTCGGCCAACGGCTACGACGCGCAGCCCCTGCAGGCCTTCATCGGCCTGCGCTACACGCCGCAGTTCTAAGAGGCCAAGAGTCCTTCGATGCGTGCACTTCTCCTGCTGATGCTGCTCGCCACGGCGCTGTCCGCCAGCGCCGTGTCCATCAAGGACGACCTCGGCCACACCACGGTCATCACGGCGCCCCCGCAGCGCATCGTCAGCCTGCTGCCGTCTCTCACCGAGACGGTCTGCGAGCTGGGTGCCTGCGGCCGCCTGGTCGGCGTCGACCGCTACTCGAACTTCCCGGCCAGCGTGAGCGCGCTGCCCAAGCTTGGCGGGCTGGACGACACCAACGTCGAGCTCATCGCGGCGCTGAAACCCGACGTCGTGCTGTTGGCCACGTCCTCGCGCGTGGCCGAGCGCCTACGGGCTTTGGGGCTCAAGGTCATCGCGCTGGAACCCCGCTCCTACCGCGATGTGCAGCGCGTGCTGGGCACCGTCGGGCAGTTGCTGGGCGTGCCCGATGCACAGCGCGTCTGGCGCCACATCGAGGCCGGCGTGGCAGCGGCAGCCAGCAGCGTGCCGCCCTCTGCGCGCGGCGTGCGCGTCTACTACGAAGTGGCCAGCGGCATCTGGGCGGCCGGCACCGCGTCCTTCATGGGCGAGACGCTGACCCGCCTGGGGGCCGGCAACATCATCCCGCCCGAGCTGGGGCCCTTCCCAAAGATCAACCCGGAGTTCGTCGTCAAGGCCAACCCGGCGCTGATCATGATCGGTGAGCGCGGCTCCGAAGGTCTGGCGCAACGCCCGGGCTGGGACCGCATAGATGCCATCAGGCGCGGCCGCATCTGCATTTTCAAGGCCGAGGAAGGCGACATCCTCGCCCGCCCCGGCCCGCGCATGGCCGAGGCCGCGCAAATCATGGCGAAGTGCCTGCGCGAAAAATGACCACCCCCTACCGGCTTCGCCGGCCCCCTCAAGGGGGCGCTGCCAGTGGCCTGGCAAAGCCAGCTCCACGGCAGCCGCTGGGCCATGCACGAGCCTGCGTGAGCTGGGCACTGCGATGAACCTTCGCCCTGCCACGCTGCTCTTCTTGCTGATGTGCGTTGGCGCGCTAGGCGTCGCTGCAGGCGTGCTGACTGGCAGCACCGGCTGGGCCGATCTGCAGGACGACAGCATGAGCGTCATCCTGTGGGACATCCGCCTGCCGCGCTCGCTGGGCGCCTGGCTGGCGGGCGCGCTGCTGGGCATGGCGGGCGCGATGGCGCAAGGCCTGTTCCGCAACCCGCTGGCCGACCCCTATCTGCTGGGCAGTGCGTCCGGCGCTGGCCTGGCCGTGGCCGCTGCGCTGGCGCTGACGGGCATCTCGCCGCAGACCTCGTCGCTGCTGGCCCACGTCGGCCTGACCGGCATCGCCTTCATCGGCACGCTGGTGGGCGTGGGGCTGACGCTGATGCTCGCGCGCGGCGTCGAGCAGACGCTGCGCCTGCTGCTGGCCGGCATCGTTGTCGGCGTGGTACTGAATGCGCTCACGGGGCTGGCCACGCTGTGGGCGCCCGACATCCTGCGTGCCATGCAGGCCTTCCTGCTTGGCAACACCGGGCTGCTGGGCCGGAGCAGCGTCACGGTGATGGCCGCCTGCGGCGCGCTGGCGCTGGTCGTGGGCCTGCTGGCCAGCCCGGCGCTGGATGCGCTGACGCTGGGCGAGGCCACCGCCGCGTCACTGGGCCTGCGCATGGGCCTGATGCGGCTGCTGCTGATCTGCGCCTTCGCGCTGGCCACCGGCGCGGCCGTTGCGCAGACGGGCATCGTCGCCTTCGTCGGCCTGGTCGCGCCCCACCTCGTGCGCGCGCTGTGCCCGATGCTGCATGGCCGTTTGATCGTCATGTCTGCGGCCGCTGGCGGCGCGCTGCTGCTGGCGGCCGACGTGCTGGCGCGCGGGTTGATCAGGCCGCAGGAACTGCCGGTCGGCCTCGTGACCGCGCTGCTAGGAGGCGTCTATCTCCTCGTGCTCATGCATCGCCGCGGAGCACCCAGGCGATGAGCGCACTCCAGGCCCACATCAAGCGTGTGCGCATCGACGGATGCGACCTGATCAGCGACATCGCCCTGCACATCCCGCAGGACCGTTGGACGGCCATCGTTGGCCCCAACGGCGCAGGCAAGTCCACGCTGCTGCGCGCCATCGCGGGGTTGCAGCGCTGCGAAGGCACCGTGCAGTTGGCGGGTAAGCCCTTGGCCGAGTGGCCCAGCCGCGCGCGCGCCCGCCACCTGGCCTGGATGGGCCAGCAGGAGACCGGCACGGACGACCTGATGGCGCTGGACGTCGTCATGCTCGGCCGCCTGCCGCACCGCCCGTGGCTGGCGCCGCCCACTGCCGCCGACCAGGCCGCCGTGCAGGCGGCCATGCAGTCCACGCAGAGCTGGGCCTGGCGCGAGCGGCGGCTGGGTTCGCTGTCGGGTGGTGAACGCCAGCGCGTGCTGCTGGCCCGCGTGCTGGCAGTGGACGCGCCGCTGACGCTGATGGACGAGCCCCTCGCCCACCTCGACCCGCCCCACCAGGCCGAATGGATGGCGCTGGTGCGGGCCCGCGTGGCCGCCGGGCACAGCGTCGTCAGCGTGCTGCATGAGCTGCACCTGGCGCTGCAGGCCGACCACCTCGTGCTGATGGCCGACGGCCGCATCGTGCACACCGGCTCCCCGGCCGATGCGGCCACGCATGCGGCACTCAAGCGCGTCTTCGGCCCCAGCCTTCACATCGCCCAGATCGAAGGGCGCTGGGTCGCCCTGCCCTTGTGAGAACCGTCCCCATGCAGATCGAGCAACCGCCCATCAACCGCGAACGCGTCATCCCCACCGCCGAGCGCCGCGGCCTCGTGCTGGTGCACACCGGCGACGGCAAGGGCAAGAGCACCGCCGCCTTCGGCCTGGCGCTGCGCGCGCACGGGCGCGGCAAGCCGGTGCTGATCTACCAGTTCATGAGAGTGCCCAGCGCCCGCTTCGGCGAGCACCGCGTCTTTGAGCAGCTGGGCGTGCCCATCATCGGCCTGGGTGACGGCTTCTCGTGGAAGAGCAAGGACCTGGAGCACTCGGCCGCGCTGGCCCGCGAGGGCTGGGAGCGCGCCAACGCGACCATCCGCAGCGGCGACCATTTCCTCGTGGTGCTGGACGAGATCATGTATCCGCTGCGCTATGGCTGGGTGCCACTGGAGCCGGTGCTCGCCTGCCTGCGCGAGCGGCCGGCGCATGTGCATGTCGTGCTGACCGGGCGCGGAGCGCCGGCCGAGCTCATCGAGGTGGCCGACACCGTGACCGAGATGACGCTGGTGAAGCACCACTACAAGGCCGGCGTGCCGGCGCAGCGCGGCATCGAAGACTGAGGTGAAAGTGAGGCCCTCGCCCGGTCTTGCTCCGCTGGACGCGGGCCAGCCCAGTCGGTCTTGCAGACCGCGCAGCCGACGCTGCGGCAGCTCTTCGGCAGGCACGACAAGTCCACAGGACTTGCCATGTCCGGCCTCAGCCCCCGGGGGGGACGGCGATGCTTGCGGCGTCGCGCCGCAAGCACATCGCCAGACGGGCCGGCTTGGTGAACTGGAGTCGGACACGAGCAGTCCCTGCGGACTGCTTGTGCCTACGGAAGGCCACGGCCTCTGGCCGTGGCAGGCCCGGCGCTCGGCCCGAAATACTTCTTTCATGGGTCGCGGGTGCTGCGAATGCGGAATGGAGAACTGATCCGATGAACCACCAGGGCAAGGCCGTCATGGTGCTGGGCACCACCAGCGGAGCCGGCAAGAGCTGGCTGGCCACGGCGCTGTGCCGTTGGTACGCGCGGCAAGGCCTGAAGGTCGCGCCATTCAAGGCGCAGAACATGAGCAACAACGCGCGTGTGGTGCCGGGCTTGAATGGAACTCTCGGCGAGATCGGCAGCGCCCAGTACTTCCAGGCCCTGGCCGCGCGCCGCGTGCCAGAGGTGCGCATGAACCCCGTGCTGCTCAAGCCCGAGGCCGACACGCAGAGCCAGGTGGTCGTGCTGGGCGAGGTGGACGCCGCCCTGTCGCGCATGCCCTGGCGCGAGCGCAGCGCGCTGCTGCGGCCACGCGCCCGCGCGGCGCTGCTGGAGCTGATGGCCGAGAACGATGTCGTCGTCATCGAAGGCGCGGGCTCGCCGGCCGAGATCAACCTCGCGCCCAGCGACTACGTGAACCTGGGCACCGCGCGCGACGCGAACGCCGCCTGCCTGCTTGTCACGGACATCGACCGCGGCGGCGCCTTCGCCCATCTCTACGGCACGCATCAGCTGATGCCGGCCGACGTGCGCGCTCAGGTCAAGGGCTTCGTGCTGAACCGCTTTCGCGGCGACGCCGGCCTGCTGGCGCCGGGCCCCGAGCAATTGCAGGCGCTGACCGGCGTGCCCACCATCGCCACGCTGCCAATGTGGCGCGGCCACGGGCTGCCCGAGGAGGATGGTGTGTTCGACAGCGCCGCCACCGGCGAAGGCCTGCACATCGCCGTCATCGCCTACCCGCGCTTGTCCAACCTGGACGAGTTCCAGCCGCTGCGCCAGCTGCCCGGCGTGCGGCTGAGCTGGGCCCGTGAGCCACGCGACCTGGCCGGCGCCGACTGGATCATCCTGCCAGGCAGCAAGTCCACCGCCGCCGACCTGGCCTGGCTGCGCGCGCAAAAGCTCGACGCCGCGATCAACAGCCACCGTGGCCGCGTGCTGGGCATCTGCGGCGGCCTGCAGATGCTGGGCGAGGCGCTGATCGACACGCACGGTGTGGACGGCAACGCGCCGGGGCTGGGGCTGCTGCCGCTGGTGACCGTCTTCGAGACCGAGAAGCTGCTGAGCAACACCACCCTGCACTTCGGCGCGACCGACGGCCCCTGGGCTGCACTGGCTGGCGTGCAGACCGAGGGTTATGAAATTCGCCACGGCCGCACCCAGCCCCACCCCGGCCTGCCGCCGCCGCAGGTGGCGCTGCGCAATGCGGCGGGCGAAGCGATAGGCTGGCAGTCCGGCCGCGAGGGACGGGTATTGGGCGTCTACGCCCACGGCCTGTTCGAGCAGCCGGCCGTGCTGCAGGCGCTGTTTGGCCAGACGGGCCGCCCGCTGGAGGCGGTGTTCGACGGGCTGGCCGACTTCGTCGACCTGCACTTTCAACCGGGCAGACTAGCGGGCCTGATTGACTGATGGAGTAACCATGCGCCGCCTGATCGCCCTTGCCCTGACTGCTGCGCCGCTGCTTGCCCAGGCCTGGGGCCCTGACGGCCACCAGACCGTGGCGACCATCGCCGCCGGGCTCATCAAGGGCACGCCGACCGAGGCCCGCGTGAAGACCCTGCTGGGCGACATCGCGCTGCCGCTCGCCTCGATCTGGGCCGACTGCGTGAAAGGCATTTCGCCGGCCAAGAACTACACCTACCCGGCGCCCGGCAAGTACCCCGATTGCGGCCCGCTGGAGACGCCTCCGCGCATCGCTGAGATGGCCGATTACGTGAAGCGCAACGACCGCCAGTGCACCATGGGCATGGACGAAGACGCCTGCCACCGCCAGACGCACTACGCCGACATCGCGCTGCAGCGCAGCCGCTACCTGCAAGGCTTCACCGGCACGCGCAGCGATGACGTCGTTGGCGCGCTGCGCCAGGCCATCCTCGTGCTGCAGCGCAAGCCCGCACCCGGCCAGCCGAACTTCAAGAGCCAGCGGGAGGCGCTGTTCGTGCTGGTCCATCTGGTGGGCGACATCCACCAGCCGCTGCACGTCGGCGCCGTCTACCTGGACGCCCAGGGCAGCCGCGTGGACCCCGACAAGCAGGGTTTCGACACGGCCACGTTCACCGTCGGCGGCAACAGCCTTTATGTCGTCGCACCGGCATCCACGACGCCGGCTGCCGTCGCCGTGCCGGTCAAGTTGCACACCCTCTGGGATGGCGTTCCGACCCAGCTCCACCCCGACCACGTCAACGCCGCCTGGCTGGCCGAAGCGCGCAAGGTGCGCGGGAACCAGGGCGACCCGGCGGACTGGCCAGCCCGCTGGGCCTCTCAGTCGCTGGAGCAGGCCGGCCTGGCTTTCCAGGGCCTGAAGTTCTCGGCCAAGCAAGGCTCGCACTGGACGGCGAGCCTGCCCGCCGGCTACAGCGCCAGGGCGGACGCCATCAAGCGCCAGCAGTTGACGCATGCGGGCGCGCGCTTGGCGTTTGTCCTGAGGGCCGTGTTCCCTGACTAGGTGACACAGCGCCCGCCAGACCGGGCACCGCACCGCTAGCATGCAGCCCATGACAAAGCACAGCGTGCAGACGGGCTGCACCTTCGCGTTCCAACGCCCGGCGTGCATCGTGGCCTTGCTGCTGGCCATCGCCGGCTGCAGCCCGCAAGACGCGTCATCTCAAAGGAGCGAGGGCATGTTCGGCCTGTTCAAAAGCAAACCCGCTGCGGCCCTGACCTCCACCGTGGCGCCAGAGGTCGGCGCACCGCTGAAGCACGAGGCAGCGTTCACGGCCGCGCCCACCCCGCTGCCGTCACCCGCCTACAACCGCTGCAAGCCGGTCGGCGTGTTTGGCGACCCGCCGACCGCGACATTCCGGCCAACCGCCGTCGACGGCGAATCCTCCACCGGCTTCCTCGTCGCCGCCCATGGCAGCCGGCCGCCGCTGGCGCTGGTGAACCGGCTGACAGGCAAGCCGGTGTTCGAGATCTGGCAGATGCAGGCCGGCAGCGCCCAGGCCTTCGACAAGCCAGTGACGTTCTCCCTCGCCCCCGAGCAGTCGACCTGGCACACCTATGTGCTGGCAGACGCCGCCTGCCTGCCCGGCGACCAGATGATGCTGGGCGTCAGCTACGGTGACCCGACGCCTCGCGAGGCGCTGTTCCTCTACGACCTCGCAGCGCAGCGCTTCAAAGCCCTGGGCCGCATTGAGCCCGACGCGACCAAGGGGCCGCCGTTCCGATTCTTCGAGACCTGGCCGGTGGCCGCCAACGCCGCACTGGTGCTGTTTCACACCGATCCGGTTCGCCTGAAGGCGGAGGTCTACGCGAAGCAGTTCGCCCACCTGATGCTGTTCTCCGACCGCTTCCCCCAAGGGCTGGAGGTGCTGAAGCTGGGCCTGGACAACGGCAATGTGCGCCGCTGGGCCATGACCGGCACGACGCTCTGGCTGGACACGCTGGACCCGCGCACAAACGCCAGCTTCGTGTGGTCACTTGATCTGTCCAAAGTGATCTGACACCCCCCGCCACTCACGGCTCAACCTCAACCGGCGCCACCCGCGCCCGGACATCGCGATGCCCCAGAACGACTGCCTGACGCCCACCGAAGCGTCCTACATCGCCACGAACGCGTACTTCACGCTGCGGGACTGGATCACCGGCCAGCCCACGGCCGGCGTCGAAACACGGGCCAACGTGCAGAACCGCGTACTGGGCCCCGGCACCGCGGGCACCACGACCCCGGGCCAGGCCAATCCATCGCTGCAGGGCACGGCCCTGAGCGGCGCCGACCTGGGCAAGATCTTCTCGGGCAAGACGGGGGTGGGCACGCAGTCGGGCTTCGGCTACCTGCTGCAGTTCAAGCAGGGCACGCGGCGCCACGTGGTCGTGGCCACACGCGGCACGCGGCCGGAGCTGGGTGCACCCGACCTGCTGACCGATGCGCGCGGCGCCATGACGAGCTTCGGCGACTACGGCCCCGTCCACAAAGGGTTCCGCACCACCTTCGACAGCTGCATGGTCTCCATCGGCCAGGACGCGCGCCTGATCATGGAAGCCGACGTGGTGCACTGCGTGGGCCACAGCCTGGGCGGCGCCGTGGCCACGTTGATCGCGGCTCATTTCGCGGCGCTCAAGAAGGACGTGAAGCTCTACACCTTCGGCAGCCCGCGGGTCGGCGCGTTCGGCACGTTCTCGGCCTTCCACAGTGCGATCAAGAAGCACAACATCTTCCGCGTCGCCCATGACCTGGACCCGATCTCGCTGGTGGGCCCCTACCCCTACGTCCACGTCAACCCGAGCCCGACGGACCCCAACAACTTCACGCTGCCATCGCCGACCGGCGAGCTGTTCAGCACGGCCAATCACGACATGAATCGCTACATCCGCTCGGTGCGCGCCGGGCAGGGTGGCACCTGGGACACGGTGCGCGGCCTGGCCCAGCAGACCGACCACGACAACGCCGTGCTGGCCAAGTGGCTGCTGCATGCCGACAACGACCCGGGCTGGGTGCAGTACGCCTCGGCCAAGACGCTGGGCATCCTGTTCAAGCTGTTCTCCCATGTGCTCAAGGGCATCAGCACGTCGCTGATCCTGGGCCTGTCGGCGGTGGACCTGCTGGCCGAGATGCTGCTGGCCGGCATGGCCCGCGCCCAGGCCATGGCCAGCCAGGTCTACGCACTGCTGCGGCATGCGGCCAAGTGGGCGGGCATCGCGGTCTCGAACGGCGCCGACTTCAGCGCGCAGATCATCCGCCGCATCCTCGATGTGATGCTCACCAAGCTCGCGCAGATCGGCGCCCTGGCGCTGACGGTGGGCTCGCGCGGCCTGATGCCGATGCCATTGATCATTGCTGGCGGCTGGGTGCTGGCGCACGCGCAAGGCTTGTGATGCCGCTCCTGAACGCCCAGCAGCTGGCCTACGTCGTCACCCACGGCGAGCTGCTGGCGCTGCTCTCGCTGCAGCGGCTGGAGGCCATGCTCGATGCCAGCCCGACTGCCCCGCCACCCACCGCTGACGAACTTGCCGCTGCGGAGGCGGCAGTGCTGGCTGAACTGCAACGGCACCAGAGCCTGTGGCTGGATCAGTCCACGAATGGCGCTTCGACAGATGCCGACAAGTCGATCGTGCTTGATGCAGCCGCTCCCTTGTCAGCCAGTGATGTCGTCATGGTCGACATCGGCCCCGAAATCGAGGACGCGCTGGCCAAGGCCTATGCCGACATCCCGGCGCGCACCCAGGCGCTGCAGGGTGTCGACACGGCGAGCCTCGCGCCGGCCCTGGCGGCGCTGCCCGACGCACTGCCGCCACTCACCCAGGCGATGGACGCTGCGGGCGTGTCGGCCTGGCTGGATCTGCACGACGCCGGCGACCCCGCGCTCGGCGAGCTGATGGAACAGGCCAGCGCCCTGGGCGGCTCGGCGGGCTGACCTCCCCCCGACAGCCAGGTTAGGGCTTGCGGGCGCGGCGGCCGGGCGCTCCACTGCGCGCGTCGCCACTGCCCGCCGCCGCACGATGCCCTTCCGGCCCCTCGCCCTTTCCGCGCTCTTGATCGTGCCCGGGTCGGCCGCACTGGCCGCCGACACGGTCGATCCTGCGACCGCCCAGGCCGCCATCGTCGTGACGATGTTCGACCGCCTCGACGCGGGCTGCGCCGGCGCCTACAGCCCCAGCCAACGCGAGCAGGTGCGGCGCTGGCAGGCCGACAACCCCGTGGACGCACTGCGAGCCCGTCTGCCCGAGCTGCGCGCCGACACCGCGCTGGCCACGAAGCTGGACCGCGCGGCCCAGCAGGTCGTGCAGCTCGCGCGCAGCAAGGGCGCCAACGACTGCACGGCCGCCGAGTCGCTGACGAAGCTGCCCGATGCCCAGTTCGCCAGGCTGGATCTGCCCGGCCGGCTGGCACCGGCGCCTGCGCCACCGCCGCTGGGTCCCGCCCCCGAAGCCCCCACCGCAGTGGCTGCAGCCACGCTGGCGCAGATCGACAGCTTCGCGTTCGACACGCGTCCGAAGATGGGCCTGGGCGGCTTCATCGCGCTGGACATCTATCCCATCGTGCTCTTCAAGTCCGGCGAGGTGCTGGCCGATGTGCGCGGCCTGCGGTTTGCCGGTGGGCTGGCCGCCCACCGAGCGGCCCACCCCGACGCCTGGCGCCGCTGGCGCCGCGACGGCGGCCAGTTGCAGACGCTCAAGTCAGGCCAGTGGGAGAAGCTGCCCTTCGACAACACCTACGCCCGGCTGCCGCCCAACCTGCGCCTGTCCGGGCGCTTTCGCAGCACCAGCGGCACGGGCAACGTGGCCGTGGGCGGGCAGCAAAGTGTGACGGTGGTGGACGAATACCGCTTCAGCCCCGATGGCAGCGTCGCGCGCAGCGGTGCCGTGGGCAGCACGGCGCAGGCAGGCAACACCTCGGTAGTCACGCGCGGCGGGCCCGGCACGCGAACCGGCCGCTACCGCATGGACGGGCTGCTGCTGCGCATCGACTACGACGACGGGTCACGGGAGCAGCGGGTGCTGATCACCGACCCGGACAAGCCCAATGGGGCGTTGTGGCTGGATGGGGAAAGCTACGTGGAGCGGCGCTGAGTCGGCTCGCGGCTCATTGCTCGTCCTGCGCCAGCAAAGACGAGTACGACCATGGGAAGAACTGCAGGAGCGCCGCAGCGTCGGCATCGAACTCCGGCCGGTAGTGGTGATGATGGGGGAATGAAATGCTGACCTCGCCTTCGCCAAAGCCGAGTGCGTTCAGCTCCACCGAGAGCTTGTCGAGCGGCCCATAGGCAAAGAGCTGGTTGTGTCGATCCCAGACGACGGTGCCACCATCGGTCGCCGAGTGGGCCCAGACGTCAAACCGCGCATCCGAGCACAAGAAGCTGCCAAACCTTTCCATGAACTCGTGGAACTGCTCTGGCGAGACTGAAGCGCTTTGGTAGCGCCCGGCCTCACCTTCTCCTCGCGGCGTGTGTAGAACGTAGAGCAACTGATAGGGCGGCTCAAGGCTCAACACCAACCGTTCGAACGGCGTCGGATTGCCACAGGCAACACCAGCCACTATCCGAGCGCCCTGGCCAAGTGGCTTGACGCTGAAAAGGGGAGCATGGGAGTGCGGTAGCCAGCCATCAGCGCCTGCGTGAGACAACTTGTGCATCTTCGGGCCCATGTGATCTGCGGCGCTGCTCACGGCAACGCCTGTCAGCTACGGACTATGCCAACAGGCACGGTCAAGCCCGACGATCTCTAGGCCCAACCCGCCAGCCGGTCGAACCCGCCCCCGTGCGGCCACACCGCCGCCAGCGTCGTCGCATCCGCCCCGAACCACCGGGCCAGCTCCGTGCCGAGCTGATCCGTCGCCGTCGTCGGCAACCACACGCCCTGCCCCACGTCGTCAGGCCCGTTGAGCGTCAGGTCCGGCATCCGCCCCAGCAGCTTGCGGCCGTTCACGCCCCTCGCCGCACCGCCCACGGCAAAGTGGTGACTGCCCCAGCCGTGGTCCGTACCCGCGCCGTTGCTGGTCAGGTTGCGGCCGAAGTCGCTGGCGCTGAAGAGGGTCACGCTGTCGGCCAAGCCTTGCGCGGTCATCGCCGTGTTGAAGGCGGTGACGGCGGCGTCGATCTCGGCGAAGAGTTCGGCCTGGCGCTGCAGTTGGTCGTCGCCATGCGTGTCGAAGCCGCCGATGGACGTGAAGAAGCATTGGCGTGACAGGCCCAGCGCGCCCCGAGCGGCAATGAGCTTGGCAGCCATGCCGAGCTGGCGGCCCAGGCCCGTGTCCGGGAAGGGTGTGGCGACGCTGCTGCTGGCGAGTGCGCTGGCCAGCACGCGCTGCACCTCGATGCTGCGACCCATCATGTTGAGCCAGGTCTGCTCGAAGGGGTGGCTGCGCGTCTCGGCCAGCGTGGCGGCGACGGCGGCCGAGAGCGGTCGCTGCCGGCCTTGGCATTCGGGTCGTAGAAGTCGAATCCGAAGCGGCCCGAGGCCGACACGCGGTAGGGCGTGAGGCTTTTGTCGCCGGCCTCCCAGATGTTGCCGCCGGACAGGCTGATGGCTGCGTAGCCGCGGTTGGCCTGGCCCTCGGCCACGGCCCGCTCCAGCAGCCGGCCGCCCCAGCCGTTGCGCGCCGGCGCGTCGACAACGCCGCTCTGCCAGGCGCCCTGCTGGTCGCTGTGCGAGAACAGGTTGTTGGGCAGCGTCATCGCCAACATCGGCCCGCTGCTGCAGCCCACCACCAAGGCGCAGTACGACGCGCGCAGCGTGCCGCTGCCCAACAACCTGTTCTCGCACAGCGACCAGC
>Ga0187845_1000166_pt1 | contig 37593 bp, 31 predicted proteins | sample SpaLakP09_SKY_68_FD_134515 | JGI IMG/M metagenome (GOLD analysis project Ga0187845, IMG submission 134515) | Oligotrophic lake water microbial communities from Sparkling Lake, Wisconsin, USA - SP09_SKY_68 | ecosystem: Environmental > Aquatic > Freshwater > Lake | place: USA: Sparkling Lake... | reverse complement strand
TGCCCGGCCAGTACGTGCGCGTGCGCCTGAGCCAGGCCGAGGTGCCCAACGGCATCCTCCTGCCGCAGCAGGCGGTGACGCGCTCGGCCACCGGCGACACGGTGCTGGTCGTCGGCGCCGACGGCAAGCCGATGCCCCGCCCCGTCAAGGTCGGCTCCGCATTGGGCAATCAATGGGTGGTGCTGGACGGCCTGAAGCCCGGCGAGCAGGTGATCGCGGACGGCTTCCAGAAGATGTTCGTGCCCGGCGCGCCGGTGAAACCCGTGCCCTGGACGCCGACGGCCGCTCCGTTCGCGGCCGCATCGGCTGCGCCGGCTGCCTCCGCCGCCAGCCGCTAAGCGACAAGGACTCACACAATGGCTCGCTTTTTCATCGACCGCCCGGTCTTCGCCTGGGTGATTGCGCTGTTCATCCTGGTGTTCGGCGGTGTCGCCATCACCAAGCTGCCGGTGGCGCAATACCCGACGGTGGCACCGCCCTCGCTGGTCATCAACGCCGTCTATCCCGGGGCCTCGGCCAAGACACTGGACGAAAGCGTCATTTCGGTCATCGAGCAGGAGCTCAACGGCGCGCCCGGCCTAGCCTATATGGAATCGGTCAGCCAGGCCAATGGCACCGGCGCGATCACCGTCACCTTCGAGCCCGGCACCAACATCGACCTGGCCCAGGTCGAGGTGCAGAACCGCCTGTCCCGCGCCACGCCGCGCCTGCCCTCGGCGGTGACGCAGCAGGGCGTGCGCGTCGACAAGGCGCGCAGCAACTTCCTGCTGTTCGTCACGCTGTCGTCCAGGGACGGCTCGCTGGACCCGGTGGCACTGGGCGACTATGCCTCGCGCAACATCATTCCCGAGATCCAGCGCCTGCCCGGCATCGGCCAGGCCCAGCTGTTCGGCACCGAGCGCGCCATGCGCATCTGGCTGGACCCGGCCAAGGCGCTGAGCTTCAACATCAGCCCGGCCGAGGTGAATGCCGCGATCCGCGCGCAGAACGCGCTGGTGCCCGCTGGCGTGATCGGCGACTTGCCGAACCTGAGCAGCCAGACGATGTCGGCCACTGTCGTCGTCAAGGGCCAGCTGGAGAGCGTTGAACAGTTCGGCAAGATCGTCTTGCGCGCCAATCCGGACGGCTCGACCGTGCGGCTCAAGGACGTGGCCCGCATCGAGCTGGGCGGCCAGAGCTATGGCTCCTACGCCCGACTGAACGGCAAGCCGTCCACCGGCATCGGCGTGCAGCTGTCGCCCAGCGGCAATGCGCTGGCCGCCGCCGGTGCGGTGAAAACCCGCATGGAAGAGCTCAAACGCTACTTCCCGGCCGGTGTGATCTACGAGATCCCATACGACTCCTCCAAGTTCGTCAAGATCTCGATCTCGCAGGTGGTCGAGACCCTGCTGGAGGCCATCGCCCTGGTGTTCCTGGTGATGTTCCTGTTCCTGCAGAACTGGCGCTACACCTTGATCCCGACCCTGGTCGTGCCAATCGCGCTGCTGGGCACCTTCGCCGTCATGCTGGGGCTTGGGTTCTCGATCAATGTGCTGACCCTGTTCGGCATGGTGCTGGCGATCGGCATCCTGGTCGATGACGCGATCGTCGTGGTCGAGAACGTCGAACGCATCATGAGCGAGGAAGGACTCTCGCCCCGCGACGCCACCAAGAAGGCGATGAGCCAGATCTCGGGCGCCATCATCGGTATCACCGTGGTGCTGATCGCGGTGTTCGTGCCGATGGCTTTCTTCGCCGGCTCGGTGGGCAATATCTACCGCCAGTTCTCGCTGGCCATGGTGGCCTCGATGTCGCTGTCGGCGGTGATGGCCTTGAGCCTGACGCCGGCCCTGTGCGCCACCCTGCTCAAACCGGTCGAGGCCGGCCACCACCATGCCAAGAGCGGCTTCTTCGGCTGGTTCAACCGCGGCTTCTCGCGCACCGCCAAGGGCTACGAGGGCTGGGTCGCCAAGCTGCTCAAGCGCGGCGGCCGCATGCTGCTGATTTACGTCGCACTGGTCGCCGTTGTCGGCGTGCTCTACGTGCGCCTGCCGACCTCCTTCCTGCCCAACGAGGACCAGGGCTATCTGATCGTCAACGTGCAGTTGCCCCCGGGTGCGACGGCCAATCGCACCGAGGCAGCGGTCAAGTCGGTCGAGGACTTCATGCGCAAGCAGCCCGAAGTCGAAGCCACCATCGGCGTGATCGGTTTCTCGTTCTCGGGCCAGGGCCAGAATGCCGCCCTTGTGTTCGTGCCGCTGAAGCCCTGGGAGGAGCGCCACGGTGCCGAGCACAGCGCCAGCGCGCTGGCCGGCCGCGCCTTCGGCGCGATGATGGGCGGCGTGCGCGATGCCTTCATCTTCCCGCTGAGCCCGCCGCCCATCCCCGAGCTGGGCACGGCCACCGGCTTTGCGCTGCGCCTGCAGGACCGCGCTGGCCTCGGCCACGAGGCCCTGCTGAATGCGCGCAACCAGCTGATGGGCATGGCCAGCAAGAGCAAGATCATCACCGGCATGCGCCCAGATGGCCTGGAAGACGCTCCGCAGCTGCAGGTGGACATCGACCGCGACAAGGCCAATGCCTTGGGCGTGGGCTATGACGCCATCGCCGCGGTGATCTCCACCTCGCTGGGCTCGGCCTATGTGAACGATTTCCCCAACCAGGGCCGTCTGCAGCGCGTGGTCGTGCAGGCCGACACCGGTGCGCGCATGCAGCCCGCCGATGTGCTGCGCCTGAACGTCAGCAACAACCTGGGCAAGAGCGTGCCGCTGTCGGCCTTCGCGACGACGCGCTGGGTCAGCGGCCAGATGCAGGCGGTGCGCTACAACGGCTACCCGGCGATGCGCCTGGCCGGTGACGCGGCCGCAGGCGCTTCGACCGGTGCGGCCATGGCCGAGCTGGAGAAGCTGGTGGCCCAGTTGCCGGCCGGCATCGGTTACGAATGGACCGGCCTGTCGCGCGAAGAAAAGCTGTCGGGCTCGCAGGCGGGCATTCTGGTCGTGTTCTCGCTGCTGGCCGTGTTCCTGTGCCTGGCCGCACTCTACGAGAGCTGGTCGATCCCGTTGGCGGTGCTGCTGGTGGTGCCGCTGGGCCTGCTCGGCGCCGTGCTGGGCGCCACCTTCCGCGGCATGCCCAATGACGTCTACTTCAAGGTCGGGATGATCGCGATCATCGGCCTGTCGGCGAAGAACGCGATCCTGATCATCGAGTTCGCCAAGGACTTGCAGGCCCAGGGCAAGGGGTTGATCGAGTCCATCCTGGAGGCCTGCCATCTGCGCTTCCGCCCCATCATCATGACCTCGGTGGCCTTCATCCTGGGCGTGATGCCGCTGGTGTTTGCCACCGGCGCAGGCTCGGCCAGCCAGCGCGCCATCGGCACCGGCGTGATGTACGGAATGATCTCGGCCACCGTGCTGGCCGTGCTGTTCGTGCCGATCTTCTTCCTGGTCGTGCGCAAGCTGTTCAAGGGCAGCGAACGCCAACGCCGCATGTACGCGCATGAGCTTGATCAAAACAAGCCTGCCGCGCCCGGCGCGGGCCACACGGCGGGAGGGCCACTGACATGATGACGACGATGATGAAACCGAGCTTGATCGCGGCGGCTGCCGTCCTGGCCCTGGCCGGCTGCGCCAGCACCACGAACTATGCGCGGCCCGCCGCGCCGGTGCCGGCCACCTGGTCGGTTGCGGGGACGGCGGGTGCAGCAGCCCCCCTGCCCTGGCAGCAGTTCTACACCGACGCCCAGCTGCGCGAGCTGATCACCCTGGCGCTGCAGAACAACCGCGATCTGCGCGTGGCCCTGCTGAATGTCGAGCAGGCCCGCGCCCAGTCCCGCGTGCAGGACGCCAGCCTGCTGCCCACCATTGGAGCCGGCGTCACCGCCAGCCGTACACCGGGCAGCAATGGCGCGATCAACAACAGCTACCAGGCCGGGCTGCAGATCTCGGCCTACGAGGTCGATCTGTTCGGTCGCCTGCGGTCTTTGAGCGGCGCGGCGCTGGAGCGCTATCTGGCCAGCGTCGAGGGCAGCCGTGCGGCGCAGATCAGCCTTGTGGCCCAGATCGCCAGCAGCTATCTGAGCCTGCGTGCCAACGAGGAGCTGCTGAGCCTGGCCGAGCAGACCCTGAAGACCCGCGATGATTTTTACCGCCTGACCAAACTGAAGAGCGACAACGGCGTCGCCTCGGGCCTGGACACGAGCGCTGCGGTCTCCCAGGTCGAGGTGGCCCGCGCCAGCCTGGCCCAGCAGCAGCGCCTGCGTGCGCTGGACCTGAATGCGCTGCAGCTGCTGGTCGGTCAGGCCCTGCCCCAGCTGGCGGGCGGCACGGCCTGGAATGCACAAGCCGATGTTGGAATGATTGCCGATGTGCCGGCCGGCCTGCCGTCCGAGGTGCTGGTCAACCGGCCCGACATCCTGCAGGCCGAAGCGCAATTGAAGGCGGCCGAGGCCAATATCGCGGCGGCGCGGGCGGCCTTCTTCCCCAGTCTGACGCTGACCACCAGTCTGGGCACGGCCAGTTCGGAGCTGTCCAGGCTGTTCAGCAACACGGTGTGGAGTTTTGCGCCGCAGCTGCTGATGCCGATCTTCGACTCCGGGCGCAACAAGGCCAATCTGGCCTCGGCCCAGGCCGGGCGTGACATCGCCGTGGCGCAGTACGAGAAGGCGATACAGGTGGCCTTCCGCGAGGTGGCCGATGCGCTGGCCGGCCGCGCCACCCTGGCCGAGCAGCTGCGCGCCACACAGGCGCAGGCCCGGGCGGATGAGGACAGACTCAAGCTGGTGGATCTGCGCTTCCGGGCCGGTGCGTCGAACAGCCTGGAGCTGCTGGACGCCCAGCGCTCACAGTTCGCGGCGCGCCAGGCGGTGGTCCAGCTGCAGCTGGCCAGGGCCCAGAACAGCGTGCTGCTGTACAAGGCCCTGGGCGGCGGCTGGGTCGCCCAGTAGAGAATCGACGGGGGCGGGACTCAGCCGCGCCCCCATCTAACGATCAACGGCCGTGGTGGTGGCGATGGCGCTCTTCGCGCCATTCCTCGCGGCGGTAGTCGCGGCGATCCCAGTGCGGGTGGTGGCGATAGCCGTAGGCCGGATAGACAACCTGCACGGGCGCCCGGTAATAGACCACCGGAGCTGGACGGTACTGCGGCTGATACACCGGTTCATAGACGGGTTGATAGACGGGTTGATAGGTCGGCTGGTAGACCACCGCCTGGCCGGGATAATTGCCGACCACCGTGCCGATCTGGCCCACGCCCTGCAGTGGCGCATTGATGCCGACACTCCAATAGACATCTCTCGCCTGGGCGCTGCCACAGGCCAGGCCGGCGACCAGTGCGGCGGCGGCGATGAAGGGGGTCTTGCTCATATTGCAACTCCTTTGGGAAAGCCGGGCGCCCAAGCGGGCGGCGCCTGGGTGACCCAACGCGGGCCGGGGCCCGGCGGTTCACAAGGCAGAAGTAAAGCCTTGTAAGTGGCGCCAGGCCAGCCATGGGCCCGGCCTGCGTAAAATCACGCAAACCCCACTGGATTCCATGAACACGCCCAAGAAAACCCCTGGCGCCGAAACGGCGGCCGAGCACAAGCCCACCAACTTCCTGCGCAGCATCATCGAGCGCGATCTCGAGGCGAACACCTATGCCGGTCGACAGTGGGGCGGGCAGCCGGGGGATGCGGCGCTGCATGCCGCCGGCCAGCCCGACGCGGCCAAGGTGCGTCTGCGCTTTCCGCCCGAGCCCAATGGCTATCTGCACATCGGCCATGCCAAGAGCATCTGCCTGAACTTCGGCCTGGCCAGGGACTATGGCGGCGTCTGCCATCTGCGCTTCGACGACACCAATCCGGAGAAGGAAGAGCAGGAGTACGTCGATTCGATCATCGACTCGGTCAAGTGGCTGGGCTTCGACTGGGAGTTCAACGGCCAGAGCCATCTGTTCAACGCCAGCAACTACTTCGACTTCATGTACCGGGCGGCCGAGTACCTGATCACCGCCGGCCTGGCCTATGTCGATGAGCAGACGCCCGACGAGATGCGCGCCAACCGCGGCGACTTCAACACGCCCGGCACAGACAGCCCCTTCCGCGCCCGCTCGGCCGAAGACAACCTGACCCGGTTTCGCGAAATGCGCGATGGCCGGCATGCCGATGGCTCGATGATTTTGCGGGCCAAGATCGATATGGCCAGCCCCAATATCAATCTGCGCGATCCGGCCCTGTACCGCATCCGCCGCGCCACCCACCACAACACCGGCGACACCTGGTGCATCTACCCGATGTACACCTACGCCCACCCGATCGAGGACGCGCTGGAGCAGATCACGCACAGCATCTGCACACTCGAATTCGAAGACCAACGCCCCTTCTACGACTGGCTGCTGGAGCGCCTGGCCGAGGGTGGCCTGCTGAGCGCACCGCTGCCGAAACAGTACGAATTCGCGCGGATGAACCTCAGCTACGTGATCACCAGCAAGCGCAAGCTGCGCCAGTTGGTGGAAGACAAACACGTCAGCGGCTGGGACGACCCCCGCATGCCCACCATCGCCGGCATACGCCGCCGCGGCTACACGCCGGAGAGCATCCGCCTGCTCGACACCCGCACCGGCGCGAGCAAGAACAACACCTGGATCGACTATGCCTGGCTGGACATCGCGCTGCGCGACGATCTGGAGTCCAAGGCGCACCGCGCCATGGTTGTGCTGGACCCGATCAAGCTGGTGCTGACCAACTGGGCCGAGGTGTTCGGCAGCGACGACCACCTCGAAGCCTGCAATGCCCCGACCCTGCCGCCCAAGCCCGATGTGCCTGAACTGCCGAAGCGTGAATTCAAGCTCGGCCACGAGGTCTGGATCGAGCGCGAAGACTTCATGGAAGTGCCGCTGAAGGGCTACCACCGCCTCAGCCCGCCGCGCTACGACGGCGAGGGCAAGAGCATCGCCGGCAGCATGGCGCGGCTGAAGTACGGCTATGTGATCCAGTGCACCGGCCTGCGCAAGAACTTCGACGGCACCGTCGCGGAGGTCCACGCCAGGATACTGCCCGAGACCAAAAGCGGCACGGCGGGTGCCGACAGCGTCAAGGTCAAGGGCGTGCTGACCTGGGTCAGCGTGGCCGAGGGCCTGCCGGCCGAGGTGCGTTTGTACGACCGCCTGTTCACCGAGGCCCAGCCCGACCAGGGCGGCCGCGACTTCCTGTCGGTATTGAACCCCGACAGCAAGAAGACCGTCACCGCCTTCGTCGAGCCGACACTGGCCACAGCCAAGGCCGAGGACCGTTTCCAGTTCGAGCGCCATGGCTATTTCGTCGCCGACCAGAAGGACCACCAGGCCGACAAACTGGTGTTCAACCGCATCACCGGCCTCAAGGACGGCTGGGCCAAGTAAGCAAACCCGGAAATCTCCATGCGCATAGACATCGGCCAGGGCGTACGCCTGTTTGTTGACATCCAGGGCCCCGGCCTCGTGCCCGACGGACCTGCCCTGCGCGAGAAGCCGACCCTGATACTGCTGCACGGTGGGCCGGGCTTCGATCACTCGGGCTTCAAGCCGGCTTTCTCTGCGCTTTCCGACATCGCGCAAATCGTCTATTACGACCACCGGGGCCATGGCCGCAGCGACCGCCGGCCGCGCGAGGAATGGACGCTGGACACCTGGGCCGATGACGTGGTGCGGCTCAGCGACGCGCTGGGCATAGACAAGCCCATCGTGCTGGGCCAGTCCTTCGGCGGCTTTGTCGCCCAGCACTACCTGGCCCGCCACCCGGGCCACGCGGCCAAGGTCGTGCTGTCCAGCACCTCGCCGCATATGGCGCTGGAGCGCAAGCTGGCGATGTTCGAGCGTTTCGGGGGCCTGCGCGCCCGCGAGGTGGCGCAGCAGTTCTGGACCCGGCCCAGCACCGAAACCTGGGCTCCGTACTGGGACGTCTGTCACACACTCTACAACCAGCAGCCGCCGCTCAACGGCGACATGGCAGCCCGTGTCATCCACCACAACGACATCCTGTTCCACTTTGCCGGTGGCGAAATGCAGACGCTGGACCTGCTGCCGGGCCTGGCCAAGGCGCAATGCCCGGTGCTGGTGATGGCCGGCGAGCTGGATCCGGTCTGCCCGCTGGCCGACTCGCAGGACATTGCCGCGGCGCTGCCTGCGCATCTGCGCCAGCTCGCCACCTTTGCTGCTTCCGGTCACGGCGCCTGGCGTGACGAGCCCGAGCCAGCATTTGCGTTGCTGCGCAAATTCATCATCGCCCGCTGATGCATCCAAGCAGGTAGCGCGTCCGTAGTAGCTCGCATGAGCCCCAATGCGCCCTCACCTCCTCCGGCCCCTCAACCCGCCATCCCGCCCGGCATCAAGCAACGCCTGCTCGACCGCGTGGCCGATGCCGATCACTCCCACCTGAGCATCGCCCTGGATGATAGAGGCTGGCAGCCCTGGCTGGACGGCGTGGAGATCAAGCCGCTGTACGAGAAGGAAGGCGTGCTGTCCTATCTGCTGCGCCTGGCACCCGGCGCCACCCTGCCGGCGCACAGCCATCCGATCGATGAGGAATGCCTGGTGCTGGACGGGCTGCTGCGCGTCGGCAGCCATATCGAGCTGGGCCCAGGCGGCTACCACCTGGCCCACCAGGGTGCGCTGCACGCACGCATCAGCACGCCCACCGGGGCGACGATTTTTTTGCGCGGCGCGGTGCCGCAGGCATGCCATGTGCTGGGGTGATTTCAGGCCTGCGGCTTGTAACGCCGCACGTCCTGAGCGACCATACGCATCTGAATGCAGTGATCGTCCGACCGAACCGGCGCCCGCCTGGCGTCAAACCGATGAGACGGCTCCATGAATGCCACATCCACTGTCCCCACCGACTTGCGCGGCCTGCCCCATCGGCCCGTGTTCGATGAGGACCCCTGCTTCGACGATACCCAGCCGCCGAGCCCGGCCGAGGCGCTGCTTGGCGAGGCGTCCGACGAGCAGGAACCGCTGGCCGACCGGCCGCTGCCTGCCGGCTGCAAACCCTGCGCCGACGAGGCCCAACTGGCGGCCTGGATGGCACAGATCGCCGAGCGGGACGAGCGGGCGCTGTCGGCGCTCTATGACGCAACCTCGAGTCGCGTCTATGGCCTGGTGCTGCGCATCGTGCGCCGGCCGGCCTGGGCCGAGGAGGTGGTCGAGGACACCTATTTTCAGGTCTGGCGCCAGGCCTTGCGCTTCGATGCCGGCCGCGGCCGGGCCATGACCTGGCTGCTGGGCATGGCGCGGTCGCGTGCCATCGACACTTTGCGCCGCGAATCCCGCTTCGATCACGCCACCCTGGAGGACGACGAGGCACCGACCCTGGTGGATACCGGCCTGCGCGCGCTGGACGAGTTGCTGGATCTGAATCAAGGCCAGGCGACCTTGCAGCGGGCCCTGCTGACACTGGGTGCGCAGCCCCGGCAGTTGGTGGCCCTGGCCTTTCTGCGCGGGCTCAGCCATGAGGAGATCGCCGCCCAGACGGAGCTGCCGCTGGGCACCGTCAAGTCGCAGATCCGCCGTGCGCTGATCATCCTGCGCCAGCTGCTCAGCGAGCCTGGCGCCCTGGCCGTGTCGGCTTGAGATTGAAACCACCATGAGCAAGCCCCCCACCAATCCCATGATGCCGATCAGGCCCGCCGCCGATCCGCTGGCGCACGAGCTGACCACGCTGCTGGTCGAGTCGCTGGCCCAGGCCTGGCAGGCGCCCGAGCCGCCGGCGGCGCTGCGCGACCGCCTGACCGGGCGCCTGGCCGCCGCGCGCCAGGCCGAGGCCTGCCTGTTCACTGTGCGCCGTCGTTCGGCCGAGCGACGCACCCTGGCCCCGGGCGTGACGGCGCAGACGCTGTACCGCGCCCAGCCCGGCCAGCCGCTGCGCCCCGGCGAGCCGATGGCGGCGACCCTGGTCGAACTGGCCGCAGGTGCCATCTTCAACTCTGAGGAGCTGAGCAACAGCCAGCTGCACCGTGAGTGGCTGATGGTGTCGGGCAGTGCGAGTTTGGGCGGCGCGTTGCTGTCGCAGCGCGACTATCACGTCACGCCGGCCGGCCACGCGCCGGCGCAATGGTCATCGGCCGAGGGCGCGCTGCTGTTCCTGCGCGAGTCCGACACGGTGGCGCAGCCGGGCGACCTGACTCTGACGGTGCGCGACGCCGAGGCCGGCTGGCCCGAGTTCGCGCCCGGCCTACGTCGGCGGGTGCTGTGGCAGCGCGAGGGCCAGGCTGCCCTCCTGTACTTTGCCGAGGCCGGCGCTCAGGTGCCGAATCACCGCCATGGCCACGACGAGGAATGCCTGATGGTCCAGGGCGAGCTGTTCCTGGACGACGTACTGCTGCAGCCCGGCGACTACCAGCTCGCCCCGGCCGGCACCGGCCACCGCATCACCGAAACCGACACCGGCGTGGTGATCTACGCCCACGGCGACCTGGATCTGCAGTTTGTCGGCTGAGTTTCGCCCTATCTGCCGTGCCGGCTCTTGGCCTTGCGGCCATCGAGCTCCAGCAGCTGGGTCTTCAGCAGCGACAGCAGCACGCGAGCGGTCTCTTCGGTGAACAGCAGGGCACTGGTGGGCGCCTTGTCTTCGGGCGTCACGGCGGGCGCGATCAGGGCATCAACATGCAGCTTGATCAGGCCATGGGCAAAGCTCTGGCTCTTCACCTTCTGCACTTCGATGTTGTAGGTCTTCACGGTGATGATCCTTCTGGCGGCTACGTCAAAGCCCGAAGGTTACCGCAGGCCCACCCTACCAGGCCTGATGGCTGCCGATGCGAAAACTCTCCAGGCGCTGGCGCTCGGCCTCGCGCTGAGCCTTGGCCTCCAGATACATCCAGCAGGGCGCATTGATGTCGTCCAGCGTGTGTTCGCTCAGCTCAGCCAGGCCCAGCATTTCGATGCTGGCGCGGCGCCGGGCGCGCAACTGCTTCCAAGACTGCAGCAGGTCCGACAGCCAGCCAGCGTTGAGGGCCGGCGGCGAGGGCGCCGGGGCTGGGCAGGTGCTTGCGGTGCTCGTCATGGTCGGCTCCTTGGGTAGTTCGTGCTGGTAAGCATAGCCATCCAAAAGCCCGGTTGGAATCGACTTGTTCTGCACTGATTGGTCAGCTATGCTTACCAGATGAGTCGATTGCCGCTGCACACCCTGCCCACCTTCCGCGCCGTGGCCCGGCTCGACAATCTGCGCGCCGCGGCCGAGGAGCTGCACCTCACGCACAGCGCTGTCAGCCAGCAGATCAAGCTGCTGGAGGAGCAGGTGGGCTTCGAGCTGTTCGACCGACGCGGTCGGCGTATCGTGCTGAATGCCGCCGGCGCGGCCCTGCTGCGTGCCGTCGAACCGGCGCTGACCCAGCTGGACGAGGGCCTGCGCGCCGCCGCCGCGGCCGTCAGCGGCACGGCGCACCGGCTGCGCGTCACCGTCCTGCCCTCGTTCGCCCAGCGCTGGCTGCTGCCGCGCATGGGGCACTGGCGCGAGCAGCATCCCGACATCGCCATAGAGTTGCACAGCTCCCAGCAAGTCATCGATCTGAAGCGCGAGGGCTTTCACGCGGCACTGCGCCAGGGCAAGGGGCCGTGGCGCGGGCTGGAGGCTCAGTGCCTGATCGACTCCCCCTCGGTGGTGCTGGGCTCGCCGCGGGCCGCCCGCCGGCTGCAGGGCGGGGACCCCGCCACCCTGGCCGCCCGCCTGGCCGACGAGCCGCTGCTGGGCAGCGTGTCGCGATGGGAGACCTGGTTTGCGCTGGCCGGTGTGCGCTGCCGGGTCAATCCGGTCGCGGCCTTCAATGACGCCGGCATGATGCTGCAGGCCGCCGAGCAGGACCTGGGGCTTACCTTGAGCCGCGAGCTGCTGGCCGCCGACGCGCTGCGCGAAGGCAAGCTCGTGCGCCTGTCGCCGCTGGCCCTGTCCGACGACGAGTTCGATTCCTACTGGCTGGCCCACCCGCCGGAGCTGCGTGACTGGCCACCGCTGCAGGCGCTGCGCGCCTGGCTGGTGGCCGAACTCGAGCGCTCCGAACAGCAGCTGCTGAACAGCACAAACCCTGGAACACCATGACACAAGCCCTGCACTCGACCGCCGCCGAACGCAACAAGCAGCCGATGCTGGAGGTCATGCAGCGGCTGCTGCCGGCCCAGGGCGTGGCGCTGGAGATTGCCAGCGGCACCGGCCAGCATGTGGCGCATTTCGCCGCAGGACTGCCCGGCTGGACCTGGCAGCCCAGCGACTACGACGCCGCCAACCTGGCCTCGATCGCCGCCTGGACGGCCGGGCTCGCGAATGTGCTCCCTGCAATCCAGCTTGATGTGCTGGCCGCCGCCTGGCCGCTACCTGATGCGACGCAGACCCTGGACGCCCTCTTCTGCGCCAATATGCTGCACATCTCGCCGTGGGCCTGCTGCGCGGCGCTGACGCAGGGCGCGGCCCGCCACTTGGCGCCTCAGGGGCGCCTGCTGACTTACGGACCCTACCGGGTACCCGGTGTGGTCACCGCACCCAGCAACGAGACCTTCGATGCCGACCTGCGCGCGCGCAACCCGGCCTGGGGCTTGCGTGATCTGGGTGACGTCACAGCCGAGGCGCAGCGCGCCGGCCTGCAGCTGACCGAGCAGATCAGCATGCCGGCCAACAATCTGCTGCTGGTGTTCTCGCGCGGCGGGTGAATCAACCGGGAAACTTGCGCCGGTACAGCAGCACCACCGCATCAAGCACGGCGCGGCTGAGCTGGTCGCGCACGTCCAGGTCACCCAGGCGCTGGGCGTCTTCGGGGCTCAGGTCCTCCTCGTCGCCGCCCAGCAGCGCGATCGGCACCAGGGCCGCGCCGATCTCGGCATCGTCGAACAGCGCGCCCCAGCCCTCGGGGTCAAGGCCCACGGCCTGCAGAAAGCCTATGCACCAGACCTCCGCATCCACCAGATCGCGGTCATCGACCTCCGCCACGCTGAAGATGGGCTGCCAGGCCTCGCCCTTGTCACGCAGCTCGATGGCAATGCTTTGCAGATGGCGCAGCACCAGCAGCGTCGCGCGCTTGCGCTGCTTGTTGCTCGGGAAAGGCGCATTGCCCTCGCCATCGCCGCCCCAGACGGCCGGCAGCCAGTCGGTACTGGGCCGTTGGCTCAATTCACCGGGGCCGACCAGCAGCGCGGTGAGATAGCCGTCCATCGCCTCGATATTCATCGCCTCGTCGGCAGGCAGCTCTTGCAGCAAATCGTCCAGCGCATTGAGCTCGTCGTCGCTCAGCGGGGCATTGTCGGTTTGCGGGTTGTATTGGGGGTAGTCCATGGGCGGGGCCGGTTCGAAAAAGAAAGCGAGTATGCGAGCCTAACTCAGCGGCGGCCGACGGCACCGCCCGTCAATCGATCGACACGGTCGGTGCATCGTTCTGCGTCCCCTCGAGGAAGGCGCGCACCTGGGATCCGAACCGCTTCACATCGATCGGCTTGGAAAGATAGCCATCGCATCCGGCGGCACGCATCTTGGCCTCATCGCCCCTCATCGCGAACGCCGTGAAGGCGACGATCCGGATGTGCTTCGCTGCGTGATCGGCCTTCAGCCTGCGGGTCACTTCAAGACCGTCGATGCCCGGCATCTGAATATCCATCAGGATCAGGTCCGGCCCGAACGACCTGACCTTCTGAATCGCTTCCCGGCCATCGGCGGCCGTCTCGACCTCGAAATTCTCGGCCAGCAAAACGATCTCGGCGATGGTCACGTTCATCGCGTTGTCATCAACGATCAGCACGCGGGGCGCACTCACGACTCGACCCCATCCCGATCGACGACCGGTTGACGCCATCGGCGGACGCTTTCAAGCACGGTTTCCATCGCCCCTCCACCCTTGATCAGGATGGCTCGCGCCGACCGCGCCAGGGTCGCGTATTCGTCATCAGTCAGCATCATGCTGGTCCAGATGAACACCGGCACCTCGCGCCAGACGGGCAAGCGCTGCAAAGCGTCCAGCACATGGAAACCATCGAACTCGGGCATCATCAGGTCCAGCACGATGGCGTCGGGACGATGCAGTTCGATCTCCTTCAGAGCGACTCGGCCATCCTGGAAACACACGGCGTCAATGCCAATGCTCTTCAGCGTCGCGCACATCAAATCGAGCGATGCCTGTTCGTCATCGATCACCATGACGTTGGCGCGCGCCCCGGCCGGCGTCCTGAACCGCCCCATCGCCAGCGAGATCTCATCGCTGCGAATGGGCTTGCAGAGGACGTTCGCAATCGCGAATGTGGCACTCATCTCCAGGTCGGCCGGAATGGTGACACCCAGCACAGGTGCTGCATGGCTGGCTCCCTGGCGGCGGATGTCGTCGAGCAGTTCAAGCCCACGCTGGTCCGGCAGGCTCAGGTCGAGCGTCAGCGCCGCATAGGCTGTATCACGAGCACGTCGCAGCGCGTATGGCCCGTCGGTGGCCGCGTCAACGTGGAAGCCCGCCTGCACGAAGGCCTCGATCAGCAGCGCCTGGTCACGCTGATCGTCCTCGATCACCAGCACCCGCTCGGCCTCGCGTTCGAGCAAGCCCAGAGCGGTTTGCTCAGCGCGCCAGCTGTCCATGCCATGAACCCGATTCAGCACCACAAAGAAGACACTGCCCACGCCCAGGGTGCTGCGCACACCCACCTGGCCACCCTGTGCCTCGACCAGCCGGCGGGTCAGCGCCAGCCCCAGGCCCGTCCCTTGGTGCTGCTTGCTGTAGCCCGCGTCCAGCTGATGGAACTCGATGAACAGACGATCGAGGTCGGCCGGCGAGATGCCGATGCCTGTGTCTTGCACCTCGACACGGAAGTGGTCGGCGCCCTGCGCCATGACCCGCACCGTGACTCGCCCGCCCGGTTCTGTGAACTTGATGGCGTTCGACAGATAGTTGTACAGCACCTGCTTGAGCCGCGCCGTGTCCAGGTTCACCTCGGCAAGGCCGGGATCGATCTGCGTCGATATGACAATGCTCTTTCGATGCGTTGCGGAGAGCAGGACGGCTTGCACCTCATCCAGAAGCATCGCCAGGTCCACCGGTTCGGGCGTGAACGAGAGCTTTCCGGACTCCACCTTGGCAAGGTCGAGGACATCATTGATCAACTGCAGCAGATGGCGGCCGCTGGTCCCGATGTGGCCGAGAAATTCCTGATGCTTCGGCGAGTCCGGCTTGACGAAGCCGGAGTGCAGCAGGTCCGCGAAGCCGATCACGGCGTTGAGCGGCGTGCGCAACTCGTGGGACATATTGGCCAGGAACTGGCTTTTGAGGCGGTTGGCCTCCTGAATCTGACGATTCTCGGCTTCAAGCCGCTGGGCCGTCAGCCGCGCGTTTTCGGCCTGGCGTTGCTCGGTGATCTCGCTGACGATACCGAGCATGCGAGTGGCCTTGCCGTCCTGACGTTGCACGCTGCCATGCTTGCTGATCCAGTGTTCCGTGTTGTCGGGCCAGATCACGCGGCACTGCACGCGCCAATTGCGCAGCTCGCTGATTGCCACATGCAGTGTCTGCTCGACTTCGGCTCGATCATCGGGATGCACATGCTGGACGAACTTGTCGAAGCTCCAGTCGCCCTGCAGGTCGGCATAACCGAAGCATTGGTCGTGGCGGACAGAGTGCTGCATTTCACCGGTGGCGAGGTCCAGCTCCCAGTCGCCAATGTGAGCCGCCTCGAGCGTGAACCGCAGCCGCTCCTCGCTGTTCCGCAGCTCGGCCTCCGCCCGGCGCTGGCTCGAGACATCGCGAGCAATCTTGGAGGCGCCGACGACACGACCCTGACCGTCCATGATCGGCGACACAGTGATCTGCACCTCCAGCCTTTCGCCCCCGCGCGTCAGACGCACGGTGTCGAACGCAGGCACGGACTCCCCTTGCGCGAGAGAGCCCAGAATGCGAAGCTCTTCGGCTTGCCGTTCGGGTGGTATCAGCATCTGCACCGGCTGCCCTATGGCTTGCTCGGCGCTGTAGCCAAACATCGACTGCGCAGCGCGGTTCCAGCTGGTGATGCGTCCGTCCAGCGTCTTGCCGATGATCGCGTCGTTTGACGATTCGACGATGGCGGCGAGCCGGGTCGAATCGGCTTCGGCATGGTCGATCCGCGACATGTCCCGGAAGACAATCGCCAGACCGGTGACCTGGCCGTCGATGTCGCTGCGGGTCAGAGCCGCCTTCACCTCCAGCGGCGTCCGCGTGCCGTTGCACGAAATGGCAATCACCCGGTGGGCGGTCTCGACGGAAGTGCCTAGTTCGATCAACACATCCACAGGATTTTTCGACAGGTACTCCAAGGGCCGTCCTTCCCTTTCAAAGACGGTCCACAGGTCCAAACCCAGCGCGTCACGCTGCGTCCTGCCGGTGATAACCTCGGCGACCGCATTCATGTGGGTGACCTTGCCGCTGCGGTCGGTGGCGAGGAAGCCCGCTTCGATGCTGGCCAAGGTCACGGCCAGGCTTTGCTGGATGGCAGCCAACTGATCCTCGGCACTGCGACGCCGCCCCACCTCGGCCCCCAGATCAGCAATGACCGCCTGCAGCTGCCGCGACGACGGAATCTTCAGCGCCCGCGGAATCAGCGGCCACAGCGCAGCGGCCGTCACGATCGACAGCGCTGCGGTGACGATCTTGGTCAGCGCATGCAAGGCGTAATCCGGCTGCCAGATGGTCCAAATCCCCATCACATGGGTGACGCCGCAGGAAAATATGAACGCACTGAAAAGCCACGCGACCCAGTTCGTCGCGGGTTCGGGTCGCTTGCGTATGTAACTCAGAACGGCGAGAGGAATCGAAAAGTACGCCAGGGCAATGACTGCATCGGCGCCGACCATTGACCACAAAAGGCCGGGCGACCAGGTGAAGCAATAGCCATGGGGCAGAAAACCATTTCTGCCGAGCAGCGAGACCAGGGTATCCATATTTGAAATACCTTCCCGTTCACGAACCTACAGCGCTGGCGTCAGCGAGAGATCATTGCTGGGCTTTATCCTGACGTCAAACACGAACCCTCCCGGCGGCCGCCCCCTCCGGCGGCATGTATCGGGCGCTGCGGGTCTCAGCGCGAGCACCGCAGCGCCCGCCCCGGGCCGACTTCAGAGGCAGGGCCAGATGCCGGCCGGCACCTCCAGGCGCAGGTACCAGTCGGACGGCAGCGTGCCGGCCCACACCAGGTTGTGATGGGGCAGCAGGCGCCGCTTGGCAAAGGTCATGCGGGCATCGGCCAGGGTCAGCAGGGTGGTGGCCTGCCACTCCTGGTTGGGCGGGCTGGCGGCCACGCCGATGGTGGCCGTCAGCGGCCGCAAGCCACCCAATTGGGCCAGGGCAGCGGCAATGCGGTCACGCAGGCGCTCGGCCAGTTCGGCGGCGGCTGCGAGGCCGGTGTCCGGCAGTATCAGCACGAACTCGTCCGCACCCAGGTAGGCCAGGCTGGCAGTGCTGGGTTGCAGTTGCTGCAGCAGCATCGCCAGTTGCGTAAGCACCTGTTCGGCCTGCGCCGGGCCGTGTTCGTCCTGATAGTCCTTGAAATGATCGATGTCCAGGGTCAGCAGGGCCAACGACCGGCCGGACGCGCGCGCGGCCTGTGCGATCGACTCCAAAGCCTGATGCATGGCCTGACGGTCCAGAACGCCAGGCACGGCCCGCAGGTCGGCATGAGCAATATCGTGTACAACGGTCATGGGTACTCCCGGGTGGCGATGCCTCATGCTAGTCAAGCGCCGAGCCACTGCTCATGCTCCATAACCCGGGGTGCGCTCAGCCTCATGAGGAAACGAAGGGCCGCTCCCGAGCTTTCTCATCCCCCTCGGGGGGCCTGACCCGAAGCGGCAGGTCTGGGGGCGCTCTCAGCCGCCGAACACCTTCTTCAGGATCGCACTGCCCGTGCCCACCGGGTCCTGACGGATATTGCGTTCCTCTTCGGCAATCATCAGGTAAAGGCCATCCAGCGCGCGTCGGGTGACGTACTGCTGGACATTGGCGTCCTCGTCCTTGACCAGGCCGAACTTGGCGGCCCTGGCGGCAACGGCGTTGTACTTCTCGGCGGCCGACACCTTTTGCGTGGTCTTGGTGACGATGGGCAGGAACTTGGCGCCCAGCGGCTCGCGGGTGTTGCGGGCGAAGAAGTCGGTCACCGCGGTGTCGCCGCCGCGCACGATCTGCAATGCGTCCTTGACCGAGACGTTCTTCGCCGCCTGCACCAGCAGGGCCTTGGCCTCGGGAATGGCGGCCTCGGCGGCGCGGTTCATGGCGGTGATCAGCTCATCGACCTTTTTCTGCTGACCGGTGGCGCGCAAGAGCTTGGCGGCGTCGGCCAGCGCACCGGGCAGGCCTATGCGCACCTTCTCGTTGCCCAGAAAGCCGTCCGGCTTGCCGAGCAGGGCCACGGCGGCGATGGCGCCGCGCTCCAGCGCCGCGCGTATGCCGGAGGCGGCGTCGCGCTCGGACAGACCGACCGCCCACAGCGGCAGGGGAACAAGGCTGAGCGCGCCGGCTTGGGCGAAACGGCGTCGGCTGATAGGCATGGCGTCTCCAGTTGGCTTGACGGTCATGATGCCAGCTGTTGCCGAGTTCGCATCGGCCCATGTCGGGCGCTCATATCGTGCCCGCCAGGGCGACTTGGCCGGCAGTCCGCCAGCGGCATCACGCGAACTCTGCTTGAATCGACAGCAACTACAACAGGAGGACTGCAATGAGTGGCAAGACCCGGGTGCTGGTGATCGGTTGTGGCTTTGGCGGTATCGAGGCGGTGCGAGCGCTGTCCAGGGCGCGTGACGAGGTGGAGATCACGCTGGTGGACCGCACCAACCATCATCTGTTCCAACCCCTGCTCTACCAGGTGGCCACCGCAGGCTTGAGCGCGCCGGCGATCTCGGGCCCGATACGCCACATCCTGCGGCCGCAGATGCGACGTGGCAATCTGACCATTCTGCAGGCCGAGGTCAGGGCCATTGACGCACCTGGCCGCAAGGTCACGCTGCACGACGGCGAGCACTTGGCCTACGACCATCTGATCGTCGCCGCCGGTGCCACCCACAGCTATTTCGGCCATGACGAATGGGCCATCCATGCACCGGGGCTGAAGACCTTGACCGATGCCTTCAATATCCGCCAACGCGTCGTCAACGCCTTCGAGCAGGCCGAGCGCTGCGAGGATGCCGCCCAGCGCCAGGCCTGGCTGACCTTTGTCGTCATCGGCGCCGGGCCTACCGGCGTCGAGATGGCCGGCACCTTGAGCGAGATGGCGCGCCACACGCTGGTCAGCGAATTCCGCCGCATCGATTCGCGCCAGGCGCGGGTGGTGCTGGTCGAGGGCTCGGACCGGGTGCTGGGCAGCTTTGTGCCGGCGCTGTCGCAGCGTGCGGCCGAGCAGTTGCTCAAGCTGGGCGTGGAGCTGCGCACCGGCTGCCGCGTCACGCACATCGATGGCGACAGCGTGCGCTTCGAGTCGAGCACGGGCACCGAGACGCTGCCCAGCCACACCGTCGTCTGGGCCGCCGGTGTGGCCGGTTCGCCCTTGGGCCGGGCGCTGGCCGACAGCGCCGGCGCGACGCTGGACCGCGCCGGCCGGGTGCTGGTGCAGCCGGATCTGAGCCTGCCAGGCCACCCCGAGATCAGCATCATCGGCGATCTGGCTGCGGCCAAGAGTTACGTGCCCGGCGCCGAACCCAAGCCGGTGCCCGGCGTCAGCCCGGCGGCCAAGCAGATGGGCCGCAGCGTGGCGGCCAATCTGCTGCGGCGGCTGCAGGGCCAACCCACCCTGCCCTTCCGCTACGCCGACTACGGCAACCTGGCCACCGTGGGCCGCAAGCGGCGGTCGTCGATCTGGGCGTGCCGGGCCTGGGCGCTTTGCGCTTTTCAGGCTACTTCGCCTGGCTGTTCTGGCTGTTCGCACACATCTACTTCCTGATCGGCTTTCGCAACCGGCTGATCGTGCTGATCGACTGGGCCTGGGCCTACTGGACCTTCGAGCGCAATGCGCGGGTCGTGCCGCAGGCCCAGCCTTAAGCCGCAAGTGCCAGGTCGTCGAAGCTCTGGTGCAGCCTGGCCCGCACCAGGGCCGGGTCATTGACCGTGCGCACTTCGGCATAGACGGCCTCGGCCTCCGGGTAGAGCCGGCGCAGGTAGTTGAGCCATTGCTTGAGCCGGCCGGCGCGGTGGCGGGGCTCGATGTGTGTGTCGATCAGGCCCCAGAAATGCTGAATCAGGGGCAGCAGCTCGTCCCAGGCCAGCACACCGGCACCGGGCTGCAGAATGCTCAGCGCCAGGCCCGGGTTGACGACCATGCCGCGGCCCAGCATCAGCGGGTGGCAGCCCGATTGCTCGCGGCAGCGGGCGGCGTCTTCGGCAGTCCATATCTCGCCATTGGCAATCACCGGAATCTTCAAGCAGGCGCGTATCTCGGCAATGCGGTCCCAGTAGGCGGGCGGCTTGTAGCCGTCGGCCTTGGTGCGGGCATGGACGACCAGCTCGTCGGCGCCGGCCGTTGCTATCGCCTTGGCGCAGTCCAAAGTGCGGCTGGTGCAGTGAAAGCCGAGGCGCATCTTGGCCGAGACCGGCATCGGCTGAGGCACCGCGGCGCGCACGGCCGAGACGATCTTGTGTATCAGCTCCGGGTCGTCCAGCAGCGCGGCGCCGCCGCCGTGCCGGTTCACCACCTTGGCCGGGCAGCCGAAGTTCAGGTCTATGCCGGCAGGGCCCAGCTCGGCCAGCTTGGCCGCGTTCTCGGCCAGGCAGGCAATATCCGACCCCATCAGCTGCGCCCGCACCGGCACGCCCGAGGGCGTGCGCCCGCCATTGAGCAGCTCGGGCACGATGCGGATGAAGGTGCGGTTCGGCAGCAGGGTGCCGGTGACGCGGATGAACTCCGACACGCAGCGGTCGATGCCGCCGACGCGGGTCAGCACATCGCGCAGCGTGAAGTCGAGCAGGCCCTCCATGGGCGCCAGCAGTATCGTCATCGCGCTTGACCCTCACACCAGGTGCGCCAGGCCTGGCGCAGCAGCGCCTCGAAATGACCGGCGAAGCGGTGTGCATCGCACAGCGGTGACTGCAGCAAGCGCTCGCGCAGGCCGGCGCGCAGCGCCGCCAAGGCCCGCAGATCAGAGGCGTGAGTGACGGCACGCGCCAGGTAGTCGTCTTCGTTGGCAGCCACCCAGTCGGGCAGGCCGAGGTTTTGCAGCAGGCTCTCGCCCTGGCGGGACAGGGCCGTGGCGCCACGCAGACTCAAGACCGGCACGCCCATCCACAAGCCCTCGGCGCTGGTCGTGCCGCCGGGGTAGGGAAAGGGGTCCAGCGCGATATCAACCCGGTTGTAGGCCGCCAGGTACTCGGCCCTCGGCGAGGCGCCCTCCAGCAGCAGGCGCTCGGCGGCGATGCCGTGGCGGGCAAAGCGCTCGCGCATGGCTGCTTGCGCGCCGCCCTTCAGCAGCAGGCGGCTGCCCGGCACGGCCAGCAACACGCGCGCCCACAGCGCCACCACCGCCGCGTTGATCTTCAAGGGCTTGTTGAAGCAGCCGAAGGTGATGTGGCCCTGCGTGAGCGCCGGCAACGGGCCGACCGCGATGTCCAGGCCCGGCGGCGTGAAGCACAGAAAGGTCTCGGGCAGGCGCAGCACCGGTTCAAGGAATTGCGCTTCGGCGCCGGGCGGTGTGATCCAGGGATCGCCGACAAAGCCATCGATCGCCGACGGCCCGGTGCTGGCGCAATAGCCCAACCAGCTCAGGCACACCGGCGCTGGCTTCCACGCGAACACCGGCAGGCGGTTGTGGGCGGTGTGGCCGGCCAGGTCGATCAGCACGTCGATGGCATCGGCATGGATCTGCTGCGCCAGCGCTTCGTCGCTCAGCGAACTTACAGCGTGCCAGTGCTGGCAGTGGCTGCGGATCGCGGTTGAAACATCATCATCAGCCGCGTGAGTGGCATAGACGACCAGGTCCGCCTCGCGGCCCAGCTCGGCCAGCACAGCCTGCGCGAAATAGCCGACCGGGTGGCTGCGCAGATCGGCCGACACCAGGCCCACGCGCAGCCGCCGGCCAGCCTCGGGCGCGCAGTGCCAACGCGTGAACGGCCGCGCCACCTGCGCCGCCAGCGCGCCGAATCGCCGTGCCTCGTCCAGCGCCCCGGCCTGATCGGGCAGGTAGTTCAGCATGAACAGCAGATTGCTGTGCGTCTCGAAATTCAGCGGCTCCAGCGCCAGTGCGCGGCGATAGCTCTGCGCGGCGGCCTCGAAGCGGCCCCGCTCCTTCAGGGCAAAGGCCAGATTGCTGTGGAACAGCGCATAACCCGGCTGCAGCACCACCGCGCGCTCGTAGTGCGCCAGCGCCTCGTCGTGGTGGCCCAGCGCATGCAGCGCATTGGCCAGGCTGCCATGAGCCTCGGCATGGTCGGGCTTGAGCCGCAGCGCCTCGCGGTAGCTGGCGGCCGCGGCCCCGTGCTCCCCCTGCTCGGCCAGGGCAATGCCCAGCTTGAAATGGGCCTGGACCAAATTCGGATTGAACTGCAGCGCGCGGCGGTAGCTGGCGGCAGCGTCCATCCAGCGCGCCTGCACCGCCAGCACATTGCCCAGGTTCAGATGGGCGGCGGCAAAACCGGGTTGCAAGGCCAGCGCCCGCTGCAGGCTGGCGGCGGCCTCGTCGAGCCGGCCCAGGCCGGTCAGGGCCAGGCCGAGATTGCTGGCCAGATCGGCATCGCCGGGCAGCAGCGTGGTCGCCTGCTGCAAGGCGTCGAACGCCGGCCTGCCCTGAGCCAGCAGGGCGACACTCAGGCCCTTCCAGACCTCACCGGCCTGCGGATATTGCGTCAGCAAGCCCCGGGCATGGGCCTCCATCTCGGCATGGCGGCGGGCGCTGAACAGCGCGAACAGCTGCTGCAGTTCGGCCTGCGGTAAGGCGGTGGAGGTGGGAACGGCAGGCGAGTGACTCATGCGGCGGAGGGAGGGCGGGCACGCATTATTGCCCGCCAGCCACCCCACTCACCGCGCGGTGGCGAGGGGCAACGCCCTACTTGCGCTGCTTGCGGGCAACCGCGCCCAGGGCCAGCAGGCCGCTGAGCATCAGTGCCCAGCTTGTCGGCTCCGGCACCGGCGCCAGCGCGCCTTCGACCGAGAAGGCGATGAACTGGGTCTGCTGGCTGGCGGCGAAGTTGTTGTCGGCGACCAGCACCAGGGTCTGCTTGCCGTTGACGACGGGGCCGAAGGTAATGCCCTCGACGTTGTCCAGCAGCAGGGCCGAGCCGTCGTCGTTCTTGACCGTGCCCAGATCCAGCAGCAGGCTCTTGCTCATCGCCTGGTAGCTCTGGCCGGCCAGCGCAGCCAGGCCCGAGACATCGCTCGCCCCTGCGGTCGAGCTCAGGTAGATGCGGATGTTGTTGCCCACGCCGGTCGAGAACGAGCGCTCGACGGCCAGGAAGTGACTGTCGTCGATGGCCAGCAGTTCGACCAGGCCGTTGGTGGCAAAGCTGCCGGCCGGGTTCGGGGCGGCGGAGACCGCATCGGTCAGATAGACGTACTCGCGCTCGCGCAGGCCGCTGGCCACATTGAACTGGGCCACACGCGAGGGCGAGGCCACGCCGACCGAAGCGGCCGGGCCGTCCTGGGCCAGCGCATTCTCGGTCGCCACCCAGGCGGTCTTGCCGTCGCTGGAGACGGTCAGGCTTTCGAAGGCCAGGTTGTTGCGAATGCCACTGTCGCCGGCCGCTGCACCCGAGCTGCTGCCCACGGGCAGGTAGGCTGCCGGCACACTGAAGTCACGCAGATGGCCGCCGTCCAGCGCCGCCTGGCGCAGTGTCGGGCTCTGGAAGCCGGCGCCCGAGCGCTGGCCCTCGTTGGTCCACAACAGGGTCGGGCCGCTGGCGCCGGGCAGCAGGCGGATGGACTCGGGGTCCACCGTCAGCGCGCCGAAGCTGCTGCCGCCGGCCGTCAAAAGGGTGGTGACCTGATTGAAGGCCACACCGGCCGAACCCGGCGTGTTGGAGCGCTGGAACTTGGCCAGGTCCAGGTTCAGGCCGTAGAAGCGGGCCGGGTTGAACTGGCTGCGGTCGTCGCTGATCGCAAAATAGCCGCCGGTGCGGGCGTTGTAGACGATGCCGGACAGGCCGCCGACCTGGGTGCCGGCAAACTGCGTGCCGGTGGCCAGGGTCTGCTGGCCCAGATAGTTCAGGCTGGCAGCCTGGCTTTCGCCATAGGCGGCGATCATCAAACCGGCCAACAGGGCCAGACCGACACGGCCGTGTTGGCGAGCGCGGAATTCTGCGTGCATGGACTTCTCCTGGTGCTGCGGGGGATCAACAAGAAACACCTCAGTGTGGTTTGCGGGCATGACAGCCACAGGTCCGCAAGAAGCCCGCGCCATGCGCCGATCGGCCCATGGCGTAACAAGCGTGCAAAACCGCACATCCCCCAAAAATCACCCCCTCACTCACGGGGGATCCCTTGCGTGACCAAGTTCACGGCGGGCACAAAGACCGCCCTAAAGCCACTCCAAAGCACGGCTCATCGACCGATACATTGATGGAAATCAATCTCTGGCGTTTGCCGCAACACACCGTCGCAGCCTCGCCACCGATCAAGGACAAGAAATGACCCCAAGGCACGGCTCCAGCTTCACCATCCTGCGCAAGGCGCTCAGCACCCTCGCCTGTTTCGCCTCATTGACCCTGGCCTCGACGGCCCACGCCCAGCTGGTGTCCGACACCGCGGCACAGGCCAAGATCGCCCCCGATCTGGTGACCACCGTCGGCGGTTCGGCGGTGCCGTCTGTGCCCTGGGCCAGGCTGCTGAATGGCGAACTGCTGGTGCGCGCCCTCGTGGTGGCCGATAGCGCTGATTCCAGCCTGAGCGCGCTGCGCCAACAGGTCACCGTCCTGGGCGGCTCGGTGCACTACAACTACACCTCGATACGCGCACTGGCCGTGATGCTGCCGGCCTCCAAGCTGATGGACCTGGCGCGCCGCGCCGATGTGATCAGCATCTCGCCGAACCGCGCCGTCACCCGCACCGCCAGCCTGCTGCAGACCACCACCGGCGTCGCCGAGGCCAATGCCTCGGTCAGAGGCTCGCTGGATGGCAGCGGCGTCGGCATTGCCGTGGTCGACTCGGGCGTTGCATGGAACCACCAAAACGTCGGCACCAGCCTGCTGGGCGTCAAGCTCAAGACCCGGGTCCGCCAAGCCATCGACTTCGCGCAGCTCGGCAAGGGCCTGACCGACCTGGCCTGGGTCAAGGGCTCCGATCGCTCGGCCGAGAATCTGGTGACGCTGGATGGCACCAAGTTCACACCGTCGCTCTCACTGCTGCAGCAACCCCAGGCCCTGCTGCCCGACCCCTACGGCCACGGCACCCATGTCGCCTCGATCGCCGCCGGCAGCGCCAGCTACCAGTCACCCGACTCCACCGGCGTGGCCTCGAACGCCGACCTTTACGACGTGCGCGTGCTCAATGCCAATGGAGTCGGCAATCTGGCCGACGTGATCGCCGGTATCGACTGGGTGACCCAGCATGCCAAGCTGCTGAACATCCGCGTCATGAACCTGAGCCTGGCTGCCAGTTCGACCGAGTCCTACATCACCGATCCGCTGGCCCGCGCTGCCCGGGCCGCCAGCGCCAGCGGCGTGGTGGTGGTGGTGGCTGCCGGCAATGCCGGCAAGACCGCCGACGGTCGCGAAATCTATGGCGCGGTCGGCTCGCCGGGCCATGACCCGTCGGTGATCACCGTCGGCGCCGCCAATCCGCGCGGCACGTCCGCCCGCGGCGACGACACACTCGCCGGTTTCAGCTCGCGCGGCCCGACCCGCGGCCGCACCCTGCTGGCCGGCGGCGAGCGCTGGATCGATAACCTGGTCAAGCCCGATCTGGTAGCGCCAGGCAACCGCATTGTCGGCGCACTGTCCACCGATCTGCTGGGCTCGCGCAGCAGCTGGAATCTGCTCGCCAGCAACTTCCCGCAGCTGGCCGCCGTGGCCGGCGCCTCCCAGTCCGCCAACCAGACCTTGATGGAGTTGAGCGGAACCTCGGTCGCCGCACCGGTGGTCAGCGGCGCTGTGGCCCTGATGCTGCAGGTCAACCCGGGCCTGACGCCGCCGCTGATCAAGGCCATTCTTCAATACACGGCCCAGCCACTGGCCGGCGCCAACCCGCTGCAACAGGGGGCGGGCGCCCTGAACATCGAAGGCGCCGTGCGCCTGGCCGCCGCCTTGCGCACCGACATCGGCCCGGCCCTGGCCGCCGGTACGCTGCGCGCCGGCGACAGGCTGCTGGCCAACGGCCGCTACCTGCCGACGCCGCAATCGACCATCAATGGTCAGACTTTCAATTGGGGCCGCGTGGTGGTGGCCGGTGGCAACTACCTGGTCTCGGGCGACGCCCTGTTCAGCAAGTTCCAGCCGATCTACGACCCGAAGCTGAACTGGACCCGCGGCGTGGTGCTGCGCAGCACCGTCAACTACTGGCCGCTGACCGGCAATCTGGTGCCCAGGTCCATCACCGAGACCCGTGTCACCAGCCGCCAGCAACTGCTGACCTCGGGCGTGCTGTGGCTCAATGGCTCGGCCTCGCGCTCTGCGCTGAATCTGTTCTCGTCCACCGGCAGCTTCTCCGGCCAGGCGGTCGCGGGCAGCGGCTTTGTGCTCAGCGCAGGCTTTGTGCTGAGCGAGGGCTTTGTGCTCAGCGAAGGCTTTGTCCTGAGCGAAGGTTTCGTGCTCAGCGAGGGCTTTGTGCTGAGTGAAGGCTTTGTGCTCAGCGAAGGGTTCGTGCTCAGCGAGGGCTTTGTGCTCAGCGAAACGCTGCGCGACCCGGCCAGCAGCGCCGACCCCAGCCTGGGCGGCGAGCGCTGACCCGGCCAAGGCCCCACCATGGAAGGCTCAGGCCCCGACACACCGGACCCGACAGGCGGCGCCCTGTGGGTGTGGATGCAGCGCACGCGCTTCTTCCGCACCCATTTGCACGACTACAACCTCGCGGCCACGCGCTTCTGGCTGGCGCTGGCCTTGGCCGGCGCCTTGTCGCTGGTGTACAGCCTGATCGGCCTGGCCGAGCTGGAGGCCGCGGTGCTCTGGCAGGTGGCCGGCTGGACGGCCCTGGCCCTGATCGCGGCCACCTTCCCGATCCATATCCCACGCACCAAGTATTCGTTTTCCACCGGCGATGCGGTGATCTTCTTGCTGCTGGCCCTGCATGGCGTGCCGGCCGCTGCTCTCGCCGCTGGCCTCGAAGGCTGGCTGGCCTCGGCCCGCACCTCCAAGCGGCTGACCAGCCGCGTGGCCAGTCTGTCCGCGGCGGCGGCGGAATGACCGTTGGCGGCAGCCTGTTCACCCTGTCCCAACCCTGGCTGCAGTCTCACGGCCTGCCCTTGCCGGCCGCTCATCTGGCGGGCCTGGCGCTGGCCGCACTGGCGCATTTCGCCATCAGCACCGCCACGCTGATACAGGTCATGTACCTGAAGCGCGGCCTGCAACTGCGGCTCAAGGACTGGTTCGACAACACCAGCTGGGTCGGTACCCTGCACCTGATGTCGGCCGCGCTGGCCGGCATGCTGTCGCTGAACGCGCAGCAATTCGGCCGCTCGACGGTGGCCGTGGGCATGCTGATGATGGGTCTGTCACTGGCCCTGCTGCGCGCCCACTTCAAGCAGCAGATCGTCGCTCATGAGGCGCAGGAGGCACGCGTCAATGCCGCCGAACTGGAGGCGGCGCAGAACCAGAAACGTTTCCACGCTGCCTTCTCCCATGCCTCGATCGGCATGGCCATCGTCTCGACCGGCAGCAAGGTGCTGCAAGTCAACCAGGCGCTGTGCACCCTGCTCGGCTACGAGGCCGGCGAGATCCGCGAGCGAAGCTTTCGCAGCCTGCTGCATGCCGGTGATGCCGGCTTGCTGGACCGCCATGTCGAGGGCGTGTCGTCACGCCGCGAGGACATGTTCTCGATGGAACTGCGCTGCATCGGCGCGGACCGGCGCGAGACCTGGGTCTCGCTGCACTGCGCACGCTTCGACGACGATGCCAGCGCCGATGCCAGCGCCGGCCTGATCTTCCAGCTGCATGACATCACCTCGCGCCGCCGCGCGGAGGGCGAGCTGCACCACATCGCCTATCACGACAGCCTGACCGACCTGCCCAACCGCAACTGCTTCCTTGAGCGACTGCAGGTGGCCGTGGAGCACAGCCGCACCGAGCTGCGCTACAGCTTCGCGCTGATGTACCTGGACCTGGACCGCTTCAAGATCGTCAACGACAGTCTGGGCCACCCGGCCGGCGACGAGCTGCTGAAGGAAGTGGCGCGGCGCCTGTCGGCCTGCGTGCGGCCGCGCGACCTGGTAGCGCGTTTGAGCGGCGACGAATTCGCCATCCTGCTGGAAGAGACTTCGACGCCGGCCGATGTGCTGGCGTTGGGCCAGCGTGTGCTGGCGGCGCTGGAGCAGCCGACCACCATCAATGGCACCGAGGTGCGCCCGCTGGCCAGCATAGGCATCACCTTCAGCGATGTCGGCTACCGCGAGCCGGACGAGATGCTGCGCGATGCCGACCTGGCGATGTATAAGGCCAAGGCCGACGGCAAGGGCCGTCTGGCCATCTTCGACACCAGCCTGCACGAGCAGCTGGGCCACAAGCTGCAGCTGGAGGCCGATCTGCGCCGCGCCATCGGCGAGGGTCAGTTGTCACTGGCCTACCAGCCCTTGTTCGATCTGGAACCCTACCGGCTCAACGGTTTCGAGGCCCTGTGCCGCTGGGTGCACCCGGTGCGCGGCGTGATCAGCCCGGCCGTCTTCATCTCCCTGGCCGAGGAGACCGGTTGCATCCAGGCGCTGACCGCCTGGGCCATCGACGAAGCGGCCAGGCAGCTGACAAGCTGGCGCAGCGAGATGCCCGAGTTCGGCGAACTGGTGATGCATGTCAACGTGTCGGGCAAGGATTTGTCACGCCCGCATTTCGTGCCCCATGTGCGCGAGGTGCTGCAACGCCACGCACTGCCCGCCCAGCTGCTGACCCTGGAAATCACCGAAAGCGCGCTGATGGAGCAGCGCGAACTGGCGATGCGCTCGCTGGCCGAACTGGGCGAGCTGGGCGTCAAGCTGGGCATCGACGATTTCGGCACCGGTTATTCCTCGCTGGCCTATTTGAGCACCCTGCCCTTCGACTGCCTGAAGATAGACCGCTCGTTTGTGATCGGCATGGCCAAGAGCCAGCAGAACGTCGAGATCGTGCGCACCATCCTGTCCCTGGGCCGCTCGCTGAACAAGCAGGTCGTGGCCGAGGGCATCGAAACCCACGACCAGCTGCTGCGCCTGAAGGAAATGGGCACACCCATCGGCCAGGGTTATCTGCTGTCACGCCCGCTGAACCCGGCCCAGGTGCGGGAGTTGCTGAGGGAGCCGAGGTTGGCGCCGCAGTAGGGCCGCCCGCGAGCCATCAGGCCCGCAACTTTTGCACCCCGGTTACCCCGCCCAGCACCAGCGCGCCGGCGACCACGCCGACCAGGCCATCGATCAGGGTGGGCAGCACGGCCGCAGCGACGCTGCCCAGGCCCGTGATCCAGGCCTCGATCGCATGGTGCAAGGGCGGGATGCCATGGGTCAGGATGCCGCCGCCGACCAGGAACATCGCCGCCGTGCCGACCACCGACAGGCTCTTCATCAGCCAGGGTGCGGCTTTCAGGATGCCGGCGCCCAGGCCTTGCAGCGGGCCGGTGCCCGGCTTGCGCATCAGGTAAAGGCCCAGGTCGTCGAGCTTGACGATGCCGGCCACCAGGCCATAGACGCCCACCGTCATCACCAAGGCAATGCCGGTCAGCACCGTCACCTGGCTGATGAAGGGCGCGGCGGCCACCGTGCCCAGGGTGATGGCGATGATCTCGGCCGAGAGGATGAAGTCGGTGCGCACCGCACCCTTGATCTTGTCGCGCTCGAAGGCGACGAGATCTATGGCCGGGTCGCTCAGCGCTTCGGTCAGCGCCTGGTGGTGAGACGCGTCGTCGGACGGCGCGTGCAGGTATTTGTGCGCCAGCTTCTCGAAGCCCTCGAAGCACAGGTAGGCGCCGCCCACCATCAGCAGCGGCGTCACCATCCAGGGCGCCACATAGGAGATGGCCAGCGCCGCCGGCACCAGGATGGCCTTGTTGACGAAGGAACCCTTGGCCACCGCCCAGACCACCGGCAGTTCCCGCTCGGCACTGACACCGGTGACCTGCTGTGCGTTCAGCGCCAGGTCATCGCCGAGCACGCCGGCGGTCTTCTTGGCCGCGATCTTGGTCATCACCGCCACGTCGTCGAGCATCGTGGCAATGTCGTCGAGCAGGGCCAGCAGGCTGGAAGCCATCAGTCGGTTCCTTTTGATTGCATATCGCGGTGGGTCAGGTACAGGCGCAGATCGAACTCGAGCTGGTGGTAGTCGGGCTCCATGTGCTGGCACAGCTGGTAGAAGGCCTTGTCATGCTCGCGCTCCTTCAGATGCGCCAGCTCATGCACGACGATCATCTTCAGGAAGGCGGCCGGCGCGTCACGGAACAACGAGTCCACGCGAATCTCGCGCTTGGCCTTGAGCTTGTTGCCCTGCACGCGCGACACCGTGGTGTGCGTGCCTAAAGCGTGCTTCATAACCTTGAGCTTCTGGTCGTACTGCACCTTGACCAGTGGCTCGGCGCTGCGCATGAAGCGGCTCTTCAGCGCCTGGGTGTAGTCGAACAGCGCACGGTCGGTGCGCACCTCGTGCGGCTCGGCATAGCGTTTGGCCAGCATCGCGCCGAGCCGGTCTTGCGCGATCAGCTCGCGCACCTGGGCCAGCAGACTTTCGGGATAGCCGAGCAGATACTTCACTGCACCGCCGCAGGCGCCCGGTAGTGCTCGCCCACCCAGTGCTCGAAGCGCTGGCACATCGCCTCTTCTCCGGCGCTGCTGTCGGCCAGCACCTCGGCACCATGGACAACGCGTATCAGCGCGTCGAGTTGCTGCGGATGCTCGGCCGGATAGGCGCGCTGCGCGGCCTCTCGCATCGTGGCTTGAGCCTGGGCCCAGGCCTCATCGACCGACAGATTGCACTCCGCGGCCAGATGGCGGGCGCTGAAGCCCTCGCCGGTCAGGCTGACCAGCGTGGCGTCATGGTCGATGCTGTTGCCGGGCCCCCAGTAGTGCCGGGCCAGCAGCGGGCCGATCTGCGGGTTGTCGGTCAGATAACCGAAGCGCCGTAGGAAGTAGGCACGCGTCTGATAGACGGCCATATGGGCCAGCAGATAACCGTGGTACGAGCAGGCCGACTCCTGGTTCAGCAGATGCGGAATGGCCAGCAGCGGGCGCGGACTGTCCACGCCCAGCACCTGCTGCTCGCAGCGGCGCGCCAGGGCCAGCAGGTTCTCTTCGGTCAACTCTGCCTCATTCATTGCATAGACGGCCGCCTCGAAGTAGGACACCAGGGCAATCGAGCGCTCATTGAAGGCCATCATCGGCTGGGTGCTGGCGATGCGCTCGTGTATCAGCTCGTCGGGCATGGTCTGACCTTGGGCATCCAGCGCATAACGCTTGAGCCAGTCGGCATCGTTCAGCAGCGAGTCGCAGAACATCGACTGCGTCTCCGCGTAGGCGGCCGAGGTCGGCGCGAACTCCTGCGAGAAGCAGGGGGAGTTCTGCGTCACATTCGCGAAGTGGGCCGCGTGGCCGCCCTCGTGGAAGAGCGTGGTAATGGCGCGCAGGCCGCTGCCCACCTGGTCGGGCTTGGCCTCGGCGGTGAAGTTGATCTGGCCCGGCACCCACTGGCCCTGGGCATCGAAGTAGGCCGGGATGGGGCCGTGGCAGAAACCGTTCTGGTACTTGCCCTTGCGCTCCAGCAGGTCGAGCTGCATGGTCGCGCCGCGGTACTGGATGCCCAACCGACGGAAGCTCTGCACCCAGCGCTGCAGGCCCTTGCCGAAGGGCAGGAAGGGGTCCATGCGGCGCACCACATCGCCATTGGTGAAGAAGCGCAGATTCCAGGGCTGCAGCGCGGCCTCGCCATGCGTGGCCTTGACCTCGGCCAGCGCGCGTTCGTTGGCGCCAGCGGTGCGGGCGATGAAGTCGTCGAGGATGGCGAACAGCGCCGCCGGCGTCATGCGCTCGGTCTTGCGCAGCTTGAAATCAAAATAGTCGGCATAGCCCTGGGCCCGGGCAAAGCGGTTGCGCAGCTTGACCAGGTCCAGATAGCCATTGGCCAGCACCCAGCGTTCCAGCTCGGCGAAGGCTTCGTAGGAGCTGCGGCGGTGCGCCTCGACCGGGTTCATGGCCATATTGGTGGCCAGGCCGCCCAGGGTGGCGTCTTCGCGCTGGCCCTGCTCGTTGACATGCTGCAGCACCAACTGCTGGCGCTTGGCAAATAGCGCAGCCTCGGCGGCGATCAGCTCGTCCATCAGCGCGGCGGCCTCGGCGCTGTCCAGGATATTGGCATCGAACACCGCCAGCCAACCCTTCAGGCCATGGACCAGGGCATCGCGCTGCGCCCCGGGGGCGGCCGCCTCCGCCAGGGCCAGATGCTCGCGCGTGGCGCGCAGCCGGGCCGGGTCGGCGATGAACTGCTTGTAGGCCTGCTCGGCATGGGCGAAGCCGGCGTGATCCTCGCTGGTGGCCATATAGGTGGCCCAGAACAGGTCTTCCTTGGTCTTGTGAACCTGCAGATAGTCGCTGTTGAGCTGGTCAAAAAACGCTTGTGACGATTTCATCGGTCGGGCCCTGCGGCAATGACAAGCCCTGAAGGATAGCGGTTTGGGTGAGCCCGGGCGCTGCGGCTGGGCCACAGACGTGCACTGCAGAGGGCTTGAGTTGACATTTAAGAATACCAAACATACATTAACAACCATTGATATCGAATAATTACAGTAGTTAGAACACTTAAATGCGTACCTCAAAGTTACAGCAGGACAAGACCCGGCGTTTGCTACTGCGCACCGCCGTCGATCTGATGACGGCCCAGGGCTTCGACGGCACGACGATGAAGCAGATCGGGCGTGCCGCCGGGCTGGGCGACGCCACGATCTACGGCTACTTCCCCAGCAAGGAGAAGCTGGTGTTGGCCTACTTTGAGCTGGCCGCCACGGATGCGCTGGCGCAAGTTGCCAAGACCAAAGGCTTGGCGGCTTTCACGCTGCAGGAGCGCATGCAGCTATTGATCGATACCTTGCTGGAGCGCTTCTTGGCCGACCGTGAGTTCGTCGCGCTGGGCCACAAGCTGGTGGCGGGCGCGCCCTTGCTGTTGATGGGGGATGATTTGCCGGGCAAGGCCGTGCTCAAGCAAGCGTTTGCCGAACTGCTGGAGCAAGCCGAAAGCCAGGGTGAAATTGCGCCCTGTGGTTTCAAGCCCAGTTTGGCCGCCCTGCTGGCCGATGGCGTCTACGCCGTCACCGCCTATTGGCTGCGCGACGATTCCGATGAGTTCGCCAACACCACGCAGATGCTCGATCTGAGTCTGGGCTTGCTGGTCTTGGCCTTGCATAGCGGCATCGTCAACAAGGCGCTGGACCTGGGCGGCTTCATGTTGCGCAGCCAGTTGACGAGGTTGATGCGCGATGGCAACGGCCTGCTCGACTTGCTCAAGCTGGCGCGCAGCGGTTTGGCCAGGGGCGTCGCATGAACGGCGCTGCCGGCTACAACCACTGGCTGCTCGTCGCCGCCGGCCTGAGCGCCAGCGCGGCCTTGCTGCATGTCGCCATCATCTTCGGTGGCGGCGACTGGTACCGTTTTTTTGGCGCCGGCGAGGAGATGGCGCGTAGCGCCGAGGCGGGACGCCGCTACCCGGCCGTCATCACCGCAGGCATCGCCTTGCTGCTGCTGCTCTGGAGCGGCTACGCACTGGCCGGCGCCGGTTGGGCCGTGCTGTCCGGACTGCCTTGTATCAAAGCAGCCCTGACCGTCATCACTGGCATCTATCTCTTGCGCGGCTTGGCCCCGCTGCCGCTCTACCTGCTGGCGCCCTCCCAGCTGACCCCATTTTGGATCTGGAGCTCTTTGATCTGCGGCGGATTCGGGCTTGCCCACCTGCTGGGCCTGAGCCAGATCTGGGCTCGGCCATGAACGCGGCCGACCGGGTCCATGGTGTGGTCGTGCCCTTGACGCTGCGGCAGGTCGGCGATGTCAAATAAAGCGCCCCGTACTGGACGAATGGCCCGCGGTGCGATCGCCGGGCTGGCGATGGCCCGCGCCGGTGCCGCTCATCTGGGCCACCGGGCCCAGGGGCTGGCGCGCTCGGAGGAGCAGGCCGAGCAGGCACGCCTCGCGCACGAGGCCAAACTGGGACGCATTCTCTTCGGTGCCTTGAACCAGCTCAAGGGCACGGCGCTGAAAGCGTCCCAGCTACTCAGTCTGGAGTTGGGATTTTTGCCCGAGGGCATGCGCCAGGAGTTGGCCAAAGCCCACTACCAGGTCACGCCCTTGAACCGGGCCTTGGTGATCAAGCTGCTGCGCCAGGAGTTTGGCCAGGGGCCGGACGAGTTGTTCGCGCAATTCGAGCCGTCCGCCTTCGCCGCAGCCAGCCTGGGCCAGGTGCATGGTGCGACGCTGGCGAGCGGTGAGGCCGTCGCGGTGAAGCTGCAATACCCGGGCATGGCGGCCTGCATCGGCAGCGACATGGCGATGCTGCGCACGCTGTTGCAGACGCTGGGGCGCGGCTCGGACAGCCTGCCGAATGCCACCATCATCGGGCGCGTGCTGGCCGACATCGAGCTCAAACTGGCTGAGGAGCTCAACTACGAACACGAGGCCGAACAACTGAGCTGGTTCGGGCATGCCCTCGCAGCACGGCCCGGTCTGGTCATCCCGCAGACCTTCGCGCATCTGAGCAGCAGGCGCGTGCTGACGATGCAGCGGCTGCCCGGCATGCATCTGAATGAATGGTTGGCGACCCAACCCACCCAAGCCGAACGTGACTATTTCGGCCAGCTGCTGTTCGATACTTTCTTGTTCACCCTGTTCGAGCTGCAACGCCTGCAAGCCGACCCGCATCCCGGCAACTATCTGTTCATGCCCGATGGCCGTCTGGGCCTGTTGGATTTTGGTTGCACCAAGCCGCTCAGTGCCTCGTTTTGCGCGGGCGTCAGCGCCGCATGGTCGGCCTTGCTTTGCCGGCCCTGTGAGGTTCAGCGCGTGCAGCAAGCCTATCTGGAACTAGGCCTGATCTCGCCGAGCTTGAGCGACGCGGACTTTCGCGAACAACTGATGCCGGCCCTGGCCGCGACACAGGCCTGGCAGACCGCCCCCTTCGACACAGCCGTCTTTGACTTCGGCCAGCTTCCCGACATGCCCCGGCCCGACCCAACCCGCCAACGTCAGGCGCTGCGCTACCTGCATTCACTCACCCCCGAATTGCCCTACTTTGACCGCGCCTACCTCGGGCTGCTGCTGATGCTCAAAGCGCTCGGCGCGCGGGTACGCACCAGCAATCCGTGGATAGGGGCCCGATAGCTCCTGTATCCATGGCCACTGCTGCTTGTCATCGCCGCGCAAATTGGCGTCGGCCTATGAAGAACACGGTTTTCCAGTGCATCGGGCGACGAAAGATCGGGATGAAAAATCGAGGTCAGCTTCATTTTCGAGCAGCCCACTGAATGAACCCGATCACATTCAGTGACCAAGTTTGGCGGTCGCACCACCAAACATTGAAGTCACTCACTCCACCCTCCAAAAACCAAGGATGCAAGATGGCCAAAATCATCGCCTGGGCCCTGTTCGCCCTGGGTCTGGCTCATATCGCTTTTGGGCTGTTGCGCTTCAGGCAACCGCTGCTCGGCGCACTTCAAGACGGCTTTTTTGGCCAGTTCTCCGAACCGGAACGACGCGTCGCGTTCTGGTTCCTGTTCGCCGGCCCGCCACTGATGCTGATTGGACAGATTGCTGTCCAGGCGGTCGACAACGGCCAGCTCGGCCAGCTGCGGCTGATCGGGTTCTATCTGTTGCTCGCCAGCGCCATCGGCGTGGTCGCCTTCCCTGCCTCCCCCTTGTGGGCGCTCGTGCTGCTGTCGTCCCTGCTGATTGCTGCGGGTTACGGATGGCTGCGCTAGGAACCTGCACCTGGCTCGACGCCCGCCCCAACCACGGCGGCCCACCGGCTATGCACCACCAACCCATGGATTCAGGCATGAACTCGCACGCCACCGTCACACCCAGCTCCCGGCACGGCAACCTCGAGCCGACTCGACTGCCGCCGGGCCAGCGCTGGCGCGAAGACTTCCCACGCTTTGGCCTGCTGCACTTTGCCGAGCGCTTTCCGGCCCGGCCGGAGCTGATCAGCCTGCGCATTGGCGGTGCGGTCCGCTGCGACATCGAGCTGCTCTCGGCCGACTTCGCCGGCCTGCCCCGGGTGCAGCAAACCAGCGACTTTCACTGCGTCACGAGCTGGTCTCACGCGGGCCTGCGCTGGAGCGGTGTGCGCCTGCGCGAGGTTTACGAGCAGTTGATACTGCCCAGGGCCGGGCCAATGCCCGACGCGACCGTGGTGATCCTGCACGGCCAGGACGGTGCGGGCGGCAGCCTGCCGCTGGCCGACCTGCTGGCTGACGATGTGCTGCTGGCCGACGGCCTGAACGACGCGCCCTTGACGATCGCCCATGGCGCGCCGCTGCGTCTGGTGGCCCCGGCCCACTATGGCTACAAGAACGTCAAGCACCTGAGCCGGCTCGAGTTCCGCAGCGACTTGAGCACCTACCGCCGCAATGCCTATCGCTTCATGGACCACCCACGCGCCCGCGTGGCACTGGAGGAACGCGGTCAATGGCTGCCCGGCTGGCTGCTGCGCCGGCTCTACCGGCCCATGATCCCATCCACCGTGGCGCACTTCGCTCGTGCCCTGCAACGCCACGCACCTGAACTGCCAGAGGTGAACCGATGAAGGGCACTGCACTGCGCGTCCTGATGGCCACCGCCGGCAGCCACGGCGATGTATTGCCCTTTGTGGGACTCGGCCAGGCGCTGGCGGCGCGTGGCCATGAGGTGCTGCTTTTTGCCAACCCGGTTTTTCGGCCCATGGTCGAGCAGGCCGGGCTGCGCTTCGTCGGCATCGGCACACATCAGGAGTACCACGCGCTGTTCCGTGACACGGCCGCATCAAGCGCCAACGGTGCGTTCAAGCGCGTCGCGCAGGAGCTGGCCCGGCTCGGTCCGGCCTACTACCAGGCAATGAAGGCCGAGCTCAAGCCTGGCAGGACCGTCTGCGTCGGAAACTCCCTGCTGTTTGCGGCGCGCCTGCTGCGTGAAACCGACGGTGTGCCCTGCGCCACCGTGCATCTGGCGCCTTCGGTGTTCCAATCCGACCGCGCGCCCGCACGCCTGGCGGCGCGCTGGATCCATGCCGGCAGCCCCGCCTTGCTGAAGCGCATGGCCTGGTGGTCGCTGGACCGATTTTTCTACGAGCCGCAATTTACCGTCCCCCTGAACCGCTGGCGTGCGGACTTGGGTCTGGCGCCGGTGCAACACATCTTCCGCCGCTGGATCCACGAAACTGACCTGGTGCTGGGGCTGTTCCCGGACTGGCTCGCCGAGCCCCAGCCTGATTGGCCTGCGGGTGTGGCCCTGACCGGCTTCCCGCTTTGCGACCATGGCGAGCACGCGACGGTGCCACCGGCGCTGGAAGCGTTTCTGGCCGCAGGCGCAGCGCCGGTGGCCTTTTCGCCCGGCACGGCCTCGGCCGGCAACCAGGCCTTCTTCCAGGCCTCGATCGAGGCCTG